>Ga0116229_10008439_pt1 | contig 16005 bp, 12 predicted proteins | sample S1TSphgellanicum_3_FD_87313 | JGI IMG/M metagenome (GOLD analysis project Ga0116229, IMG submission 87313) | Host-associated microbial communities from peat moss isolated from Minnesota, USA - S1T2_Fc - Sphagnum magellanicum MG | ecosystem: Host-associated > Plants > Peat moss > Unclassified...
ATCTTTCACTCGCTGCAGGGTGAGGCCGACAGCGTTGGCATTCCAACAGTATTCATTCGCCTGACCGGCTGCCCGCTGCGCTGCCAGTATTGCGACACCGCTTACGCGTTTCACGGCGGCGAGTGGTGGCAGCTCGATGCGATCCTCGAGCGCGTGCGCGAGCTTGGTGCTACGCACGTGTGCGTAACCGGGGGTGAGCCGCTGGCGCAGCCGCAATGCCTGGGCTTGCTGCGCGCGCTGGCCGAGGCGGGCTACCGGGTGTCGCTCGAGACGAGCGGCGCGATGACGATCGAGGGGGTCGATGCGCGTGTCATCCGGGTGGTGGACGTCAAGACGCCCGGGTCGCGCGAGGAGCATCGCAACCGCTACGATCAGCTGGCGCTGCTGCGGCCGGAGGAGCAGGTCAAGTTCGTGCTGTGCGATCGCGCCGACTACGAATGGAGCCGCGAACAGCTCGCGAAGCTGCAGCTGTCGCAGCGCTGCCAGGTGTTGTTCTCTCCCAGTCACGAACAGTTGCCGGCCCGCCAGCTGGCCGATTGGATCCTGGCCGACCGCCTGCCGGTGCGCTTCCAGATCCAGCTGCACAAGTACCTGTGGGGTAATGAGCCCGGACGCTGACAGCGGTGCGGCCGCTGACGGCAGTACGGCCGCTGACAGTGATGCAAGTAGCTCCACGGTTGCAGCGGTCGTGCTGCTGTCGGGCGGACTCGACTCCAGCACCGCGCTTGCCTGGGCGCGCGCACGTGGCTTTGCCTGCTACGCACTGACGGTATCCTACGGACAGCGTCATCAATCCGAACTCGCCGCCGCCGCTCGCGTCGCGCAAGCGCTAGCGGCGCGCGAGCACCGCGTCATGCAGGTAGACCTGGCCGGCATCGGCGGCTCGGCGCTGACCGACTGGAGCATTGCGCTGCCCGAGCAGGCCGCGCCGGGCATTCCGGTCAGCTACGTGCCGGCGCGCAATACCATGCTGCTGGCCCTGGCGCTGGCCTGGGCCGAGGTGCTCGGTGCGCGCGACCTCGTGGTCGGGGTGAATGCGGTGGATTACTCTGGCTACCCGGACTGCCGGCCGGAATTCATTCGCAGCTTTGAGACCCTGGCGGGCCTTGCCACCAAGGCCGGCGTCGAAGGTGCGCGCTTCCGCGTGCATGCGCCGCTGATCGCGATGAGCAAGGCGGAGATTATTCACGCCGGGACGCAACTGGGTGTCGATTACGCGATCACGGTGTCGTGCTACCAGGCGGACGCCGACGGCCGCGCCTGCGGTCGCTGCGACTCCTGTCGGCTGCGTCGCGACGGCTTCGAGGCGGCAGGCCTCGCCGATCCGACGCGCTATCGGTGACCTGCGAGTTGGCGTCGGCGGCACTCCGGGCGCCAGCGTGCCGGTCTACGCGCTTTTTCGGTATCATGCGCGCCCGCTCAGGCCCCCGGCCGAGGCGGTCCGCGGGTCGGTAGCTCAGCCGGTAGAGCAGCGCCCTTTTAAGGCGTTGGTCGTGGGTTCGAACCCCACCCGACCCATCACCTGCTGAGGCCAGGTGGCAAGGCGCAATGTGCGCGTATCGCAGCGCCATTGATCGGTAATCCAGAAGCAGGGTTATGTACTGTATCGACATCTGCGCGGGCTGGAGGCATTAGGCTTGGATTGTGATTTGATCACTCAATCCAGGGGTAACATAAAATTGAAACGCATCTACACTGCAATTGCCGTTAGCGCGTTAACGCTGTCTGCAACGGCTCGCGCCGAGTATGTAATTACCGTCACTGCCAAAGGCATAGAGGTGACCAATAACTGGCAGGGTGCCTCAGTGCCGGTCGCAGGCAGCCCATTTGTTGAAAGCCCGCTGCTCTATTACGCATACGAGGAAGCGAACCCGCCACCAGTTCTTGCGCCGACTGCTATCAGCCTCGATCCTGCCGGTGCGTACCTCTATGCGTTCTATGAGAGGCGTGGGGGTGGTGTCAGCAACTACACCAGCTTTGCGGTCGAATCCAATGGCACCTTGAAAAAAGTCAGTGACGCGACCGGGCCCGGTGGAGACTGCGCAACCTGCTCGTCTGGAATTTCAGTAATTACTGCGAGCGCGCACTACCTCGCAGTGTTCGTCCCGCAGGAGGGTGGACTCATCTATCTCATGAGCACAAAAAATGGTGTCATGACCGGATTGGGTTCCTTCTCTACGAATAGCTACATCACTGGCGTCGTCACATCCATCCAGATCGATCCCTCGGAACATTGGATGTATGTGAACTACTCGAGCAAGGGTGGCACGGGGGCGGATACGGCCGTGGTCTACAGCATGCAGAGCCTTCCAAAGTCACTGGTCTACGTCTCCCACTTGGCTGTGGGTACCGGCATACTCATCGTTCCGTAGAATTGGGAATCCAGCCCCTACGATTGGAACTGGAAATCGACCACGTACCCAGGGATATTGCCGAACTCACTGACAGGCAGTCGACAGGGTCACGCGACCGATAATCAGCGTAAATCGCGACAACCGGCATGGTGAGCCGTGATCGGACTGTGGAACAGCGAGGAGGCCGCGCGCTTCTCCGGGGAACTGGGGCTGCGCGTCTATACGTCGCAGCTGCTGGGGCGCGACCCGTCGCTGGTGCTGCATGGGGGCGGCAACACCTCGGTGAAGCTGCGCGAAAGCAACGTGCTGGGCGACGTCCTGGATCTGCTGTACGTCAAGGGCAGCGGCTGGGATCTGGCTACGATCCGTGAACCCGGCTTTGCGCCGGTGCAGCTGCAGCACCTGCTCAGGCTCGCCACGCTCGAGGCCCTGTCCGACCCGCAGATGGTCAGCGAACTGGCGACCCATGTGGTGCGCGCCGGGGCTCCGGCGCCATCGGTGGAGACCATCCTGCACGCGATCCTGCCGTACCCGTACGTGGACCATACCCATGCCGATGCACTGCTCGCGGTCACGAACACCGCCGATGGCGAGCGCCGCATACGCGAGATCTACGGCGATGACGTGGTGGTGATTCCCTATGTGATGCCGGGCTTCGAACTGGCGCGCGTGTGCGCGCGCGAATTTCCGCGCCAGGCGCATGCGCGCACCCTCGGCATGGTGCTGCTGAATCACGGTATCTTTTCCTTCGGCAGCAGCGCGCGTGAATCGTACGAGCGCATGATCATGCTGGTCGGGCGCGCCGAGGGCTATCTGCGCGGCCAGCGGGCGTTGCCGCCCCCGGCGCCGGCGCCGTCGGCGGTGCCGGCAGCCAGCCGACTGGAGATCGCGCAGTTGCGGCGGGACATCTCGGCCTGCGCCGGCTTTGCGGTGATCTTCGCGACCCACCAGGATGCGAAGTTTCTTGCCTTCGCGCAACGCCAGGATCTGGCGCAGATCTCGCAGCAGGGCCCGGTGACGCCTGACCATGTGATTCGCACCAAGCGCCTGCCGATGCTCGGACGCGACGTCGGCGCCTATGCTGCCGCCTACAAGGATTATTTTGCGCGCCAGGCTGCCGCGGCCAGTGCGCCCAAGGTAATGCTCGATCCGGCGCCACGCGTGGTGCTGGATGCCGCCCTGGGACTCGGCTGCGTCGGTCGTAGCGCCAGGGAGGCGAGTATCGTGCACGATGTGTATGCGCACACCATCGATGTGATCCTCGCGGCCACGGCCCTGGGCGGTTACCGGGCGTTGCCGGAGAAGGATATCTTCGATGTCGAATACTGGGACCTGGAGCAGGCAAAGCTCAGGAAGGGCGGCGCCGCGCCGGCGTTCGCCGGCGAGGTGGCGCTGGTCACCGGTGCGGCCTCGGGCATCGGCAAGGCCTGCGTCGACGCGTTGCTGGCGCGCGGCGCGGCGGTGGTCGCGCTCGATCGCAACCCGGACATTACCGGACTGTTCCAGCGCCCGGACGTGCTCGGCCTTCATTGCGACGTCACCTACCCGGACCAGATCGCACGGGCGCTGGATCGCGCGGTTGGCACGTTTGGTGGCCTTGACCTGCTGGTGCTCAACGCCGGCATCTTTCCGGGTAGCGAGCGCGTCGCGGCGCTGGACGATGACGCATGGCGTCGCGTAATGCATGTCAACGTCGACGCCAACCTGACGCTGCTGCGCGAATGCCATCCACTGCTCAAGCTGGCACTGCGCGGCGGTCGCGTGGTGATCATCGGTTCGAAGAACGTGCCGGCGCCGGGACCCGGTGCCGCGGCGTATTCGGCCTCCAAGGCCGCGCTGACGCAACTGGCTCGCGTGGTGGCGCTGGAGTGGGGCGCCGACGGCATTCGCGTCAACATGCTGCATCCGAATGCGGTGTTCGATACCGCGATCTGGTCGGACGACGTGCTGGCGCAGCGCGCGCGGCAGTACGGCCTGTCGGTTGCCGAGTACCGGACCAACAACGTGCTGAAAGTGGAAGTGTGCAGCCGCGACGTGGCGGAGCTGGCGGCGGCGATGTGCGGGTCGCTGTTCGACAAGACCACCGGCGCCCAGCTGCCGGTGGACGGCGGCAATGAACGCGTGATCTGACGCGTGATCTGAGAGGCAACCATGCTGGCGATGATCGGGGGCAGCGGCGTTTACAACATCGATGGCCTGGCCAACACGCGCTGGCTGAAGGTCGACTCGCCCTTTGGTGCGCCGTCGGATGATCTGTTGCTGGGCGAACTCGAGGGTGAGCCGCTGTTGTTCCTGCCGCGCCATGGCCGCGGGCACCAGCTGCCGCCGTCGGCGATCAATTACCGGGCCAACATCGATGCGCTGAAGCGCGCCGGGGCGACGCAGGTCATTTCCGTGAGCGCAGTCGGCTCGCTCAGGGCAGAGCTGCCGCCCGGCACGTTCGTGATCGTCGATCAGTTCATCGATCGCAGCTTTGCGCGCGCCAAGAGCTTTTTCGGCACCGGGCTGGTCGCGCATGTATCGATGGCGCATCCGGTATGCGCGCGACTCGGTGACGCCCTGCAGGGCGCCGCCCGCGCCCAGGACATTCCTCACCTGCGCGGCGGTACCTACCTGGTGATGGAAGGTCCGCAGTTCTCCACGCTTGCGGAATCAGAGCTGTACCGCTCATGGCGTTGCGATGTCATCGGCATGACCAACATGCCGGAAGCCAAGCTCGCGCGTGAGGCCGAGCTGTGCTATGCCACGGTGGCGATGGTCACCGACTACGATTGCTGGCACCCGGACCACGATGCGGTCACGGTGGACATGATCCTGCGCACGGCGCAGGCGAATGCCGGTCATGCGCGCGCGCTGCTCAGGCGCGCGGTGGCCGGGACGCGCCAGCCGCCGGCAACGCCATGCCCGCATGGTTGCCAGAGGGCGCTCGAATACGCCCTGGTCACGGCGCCGGAGGCGCGCGACCCGGGGATGGTGCGGGCGCTGGACGCGGTCGCCGGCCGCGTGCTGCGGCGCTGATATGGCTGAGCCCCGCGACACGACCGAACCCTGCGCGCCATTGTCGGTGCAGCCGCTGCGCTGGGACGAGGCCAGCGGCTGCCTGCAGATGATCGACCAGCGCGTGCTGCCGGCGCGCGTCGTGCTGCTGTCCTGCGATTCGGCCGCGTCGGTGGCGGACGCCATTCGCAGCATGGTGGTGCGCGGTGCACCGTCGATCGGCTGCGCTGCCGCCTATGGCATTGCAGTGGAAGCGAGGCGACTGCAGCAGGTCGACCGCGCCGGCTTTGCCGCCGGCATGAGCGCAGCGTTCGAGCTGCTGGCGCAAAGCCGGCCCACCGCGGTCAATCTGTTCTGGGCGCTGCAACGCATGCAGGAGGTGCTTGCGTCCACGCAGTCGCAGTCGCCAGCGGTCATCGCCGGCCTGCTGCTGCGGCAGTCGCACGAGATACTGGCGGCCAACATGCGAGCCAACCGCGCCCTCGGCGCGCTGGGCGCCGCGCTGCTGCCGCACACCGCCCAGGTACTGACCCACTGCAATGCCGGCGCGCTGGCGACCGCTGGCTACGGCACCGCGCTTGGCGTCATACGGGCCGCGGTGGCGGAAGGCAAGCGTATCTCGGTGCTGGCCGACGAGACGCGCCCGCTCCTGCAGGGCGCGCGCCTGACCTTGTGGGAGCTGCAGCGCGACCATATTCCGGTGACATTGATCACCGACAGCATGGCCGGGCACATGATGCAGCAGGGCAGTGTGGATGCGGTGATCGTCGGTGCCGACCGCATTGCTGCCAACGGCGACTTCGCCAACAAGATCGGCACCTACATGGTCGCGGTGCTGGCGCACAGGCATGGCATTCCGTTCTATGTCGCCGCGCCGCTATCGACCATAGACCGCCAGCTGGCGAGTGGCGCGGCGATCCCGATCGAGGAAAGGGACGCTGCCGAGGTGTGCGGCTTTGGCGAGCTGCGCTGGGCGCCGGCCGATGTTGCGGTACGCAATCCCGCCTTTGACGTCACGCCCGCCGAACTGGTGACGGCGCTGATCACCGAAAACGGCGTGGTCCGATCACCGGACGGCGCGGGCATTGCGGCGTTGTTTGCCCCGCAGCGTTGACCGCTCGAGGTGCGGTCGCTGGCGCGCTGATGTCGCCAGCACGCCGCGCTACGCCGGCTCCTCGAGTTTCGGTGCCAGCACCAGTTCGCCCACGGTGAAGCCGGGCGTGGGGGATTCGACCATCCGGTGCGCGCGCACGCGCGCGCTGGCGAATACATCGGGCAGCACCGCCCGCACGCGCGCCAGGCTGCTGCCGTCGACCAGCAACTCGAGCCGCTCGACCGGACGGCCGGCGCTGCCGCCGCGATCGGTCTTGGCCTTGTGCAGCGTCGCCAGAGCATCGATCGCCAGCTGCAGGGATTCCGGATAGACAGGGGCTTCGACCCAGGCGAGCTCCGCCAGGCTTGGCCACGGGGCGCGGTGTATGCTCGTCTGGCCGCTGTCATGGCCGCTGTCCAGGCCGCCCTGCTGGGCGAATGCCCAGCTCCACACTTCCTCGGTAATGTACGGCAGCACCGGCGCGAACAGGCGCAGCAGCACATCCAGGCCCAGGCGCAGCGTCGCGACCGCGCTGGCGCGCCCGGCGGCATCGCCCACCTCGCCGCGGGCGCGAAATTTCGCCAGTTCCAGGTAGCTGTCGGTGAAGCGCGTCCAGAAGAACTGTTCGGTGTGCTGCAGCGCCGGCGCGAATTCGAAATTCTCGAAGTTGGAGCTCACGCGCTCGACCAGCGAGCGCAGTTCGGCCACGAACGCACGATCCAGCTCATGGCTGATTACCAGTTCCACGCCGGGCGCGCTGGCGGCCGCGGCGGCGACCGGCATCGCGGTGGCGACCGGCGACGCGGCGGCAGTGTCCTCCTGCGAGTCGGCGGCCTGGGCGAGCACGAACTTGCCGGCGTTGAACAGCTTGGTGACCAGGCGCCGCCCGACCTTGAACACCTTCTCATCGAACGCGGTATCGGTGCCCAGGCGTGCGCTGGCGGCCCAGTAGCGCACGCTATCGGCGCCGAAGTCCTCCAGCAACTGCATCGGCGTCACGACGTTGCCGACCGACTTGCTCATCTTCTTGCGATCAGGATCCAGGATCCAGCCGCTGACCGCGACGTGGTGCCAGGGCAGCTGGCCCTCGTGCAGCAGCGCCTTGGCGATGGTGTAGAACGCCCAGGTGCGGATGATCTCATGGCTCTGCGGGCGCATGTCGGCCGGAAACAGCCTGGCATGGCGCTCCGGATCGAGCAGCCAATGCGAGCTGATCTGCGGCGTCAGCGAACTGGTGAACCAGGTGTCGAACACATCCGGGTCGCCGATGAATCCGCCCGGCTCGCCGCGCTGCCCGGGCTCGAAGCCCGCGGGCACGTGGCTCATCGGGTCGATCGGCAGCGTCGCGGCTTCCGGCAATATCGGCGCCTCGTAGTCGACGCTGCCGTCGGCCTGCACCGGATACCACACCGGGATCGGCACGCCGAAGTAGCGTTGCCGCGAAACACACCAGTCGAGCTGCAGGTTCTCGGTCCAGTTGCGGTAGCGCACGCCCATGAATTCAGGGTGCCAGCGGATCAGCTCGCCGGCTTGCAGCAGTGCCTGCTTGTGTTTCATCAGCTGCACGAACCATTGCCGCGTGCTGATGAATTCGAGCGGTCGCTCGCCCTTCTCGTACATCTTGACGGAGTGTCGGATCGGCCTCGGCTCCGCCACCAGCGGCGGCCGGTTGGCGCTCGCGCCGGCGGCCGGGTCGCGCAGCAGTTCCACGATCCTGCGCTGCGCCTGGGAGACGCTCTTGCCGACCAGCTGGCTGTAGGCAGCATTGGCGGCGGCCGGATCCAGGCTCGGGTACTGCTCGCTGCCATAGACCACCGGCAGCAGCCGGCCATCGCGGCCGATGATCTGGCGCAGCGCCAGTGCGTGCTCGCGCCACCAGTAGACATCCGACTGGTCGCCGAAGGTGCATACCATCAGGATGCCGGTGCCTTTTTCCGCATCGGCCAGCTCGCTCGGGAAGATCGGCACCGGCACGCGAAACAGCGGCGTCAGCGCGCGCCGGCCGAAGAATCTCTGGTAGCGCGCGTCGTCCGGTCGCGCGGTCACCCCGACGCAGGCGGGCAGCAGCTCCGGGCGCGTGGTTGAAATCACGAACGACTCGTCGCTGCCTTCGAGCGCGAATTCCAGGTCGTGGTAGGCGCCGGGCCGTTCCTCGTCCTTCAGGTCCGCCTGCGCCAGCGCGGTCTGGAAATCCACATCCCACATCGTGGGCGCCTCGAGCGTATAGGCGTGCCCTTTGGCGAACAGGTCCAGGAACGACAGCTGCGCGAGGTGCCGGCAGTGATCGTCGATGGTGGCATAGCTCTGGGTCCAGTCGACACTCAGTCCGATGCGGCGAAACAGCTGTTCGAATGCGCGCTCATCCTGGTCGGTCACATGGCGGCAAAGCTCGATGAAATTGCGGCGCGACACTACTCGCGGTGGGGTCTTGCGGCGCTCCGCATCGCTCAACCGCGACTGCTCGAGTGCCAGCTGCGGCTCGTACGGCAGCTTCGGACCGCAGCGCACGTGAAAGAAGTTCTGCACCCGCCGTTCGGTGGGCAGGCCATTGTCGTCCCAGCCCATCGGGTAGAACACGTTCAGCCCGAGCATGCGGCGCTGGCGTGCGATCACGTCGGTGTGGGTGTAGCTGAACACGTGCCCCATGTGCAGCGAGCCGGAAACGGTCGGCGGTGGCGTGTCGATGACAAAGGACTGCTCGCGCGCGCACGCCGCATCCCAGGCGTAGGCGCCGCCGCGCTGCCACGCCTCGTTCCAGCGTTGTTCCGCGGCGGCGGCGTCAAAGTGCGCCGGCAGGGCGGCGGGATCCAGGGGTCGAATGGGTAGTCGCATGGATGCTCAGCAATAGTCGTTGGCCGCAGAATAGCCGCTGGCGGCGCAGTTTGCCTGCTCCGCGGCGGCGGCCGGGGGGTAAAATGCGGTTCCGATCCAGATGCGGTGCCGATTGCGGCGCCGATTCACAGGAGATTCGGGTGGTGCAGCCGCCGAAAGCCCCGGCCAGACAGCCCAGCGCGCTGCGCGGCGACTATGCGCGCGCCGCACCCGACTATACCGTCGAGCAGCACTGGGAGCGCTATGCGCCTGAAGATCATGCGATCTGGGCGACGCTCTACCAGCGCCAGATCGATCTGATCGAGCGCTACGCCGCGCCGGAAGTGCTGGCGGGGGTGCGCGCGCTGGGCGCCCCGGCCACGCAGATACCGCGCTTCGAGGATGCCAACCGTGTGCTGCTCGAGGCCACCGGCTGGCGCATCGTTGCGGTGCCCGGACTGATCCCGGAGCAGGTGTTCTTCGATCACCTGGCACATCGGCGCTTTCCGGTGACGGTGTGGATCCGACGGCGCGAGGAACTCGACTACCTGGTCGAGCCGGACGTGTTCCATGATTTCTTCGGCCACGCGCCGCTGCTGACGAATCCGATCTTCGCGCGCTTCATGCAGGCATATGGCGAAGCCGGCCCGAAGGCGCTGGCGACGCCCGGAGGCCTGGCGATGCTGGCGCGGTTGTACTGGTACATGGTCGAGTTCGGACTGATCCGCACCGGCGCGGGGCTGCGTGTGTACGGCGCCGGGATCCTGTCGTCCAAAGGCGAGACCGTCTACAGCATCGAGAGCCCCGAACCTCGACGCGTCGCGTTCGAACTGGTACGCGTGATGCGGACCGAGTACCGCATCGACGACTTTCAGCGAACGTATTTCGTGCTCGACAGCTTCGAGCAGCTGTTCGAGGCCTGCTATGGCACCGACTTTGCGCCGATGTACCGCCAGTACGGCGCGTTGCCGCCGCTCGGCGCCGACGCCGGCCAGGACTAGCGACGCTGCTCGCGGCGCGCCAGCCATTTATAGTCGCCCATAAAAATAGGCGCACCGTCTGGGAGTGGCCACGGTGCGCCTAATAACGCAAGACAGGTAGTTTGACGGCTCGACAGGGAGGGATAACCGTCGAATGCACTGCCTGCTGCGGGCCCTTGTAACTTAATAAGCACCGCGCGTGCCATGCAAGTGCATTGCCGGGCGCGGGAAAGTGGCATTGCGGTGCGATGATCTGCGCTATCAGCCGTTTACAATAAATTGTAGGAAATGGCCGACAAGCACTCGGGCGAGATTGAACGCCGGAGCGCCTGCGTGCGCCTCCAGCATTCATTCTGCAGCGGGATTAGGCAGCTGTGGCGCTGTAAGCATTGCCGATTTTCTGGAAGATCGAGCACTAATTGCCGACCGGTAGGCCGCGCACTAGCGGGCGCGCTTGCGGCGAAATGCCAGCGTCAGCAGGAACAGCGCAGTGCGCAGGTCGAGCAGCCTGAATGCGGCGCGCGCGTCCTCGGGGCGCAGCTTGGCGATCAGCGGCATGGTGCCGAACAGCCGGCCCTTGACCACCAGGTCGCAGCCATCGCGCTCGAGCGCGGTGACGTTGATCATTTCCTTGTCGTCGGAGCCATAGATTTTCATGCGATCCTGCCGCGCCTGGCGCTAGGGGGTATTCTTTTCCCTGATGTGCAACATGTAGCCGACGCTCGGGATGGTACTGAGCCAGCGCGGCTGTTCCGGATCATCGCCGATCTTGTGTCGCAGCCGGTGGACCAGCTGCTTGAGCAGCTGGCGATCGCCGCCGCCGCGATGTCCCCAGACGTGCACCAGCAGCCGGTCGGTGTGCACCACCTGTCCGGCATTGGCCAGCAGCAGCTGCAGCAGCCGCGATTCCAGCGGCGTGATGCGAATCTCGCGCTCGGCGATGCGCAGCAGCAGCAGGTCCGGATCGAGCGACAGCTCCCCGGCCTGCGTCTGGCCACCGCCGTCGTGGCCAGTGCGCCGCAGCAGTGCCTTGACGCGCGCCACCAGCGTGCGCGGGCTGAACGGCTTGGTGAGGTAGTCATCGGCCCCGAGTTCCAGCGCCCGCACCAGGTCGGCCTCCTCGCCGCGTGCAGTCAGCATCATGATCGGCACGCCGGTCTCCTTGCGCAGCGCGCCGCACAGCTCGAAGCCCGACCCGCCCGGCAGGTTGATGTCGAGTATCGCCAGGTCCGGCAGCTCGGCCCGGAAGGTGCTGAGCGCGGTGCCATAGCTGCCGGCGCTGACCACCGGGAATCCGGCCTGTCGCAGCGCGAAGCCCACCACCGCCAGCATGTCGGCGTCGTCGTCGACCACCAGTAGTTTCAAGCGCCATCCTCCGGTTGTTGCGGTAGTGACAGGATAAAGCGTGTGCGCTGCTCGGGCGTGCGCTGCATGCGCACGCTGCCGCCGTGACGCTCGACAATGGACTTGACGATCCACAGGCCAAGTCCAAGTCCCGGGGCGTCCGGCTCGGTACCGTCGCCGCGCTGGAAGCGCTCGAAGATCGCGTCCGAGGCGCCCTGCGGCACGCCCGCACCCTCATCCTCCACCCATACCTCGATGTGGGTGCCGCTGCGCGCGCCACCGATGCGGATGGTGCTGCTCTCCGGGGCGAACTTGGCGGCATTGGCGATCAGGTTCACGAATACCTGTCCGAGCCGCTGCGCATCGCCGCGTACCAGCGCGCCGATGCCCGATTCGTCCAGGTCCAGGGTCAGGCGGCGCTGGCGCAGCAGTGGCTCGATCAGGTCACGCGCATCGCTGATCACTTCCGCCAGGTCGACCGGCTGCTGGCGGATCGAATTCTGTCCGGCCTCGATGCGCACGCTCTCCAGCAGGTTGTCGATCAGTCGCATCAGCCGCAGCACGCCGCGCTCGACATTGGCGAGCAGTTCCTGCTGCGCGTCGGGCGCCATGTCCTGCAGGCCATCTCGCAGCAGTTCGATCGACGCCAGCTGGGCGGCGAGCGGGGTGCGAAATTCGTGCGAAATGTTGCCGAGCACGCTGTCGCGCGCGCGCCGGGCGGCCTCCAGGTCGGTCTCATCGCGCAGGATCTGCACCTGCACGCCCTGCACCGGCGGCGCGCTCAGCACGATGGCCGATCGGGTGCTGCCGTCGGCCAGGCACAGCGTCTCGCGCAGGCTCGCCTGCGGCGAGGAGCGCGCCGCCAGGATCGGGCAGTGCTGCTCGCACGGCCGCACGCCGGCGAGCTGCTGCGGCTGCAGCACGTCGCCGCAGAACTGGCCGACGATGTCTCCGGCCGGCTTGCCGAGCAGTCGCGCCACCTGCGCATTGGCGTAACGAATGCGCCGCTCGTGATCCACCGCATACACGCCTTCGATGACGCCGTTGAGCACGGTCTGCGCCTCGGCCTCGCGCCGTCGCAGCGTGTCGGTCAGGTCGGTGAGATTGCGCCGCATCTCGTCCATCGAGCTGGCCAGTGCCCCGACCTCCTGCGGTGCCCCGGCCGGCAGCGCGGTGGAAAAGTCGCCGCGGCCGATGCGCTCGGCCAGCTCGCGCAGCGCCACCACCGGGCGCGCCAGCCAGCGCCCGTAGAGCACACCGAGCAGGCCGGCGATGCCCGCGACAATGATTGCGGTGGTCCCGAGGATCCAGTCGAAGCTGTGGCTCGCGGCCAGGAATTCGGCGCCGCCCAGGCGCGCATCCAGCAGTCCGACCACCTCGCCGGTCTGGGCCGCCAGCACCATGGTGGCGGCAAACGGGCTGTCGCCCGGCAGCTTGCCGGCCGCGACGCCGCCCGGATTGGCCAGCGCCTGCGTGTGCAGCCCGGTCATGTCATCGTCGGGCGGCGCATGATAGGTGGCGAAATTCACCGCCCGCAGCTGCGCACCGACCTGGTGGCCGAGTTTCTCCAGCAGCGTGGCGTCGGCCAGCTTGAGCGTGATGGCGCGCACGTCGGTCGCGGGCACTTGCGCCGCCGCTCCCCAGATCAGTGGACCGCCATCCTTTGGCGCCAGTACGAAGCGCTCGCCCTGCTCCTGCAGCGCGGTGGCAACCTCGGGCCAGTCGATCGCCGGACCGGCCTGCGCCAGCGCCGTCTCGCCGCGCATCAGTGCGGTGACGTCGGCACCGGTGGTCTCGCTGAAGCGGCGCAAGAAGGGTTCCAGGCCACTGTTGGGCTCGGTGGCGAGCAGCCGCTGCAGCGTCGGGCGTTCGGCCAGCACGCGCGCATCGCTGAGCGCATCCTCTCCGGCGCGCCGCAACAGCTCGCGCGCGGTGGCGACCGCCAGCTGCGCGCGCACCAGCGCCTGCTGCTGCACCAGCCGGTTCAGCAGGATGCCGCAGGTGATCGCGATCGCGGCCACCGCCAGCAGCACGACGAACACGCTGCCGCCGCCCAGCCAGGAGGCGAGCCCGACCTGCGCCTGGGGAGGTGATTTACCGGAATTCAAGGCGCTTCAAGTGTCCGCATCGACCCGCGCAGCCTACCGCCCGTGCCGCGCGCTGGCCAGCGCCGCCGTCAGGCGCGTGCGGTGACGCCGGCGCGCAGTTCCGGATGGCGACGCTCGAGCAGTGTCTTGGCCAGCAGCGTGACCAGTGCCAGCAGCGCCAGGATCGAGGCCGAGGCGAACGCGCCGACGTAGTTGTATTCGCTGTGAAGGATCTCGATGTGCAGCGGCAGGGTGTTGGTGAGGCCGCGGATGTGCCCCGATACCACCGAGACCGCGCCGAATTCGCCCATCGCACGCGCATTGCACAGCAGTACGCCGTACAGCAGGCCCCAGCGGATATTGGGCAGCGTCACCAGCCAGAAGGTCTGCCAGCCGCTGGCTCCGAGCGACAGCGCGGTCAGCTCCTCGTCGTTGCCCTGCGTCTGCATCAGGGGAATCAGCTCGCGTGCAACGAACGGTACGGTGACGAAGGTGGTCGCAAGCACAATGCCGGGCACGGCGAATATGATGCGCACCCCGTGCGCCATAAGCCACGGACCAAACCAGCCCTGGGCCCCGAACATCAGCACGTAGATCAACCCGGAGATCACCGGCGACACCGCAAACGGCAGGTCGATCGCGGTGATGAGCGCGTTCTTGCCACGAAATTCGAACTTGGCGATGGCCCACGCGGCGGCGATGCCGAACAGCACGTTCAACGGTACCACGATGGCCGCCGTGAGCAGCGTCAGGCGCATCGCGGCGAGCGCGTACGGATCCAGCAGCGCCGCCACATAGCTGCCGATGCCATGCGCGAACGCTTCGATGAACACCACCACCAGTGGCAATGCCACCAGTCCCACCAGGTACAGCAGCGCCACGGCCAGCAGCGCGTAGCGACCCAGCTCCTCGGGAATCTGCTCGCCGCGGATCATCGCCGCCGCCGCCGTCGCTGCGCCCACAGCTGCAGGCCGTTGATGCCGAACATCAGCGCGAACGAGGCCAGCAGCATCACCACGGCGATAGCGGTGGCCTGCGCGTATTGATACTGTTCCAGCTTGGTCATGATCATCAGCGGCGCGATCTCCGACACCATCGGGATGTTGCCGGCGATGAAAATCACCGAGCCGTACTCTCCCACCGCGCGTGAGAAGCCCAGTGCCACCCCGGTCAGCAGCGTCGGCCAGATCGAGGGTAGCACCACCCAACGGAAGCTCTGCAACGTGGAGGCGCCGAGCGTCTCGGCGGCGCGCTCCACCTCGCGGTCGAGATCGCCCAGCACCGGCTGCAGCGTGCGCACCACGAACGGCAGGCTCACGAACGCCAGTGCCACCACGATGCCCAGTGGCGTGTAGGCGACCCGGATCCCCATCGGCAGCAGCAGCTGGCCGATCCAGCCATTGGGCGCATACAGCGACGTGAGTGCGATGCCAGCCACCGCCGTGGGCAGCGCGAACGGCAGGTCGATGATCGCATCGAACAGCCGCCGCCCGGGAAAGCGCTGGCGCGTGAGTGCCCAGGCGATGATGAACCCGAATACACCGTTGAGCGCGGCAGCCAGCAGCGCGGCGCCAAAGCTCAGCCGCAGCGAGGCCAGCACCCGCGGTTCCGTGACCACATGCCAGAACCTCGCAGGCCCAAGCTCCGCCGAGCGCAGGAACGCCGCCGACAGCGGTATCAGCACGATCAGCGAGACATACAGAAGCGTGTAGCCCATCGTCAGGCCGAAGCCCGGCAGCATGCGCACGCGGCGGCGCGAGCGGCTGGTGCCGGGGGCGGTACCGGGGCTGGCCCCAGGGCTGGCAGCGGAGGGCGCCAGCGGCAACGGCAGCATCGCGTCGCTCATGCGTGACTACAGGCCGTAGATCTGGTCAAAAGTGCCGCCGTCGGCGAAATGGGTGGCCTGGGCCTGCTCCCAGCCGCCGAAGGTGTCGTCGATGGTCACCAGCCGGAGCGCTGGAAACTGGTTGGCGTATCTGGCAGCGACCTGCGGGTCGCGCGGGCGGTAGAAATTGCGCGCGATGATCTCCTGGCCCTGCGGGGTATAGAGAAACTTCAGGTACGCCTCGGCGACTTTGCGTGTGCCGCGCCGATCCACCACCTGGTCCACGACCGCGACCGGCGGCTCGGCCAGGATGCTCAGCGACGGCAGCACGATGTCCAACTTGTCCGCTCCGAGCTGCTGCTTCGCCAGCAGCGCCTCGTTCTCCCAGGCCAGCAGCACGTCGCCGATGCCGCGGTCCACGAACGTCACCGTGGCCCCGCGCGCACCGGAGTCGAGTACCGGTACGTTGTGATAGAGCTTGCGCACGAACTCCCTGGCGCTGGCCGCATCGCCA
>Ga0116229_10008441_pt1 | contig 16004 bp, 10 predicted proteins | sample S1TSphgellanicum_3_FD_87313 | JGI IMG/M metagenome (GOLD analysis project Ga0116229, IMG submission 87313) | Host-associated microbial communities from peat moss isolated from Minnesota, USA - S1T2_Fc - Sphagnum magellanicum MG | ecosystem: Host-associated > Plants > Peat moss > Unclassified...
GCTCTACTAAAACTCGAAGAAGAATTTCCGCAGCTTGTGACGCAAGATTCTCCTACCCAGCGTGTCGGAGCGGCCCCGGTTTCCGAATTTCAACCGCATAATCACCGCGTCCCGATGCTGTCACTCAGCAATGCATTCGACGAAAGCGATCTGCGGTCGTTTGATTTACGTGTCAAAAAGCACCTCGGACTCCCTGAAGACGAGTTGATCGAATATGTCACAGAGCTCAAAATCGACGGCCTTGCGATTTCTCTTACCTATGAACACGGTGTCTTGAAATATGGAGCAACCCGTGGTGACGGAATCACTGGGGAAGAGATCCTGCAAAACCTCAAAACAATCCAGTCAATTCCGCTCAAGCTGCGCGATGGAGCCCAATATCCCGACCTGATTGAGATTCGAGGCGAAGTCTATATGCTCCATAGCGAGTTTGCACGGATCAATGCTGAGCGAGAGATTGAAGGAAAGCCGACGTTCGCCAATCCACGAAACGCCGCAGCCGGAAGCCTTCGGCAGCTAGACCCAAAAATCACCGCTTCCCGTAAGCTTACGGCGTACTTTTATACTTTAGGGTACGTTTCGGGCCCTTTTGCGAGCAGTCAGGACGATCTGTTGAACCGGCTGCCAACACTTGGGCTCAGAGTAAACGACCAATATCGTGTACATCAGGGCATTGAGGGTGTTTTGGATTTTGTGGCGAGGTGGGATACTGCTCGTGCCGAGCTACCATACGATATCGACGGCGTGGTCGTGAAAGTCAATGACTTCGCGCTCCAGCTTGACCTTGGGGCGGTCGAGAGAAATCCCCGCTGGGCGACTGCGTACAAGTTCCCTGCACAGCAGGGCAAGACGGTTATTTTAGATATTCTCGTACAGGTCGGCAGAACTGGAGTACTCACTCCAGTCGCTGTCGTCGATGCGGTGGTTCTTCCGCCAAACTCGGTGGTGCGGCGAGCTACCCTGCACAATCAGGACGAGATTAACCGTAAGGACGTGAGGGTAGGTGACACGGTCCTCATCCAAAAGGCAGGAGATGTCATCCCAGAAATTGTTTCGGTCGTCTTGTCTGAGCGGCCAGAAGGCTCAGCACCCTTTGTCATGCCCACTCACTGCCCGGCCTGTGGAACGGATGTCATTCGGATCGAGGGCGAAGCGGCGACTCGCTGTCCAAACCGCGCCGGATGTCCGGCGCAGCAAGCACAGAGATTGCTGCACTTTGTCTCTCGCGGCGCAATGGATATCGAGGGCTTGGGCGATAAGCACATCCTACAGATGCTCGACAAAGGCCTGATAAAAGATGTCGGCGACATCTATTTCGTCAAAAAGCCCGTGCTCCTTACCCTTGAAAGGATGGGAGATAAGCTCGCTGACAACATTATCGAAGCGATCGAAAAGAGTAAACGGCCACCACTTGCTCGCTATCTCTTTGCCCTTGGAATCAGACATGTTGGCGAGCATACATCACTTGTGCTTGCCAATCACTTTCGAACGTTAGCCCGAATTCAATCGGCGTCGATTGATGAACTGGCCGCAGTTCATGAAGTTGGCGCAACCACGGCAGAAAGCATTCGGAGCTATTTCGATTCACCGGAGAACTTGGCCATCCTATCAAAGCTGGCCGAGGCGGGAGTGATACCGGTCGAGGATGACGCTTCTCCTGATTCGGATCGCTTGGCTGGTAAGGTGGTCGTTTTTACCGGTGCTCTTCATCGCTCTACTAGGGAAGAGGCAGAAGAGCTGGTTCGCCGTCATGGTGGGCGAGCGTCGTCTTCGGTTTCCAAGCAGACCGACTTTCTTGTGGCTGGTGAACGGGCCGGAAGCAAGGCTGAAAAAGCTCGCGGTCTCGGTGTAACCGTTATCAGCGAAGATGAGTTTTTAGAGTTAATTGGCGGTGCTTAGTTACTGAGCGAGAAAATAGATACCACATATGCGTCCCGTCGCTGGGTGGGCAAGCTCGCCAAGAACCATATCTCGAACATTTGTTCAAATTTTCATTGTTCGAAAGGGTCGATTCTGTTATAATTTGAGCAGGTACTATCATATTTAATGGCTGTTAAACAAAGCACTAAAGAAACCAGAGCACAAAATCGATCCCCACGCACTCCTCGCCCTGCCAAACCTCCGCGCGCCCCGAGGCGAAACGAGCGGTTTGGTTACGATCTTGGCGGTGTCGCGCTGATAACGCTCGGCTGCGTCACCCTCCTCAGCTTGGTCTATTCGGGTACCGGCCAGGTCGGCCATGTATTAGCACTATTTTTTCACTGTTTGTTTGGTGTGGGTGCCTACGTCATGCCGCCGCTCTTGGTCTATTCTGGCGTTATTTTGATCGTCGGCAAAAACCCGGCGAGCCGTGCCGAACTGATCGGTGGAATGGTGGCACTGGCGCTCGATGTGCTCGCCTGGTGGCACTTTGGTCACAGCACGCGTCACGATCAATTCAATTCCTACGTTGTCGGCAGAAATGGTGGGTATGTCGGTGCCGGGATAGCATCGGGGATCCGTTTCCTCTTTGGTGTAGCCAGCCCCGTGATATTCATTGCCGGTGCTGTCACTTCGGTGATCGTCCTCACCGACATGCGGCTTCTCCACCTTATTGGAATTCCCATCGAACGCTCGCGAAAGACAGTCGATTTTATTAAGCAAAAGGTGGAAGAGCGCCGCGAAGATTCGGTCGAAGACGTTTCTGAAATCGAAGAAGTACCCCCGACACGGGTAAAGCCGGTTGCTCCACGTCGTGAAATCTCGTTTAGCAAGGGAAGGGTTATCGACGATGAAGAGCCGACCGTTGCGATAGTTCCGAAACCGCCGATTGATATCCCGCCAATTGTGAATGTGCCGGTTAAACAGCTCCCGCTGAACCTCGACCGCCTCGGCGAGACTGTCGATTCCCACAACCAGAGTTATCAGCTTCCGCCGGTAAGCCTCTTGCTGCCGGCACCGCCTCCGCCAAAACAATCAGAATCGTCGGTAACCGCCAACAAGAACATTCTGATGCAAACTTTGAATGATTTTAAAGTCGGAGCGAATGTTAGAGAAGTCGCCGTAGGACCAACCGTCACCCGCTACGAAGTGATGCTGGAGCCGGGAATTCTGGTCAAGAAGATTGTTTCGCTTGCCGACAACCTGGCCATGTCGCTTGCTGCGATCGACGTGAGAGTGGAAGCGCCGATACCTGGGAAATCGGCGATCGGTATCGAAGTACCAAACGATGTCGTGCAGCTCGTTTCCATGCGCGAATGCCTGGAAACTCAGGAGTTTATCAATGCGCCGTCGAAGCTAACCTTCGCGCTAGGGAAGGATGTCGCCGGCAACTACAAGTATGCCGATCTCGCAAAGATGCCGCACCTTCTCATTGGCGGCAGTACGAACTCGGGAAAATCGGTATGTCTTAACGCTCTCATTACCAGCATATTATTCCGAGCGACACCTCGCGAGGTGCGCTTTGTCATGATCGATCCGAAGCGGGTTGAGCTGACACTTTACGACGGAATTCCGCACCTGCTGTCGCCGGTAATCAAAGACACCAAGCAAGCGGCCGGTATCTTCCGCAGCGTTCTGAAAGAGATGGAATCGCGATACGATGCTTTTAACCGGGTTGCAACCAGAAATATTGCCGGATATAACGAGAAGGTCGAGCCAAAAGATCGATTGCCTTATATCGTAGTGGTGGTAGACGAGCTTGCCGACCTCATGATGACACATGGCCCAGATGTCGAAACTAGCATCTGTCGCTTAGCACAACTTGCGAGAGCTACTGGAATCCACCTTGTCCTTGCAACTCAGCGGCCAAGTGTTGATGTCATTACTGGAATTATCAAAGCAAACATCGGCTCGCGTATAGCGTTCGCAGTTGCAACACAAGTCGATAGCCGCACAATCCTCGATACTCCCGGCGCGGATCGTTTGATTGGGCGCGGAGACATGCTTTTCTTACCGATGGACGCCTCTAAGCCGCTCAGGGTGCAGGGCTGCTATATCGGTGAAAAGGAAACATCAGAGGTTGTTACCTATCTGAAATCTCAGGAAGAGCCGAAGTACACGATGCTGCCGGCAGACGGCCCTAGTGGCACCGGCGGGAACGGAAAGGCGGATTGGGAGGAAGAGGATGACAACGACGAGCTCTTCGAGCCGTGTGTCCGCTGGCTGGTTCTCCAAAAGACCGCATCAACATCGTCACTGCAGAGGAAGTTCAAGGTGGGGTATACCCGCGCCGCACGGATGATCGAAACGATGGAGGCAAAAGGTATTGTCGGTTCGCAGGACGGCGTTAAACCCCGTGAAGTACTGCTGCAGGCCGACCAAGTAGATGCCTACTTCTCTGGCTTCCAGAATGGCGATTTGGGCCAGGTCTAGTTGGTGCTTTCTGACCCGCCCTCTAGCGTAGATAGTCCAGAGAAGGTGTCCATTTGTACGTGCTGTGGGCCACAAAGGTCACTTTCGTTTTCCCATCCGCAGTCACGTAACGAGTGATTACGCCTTTGAAGTACCGCTGTCCAAGCTGTGTTGGAGTCGTAATCACGACTACCTTCGTGCTGGGATCACCTTTTCCGTAGAGGTCACAAACCGCAAAATGTCCATAGGTCTTGTAGTAAATATAGATCGGTGTCTGCGTGTTGTTTTGGAACTGAAAGTCCTTTTGCCCGAAGTAGACAGTCGCATCACCGCCGGCCGGTACGTAAGGCACGGTTCTTACATGCTGGTGTCGTTCGATAATGTTCAGGTTTGCTAGAAGTGCGGCATTAAATAGTGTTGTCGCTACCTGGCACATCCCGCCGCCAACCTGGTCTTTCATCGTGCCGTTAATGAAGACTTTCCCGATACCGAATCCACGCGCGATGGTGCGCTCTCCGACAGTCTGGTTAATTGAAAAGATCTGGCCTGGCTGGAGTACAGTGCCGTCAATCAATTCGATTGCGCGGCGAACAGTTTGCGTTCTCCCGACTTCCGCGGTGTCAAAATGAGTGACAAAGTGCGCAATGCGTGAGTCTATTCCGACTAGATTGTGGGCGTCTGGCGGTGCTGCCGCCGTATTGATCGTCAGCGGAATAGAAAAGACGAGTGGATCACTGGCAACTGCCGACGAGATCGCCGCAACGGAATCCGGTATGACGAGAGTCACAGCAGGTTGGGCAGGCACGATCTTCGCCGGTCTGACCACATTGTCGCTCTTCAGCGCGGTTTCATGAACAAACGGTGTTACCAAAACGGGATGTGCCGGAATAGCCGGACTGTTCACTCGCGGAGCGAGCGCAGTTAGAAATTTGGTCAGTGTGTCTTGGTCTATGTCGAATTTGACGGAAGTTGTAATAGTCTTATCCGAAATACCGTCAGCAAATGTAAATCCTAGCTCACGTCGAGTCGCGTAAAAGTCCTTATTAAGCTCGGTTAACTGAATATTCTGATCCAGATAGTGATGGGCGTAGCTGGTCGGTGGAGTAGGCGCTTCAGTTAACGGTGGCGTCGTCGGCGGAGCCTGGGTTGTTGGCTGCTGAGCGACGGGTGGTATCGGAGCCTGAGCCCGGACTGATTGAGAACACCCGAAGGTAAGGAGACAGAAAATGGCCGAAAACAGCCGGGCATGTGGGATTGTCATTTTGAGAGTTAGTTACTGCCGATATTAAATAGTCTGGTGAAATAGGACAACAAGACTATACCCCTTATGTAATGCGAGTAACCAATAAATAGTTACTGCGCAGCTTTCCATTCTTCGACTGGCAGGGTATCTTAAACAATCGAGATGTCAACGTGTTTTCCTCGTATAAATTAAGCTTTGTTCAATGATGTGGAGCGCTAGTTAATCAGATATGTCTAAGGTGAGAGTTCGTTTTGCACCGTCCCCAACCGGTAAACCCCACACGGGAAACATCCGGACTGCGGTTTTCGATTGGTTATTTGCCCGTCATACCGGCGGCACTATGGTTCTTCGCATCGAGGACACCGACCGAGAGCGCTTCGATCCAACCGCAGAGGAAGAGATGATGCGCGCCTTAAAATGGGTGGGCATCGACTGGGATGAAGGACCGGACATCGGTGGCCCATTTGCTCCTTATTTGCAGTCGGAGCGAACAGCTATCCATCTAAAATATGCGGACGAGCTTATAAAAACAGGGAACGCCTATCGGTGCTACTGCAGCCGGGAGCGTCTGGAAGCACTAAGAAAGTCCCAGGAAGAGCGTGGTCTTCCGACAGGTTACGATCGCCGGTGCCGCTACCTCTCTCCAGAAGAACGAGAGCAGCACGAGGAATCCGGCGCACCCTACACGATCAGGCTGGCGATGCCTCGCGAGGGCACAGCAAATTGGCATGATGCCGTATTTGGCGATATGAGCTGGGAGTACAAACTTGTCGACGATCAGGTGATTGTGAAGTCGGACGGATTTGCTCTTTACCACTTGGCGGCCACTGTGGACGATCACTTTATGGAGATAACGCATGTCATTCGTGGGGAAGAGTGGCTATCCAGTACGCCAAAGCACCTCTTTATCTACCATGCGCTTGGCTGGACACCTCCGCAGTTTGTCCATACAACTCATATCCTTGGGCCTGGCAGAAGGAAACTCTCAAAGCGCGAAGCATCGTCCGAGTTTATGAACTTCGCCAAGCTCGGGTACCTGCCGGAAGCAGTATTGAATTTCGTCACCTTAATTGGATGGAACCCAGGAGATGATCGCGAGCTTCTCTCCAAACAGGATTTAATCGACAGCTTTACCCTGGATGGCCTCGTTGGTCATGCTGCGATCCTCGATGAAGAAAAGCTCCTCTGGTTTAACGGGCAGTATATTCGTTCTTTGCCGACATCTGAGCTAGCCAGCCGCGCTCTTCCGTTTTTGCAAGAGGCTGGCCTGATAGCAGATTCTCCTGATCAAGAGACTTTGGACTACTTAGCCAACGTCATCGCTCTCGAACAGGAGCGGATTAAGACCCTGGTTGAAGTTGCTCCACTGACCGAGTTCTTTTTACTGGGCGACGATGTCTTCACCTACGAAGACAAGGCGGTCGCCAAATGGTTCAATGCAGCCGGTGTCGCCGGGCGTCTGACCTGGGTGAAAGATCGACTGTTACAACTAGAAAATTTTGATCCCGAACATATCGAGCAGGTTATTCGACTGGCAATCGAGAACTTCGAAGTCAAGCCTGGCGAAGTCATTCATCCGGTACGTGTCGCGGTATCCGGCCGAACAGTTGGCCCGGGGCTCTATGAAATGATAGCTGTTCTCGGGAAGAGTCGGACAACGCGCCGGATTGAACGGGCCATCTCGTTAATCGAAAAATAAACCATGGCAACGTCAATAATTGATATCAACACCATATTTGGTGCCTATCCGTCCGAGCACGCCGACTCGACCGCCGAAACGCTAATTAAAGAGATGAGCGCTCACGAGGTCGAAAAGTCGTTCGCGCTGTCTACTTGGGGAATCTTCTACAACGAAGCGCTTGGGAACGAGCACACGCTGCGCGCACAGCAGCACTTTTCCGGAAAGATCGCTGCAGTGGCAACAATTTCGCCACATAGCTTTTTCTCGGATACCACAGTTGATCTTTTGGTCGACCAGCCATTCGCAATATTTCGATTTTTCCCGGATCTGCAAGAGTGGCCGATCGATTACGCGCCGTTCGCCCAGATATTAAAGGTTCTTGGCGAACACCGTCGGCCAATTATGGTGACGACAGCGAAGCCAGGGCAGGCCACTGTCCTTGCAAGGGTTGCAGCCCAGTATCCTGGCCCAATTATCTTAGAAGGCGTTGGGAGTTCCAACATGGCGGAAGCTCTTTGTGTGTTGCAAGAACACGAAAACTTCTTTGTCGAGACACACAACTTTAAGCTGCCTGGAGCACTGGAAACATTTCGCAATAGAGTGGGCATTGAGAGAATCGTCTTTGGTTCTGGTGGCCCAGCACTCTCTCTGGGCTCGGCTCTCGCCTATGTGAACTCGTCAGCCCTTACCGATGACGAGAAATCGGCTGTTCTTACACAGAATGCCCGCCAATTTTTGCTGGGAGGCGGTTCCTAAATGCCTAAAATAGATGTCCATACGTCCCTGGGCCCAACGCCGTTTTCTGATGAGATGTCTTCGAAAGATGCCATTCTCAGGTCAATGGCGCGTTTCGACCTCGAGGCTGTCGTTCTAGTTTCGAGTTTGGGAGTGGAGTGCGACGTAGTCAACGGAAATAAGCAGTTGAAACAGATGCTGAGCGCTTCCGACGGCATTTATGGCTATGTTACCGTCAACGCCGACTATCCTGAATTGAGTATCGAACAGCAGCGCGCCTACCTTAGCCGACCGGAATTTGTTGGAACGGTATTTGCATCGCCGCTCGGGCGTCCGCTTTTGCTCGACGAAGTCCGTGAGATTACCAATGCCCAGCGTCGCTACACAAAGCCGATTGCCTTTCACGCCAGAAATTTGGCCGACGTTAACTTTATACGCTCCGTTGCCGAGGCGTTTACGACGATTCCGATCGTACTACTCGGAATGGGTGGCGATGATTGGCGGTCGGCAGTCGAGGCGGCAAAAAGATGGGTGAACATTCACCTTGCTATATCTGGAAGCGTCGACGCAGACAAGATTTCCTATGCTTATTCCGTGATCGCGGCTCGCCGGTTGCTCTTTGGCAGTGGTTTGCCGTTCGCCGAACCGTCAATTTACGAAAACCTTGTGAACGAATCAAAAGTGCTAACCACTAACGATCGCAAGCGTATTTACCGTCAAAACGCCAGCTTGTTGTTCCATATTAATGATTAGCTCACTTGATGGCGTTCCGGCTAACCCAGCAGTCGTTGAAAATCGCGTAGAAAAAAACGAGTACTTCTTTGTTGGAGCCATTATTGCACTCGTAATCCTCCTCACAACTTTGCCGTACTTGTTGGCGTTCTCGGTAGGCAACACCTTCGTCGGTCAGATCTACAACATTGTCGATTATTGCGTTTACCTTTCGTGGACAAAGCAGGCAGCCGACGGTCATTTTTCGACCCTTAACCTCTTCACCACAATCAAGCAACACGGTTATCTCTTTAACCTCTTGTTCTTACTGCTCGGAAATTTTGTGCGCTTCTCCGGCCTGTCAATCGCCGTTGTGTTTCAGATATTCCGAGTTGGCGGGGCCATTCTTTTGCTATGGATCGCTTATCTGCTATGCCGTCTTGCTTATCCAAGTTCATTTCAAGCTCGCCTTACTGCATTTGGATTAATCGGATTTAGTTCCGGCTTTGGTTTTGTCTACTGGCCGCAATGGTCGGATAAAAATGTTGGCCACTTTTCCGTCGATGTCTGGCAGCCAGAGGCGTTCACGTTTCTCAGCATCTATGTCAGCGTACTTTTTGTTGTGGCGACCATCTTCATTTTGACGGCGATGTACAATTTGGTTCGCGGCGAACTGACTGGCCGGTGGATATACGGGGTTAACGCCGGTATCTGCGGATTGGTGCTCGGCAATATTCACTCGTATGATGTTTTGCATATAGCCGCCGCATGGGGCCTCTATCTGGTGGTTGTTACGATTGCGGAGAGGAAATTTGATCGCGGGCGATGGTTGCGCGCAGTTATAGCCGGTGCCATGACACTCCCTACAACTGTCTACCAGTACTGGGTCTTTAAGCACGAGCCGGTTTTTCATGCCCGCGCCGAAACTCCGACTCTTTCACCGCCGTTGTTTTACTACGCGATGGGATATGGCCTGGTTTTCATACTCGCCATTGTCGGCGCATTCCTGCTCGCCAAGAAGTGGGCCGAGTTTTCGAAGCTGTTTCGAAATAATATCATCCTCACTTGGGTCTGCACCTGGGCAACAGCCGGCCTGACTATTATCTATCTGCCGGTGGAATTTCAGCGCAAAATGGCAATGGGCACGCACATACCTCTTTGCATTCTCGCCGGCGGCGCAGCAACATATCTTGCACGTTCGATACCCGAGAGAATTCGCTCGTACGCTCTTTGCACTCTTGTGATACTGACATTCCCAACAAATGCGCTTTTCCTGCTGCGGGACTACAGGCACATTGAACTTAATCGAAGCGAGATCTCGGCAGCAAATCCGTTTCTTTTAATGCAGCAGTTGGATGTCTTAACCTGGTTGCGAGATAACACGAAAGAGGGGGAAGCCGTCCTTGCTCTCCCGCCAATCGGCCAGTTTGTGCCCGGTTATTGCGATCGAGCAGTTTGGGTAGGGCACTGGAGCGAAACACCGAATTATGGGGAAAAGCTCAGCAAACTGCTCTTTATGTTGTCGAGCTCGACACCGGACGACGTTAGGCAGCGATTTTTGGAGGCTACTGGCACGCAATACTTGGTTTATCCGGACGACGTCAGCGATCAGCCGATCAAAATAGGACACCGACAAATCTATTTAGAAGACTTTACGACCGATACGCCGTCGTATCTCACGCCAGTTTATCAGACAAAACGGGTTGACGGTGATGATGGCGGTGGATATATCGTTTACCGGATCAACTAACTGCCGAATAGCGCTGCTGCATTATCCCACGTTGCCGCTTCGACGTCTTCTGGTGGTATCGCCAACAACTCCGCTACCTTTTCAACGACCGCGAGGATGTAAGCGGGCTCATTTCTCTTTCCGCGCCATGGCTGAGGTGTTAGAAAGGGCGAATCCGTTTCCAAAAGAATTCGGTTTAAGGGAATTTGTTCAACAATTGAACGCACGTCTTGGGCATTTTTATAGGTTACGACTCCCCCGACACCGATGTGGAAGCCGAGCGAAACTGCTCGCTGGGCTTGCTCGACTGTTCCGGTGAAGCAATGGACTACTCCCGCAATTGAGCCAAAGCTCTCAAGAAGATCAAGGGTGTCATCGTAAGCCTCGCGGCAGTGGATGACGACTGGTAAGTTAAGAGATCGGGCGAGTTTGAGCTGTTCGGTAAAGACGCTCTTCTGAAATTCATCGGTAAAAGTGCGCCAATGATAATCTAGTCCGATTTCGCCCCAGGCGACCACTTTGCTCGATGGATTAGAGTGCAAGGCGAGAAGCTGATCCCGCGTTTCGTCAGACCATTGGCCCGCGTCTTCCGGGTGAACTCCAATTGCGGATCGCAACGGTTCGTAGGATTGGGAGAGATTAGCTGCCCGGCGACTGCTCTCAAGATCGTAACTGACCACTAGCAGTCGCCGGATATTTTCGTCTAAGGCTCGCTGGATCGATTGATCGAAGTCGTCAGCGAACCGTTCGTGATTGAGATGGCAATGAGTTTCATAGATCGCCATCGTAAGTCTGTCTTAGAAACGAAGGCCGACGGTCAGCTCGTAACCGGAAGGATCATCGCCCTGGATGTTGCCAATAAAGTGATACCGAAGGTCTAGGAAGGCGGAACTGGTTAGGTCAAAGCCACCACCGACAAATCCACCAACCGCCGTCTCGTTATGTGTCCCGTTCAAACTTTGGTTGTTGGGATCGTCAGCCTGCAGGAAGTATGCTCCCAGGCCAACTTCTCCGTAAGGAGTGAAATCGGTTCCAGTGATCGTGTGATAGTACTGCTGCGAAATCGTGACCGGAACAATCTGCAGCTTAGTGGCATGATCGCCCTTTTGAATGTAGTCAACTCCGATAACGGTACGAGAAGTACCGATCGATTCGCCCACAGTGTAGTCAAGACCAAAGCTTGCAATTGCGCTTGAGTAGGTTTGGCGAACAGTGGAATTTGCGAGGTAATAAACACCGACACGGACATCGCCGATCTTTTCGTTGCCAACTGTATCTGCTTGGCATTTCGAGCAAAGAAGGGCTGAGCCGAATAAACTGGCAGCGAGCACGAATAACGGGAGGAACCGCAACGGCTTTGTTGTGCTTAGAAGCATTGGGATTGATGAACTCCTTTTGTGGCTAAATCATACGTGAAGACGATAGAACACGGCCATTATAATCCGGGTTTGTTCTTGTTGTCAATTAAAGTTATTTTAAGCACGTTCATCTTGGAAGAGTGCTCGAATAGAGCCCATTACCGGCGGACGGATTGAACTAACCTTGGCAAATTCCCATTGTGCTATAATAATGTCCGCTCTAATGCGTCAATAGACATGAATAAGGCTGAATTTTTATCAATACTACATGACAGAGTTGTCATTTTCGATGGGTCGATGGGTGCCACTATCCTCGACCTGCTGCGTTCTGGCGCCCTGACTCCGGCCGATTTCGGAGGCAATACCGATAGCACCGACATCCTAACCTTGACACGTCCGGACGTTATCGATAGCATTCACGCCTCGTTCTTAGAGGTAGGCTGTGATGCGGTCGAGACCAACACATTTAACGGCACTCCCTACATGCTTGCGGATGTTGGATTAGGTGATCGGTGTTTCGAGCTCAATAAGCGCGGAGCGGAGATCGCGCGGGCCGCTTGTGACCGCTACTCTACACCGGATCGCCCCCGATGGGCGATTGGCAGCCTCGGTCCCGGCACCCAGCAGCCAATGGTGAATGGCACCCTCTCATTCGATGTCATGTTTGAGGCCTATAAGCTTCAAGCGAGCGGCCTGATCGCTGGCGGTGTCGATATCTTGCTCGTCGAGACTTGCATCGATCTTCTGCAATGCAAAATCGCGGTGTTAGCCTGTGACGCGGCCATGAAGGAAGCGTCGGTAGACCTGCCGTTAATGGCGCAGGTGACCATGGAGACTACCGGCGCAATGCTTTGCGGCACGGAAATGTCGTCAGTGATTACCACGCTCGAAATGCTGCCCGTGGATGTGATCGGCATGAACTGCGCAACCGGCCCGGAACTGATGCTTGAACATGTCCAGACCCTGTCAAAAAACTGTCGTCGGCCAATCTCCGTTCTCCCGAACGCAGGCCTGCCAATCTTGGTGAATGGCGGCTCCTGTTTCCCGCTCACTCCAGAAGACTTTGTCCTTTGGCAAGAGCGATTTGTTCGAGAATATGGTGTGAATATTGTTGGGGGTTGTTGCGGTACAACGCCAGCGCACCTAAAGGCGCTAGTTGACCGTGTTTACGGCATCAAACCAAAGCCCCGCACTCCAGAGCATATTCCCGCAGTATCGTCGCTGTTTGCCAGCATGCCGTACGAGCAAGAAAATAGTTTTCTGATTGTAGGAGAACGGACAAATGCGACAGGGAGTAAGAAATTCCGTGATCTGCTCCTTGCTGGGGATATCGATGGAATGGTCACTCTTGGGCGGGAGCAGGAGCGCGAAGGCGCCAATGTCCTCGACCTCTGTGTGGACTATGTCGGGCGTGACCGAGTCGCCGATATCATTCCAATCGCCGAGCAGTTTGGCAAGTTCATGAAAGTCCCGGTGATGGTTGACAGCGACTCCGGCGACGAAAGAGTCTATGAACAGGCGCTGAAGCGCCTTCCTGGGAAATGTTTGGTTAACTCAATCAACTTTGAAGACGGCGGCAAGAAGATTTCGAAGGTGCTGCCGGTTTGCCGTAAGTACGGTGCGGGAGTCGTTTGTCTTACCATCGAAGAGTCCGGCCAGCCCCACGATGTGGAGGGAAAGCTCCGTGTCGCTCGAAGGTTGTACGACTGCGCGGTGAATGAATACGGGCTTGCGCCAGAGGATCTCTTCTTCGACACACTGACCTTTCCACTTTCTACCGGCCAGGAAGAGTACCGCAAAGACGGTATCAACACGATCGAAGCCATCCGTCAGATCAAAGCGGAGATGCCAGGTGTCCATACGATCCTTGGTGTCTCCAACTGCTCGTTTGGTCTTGCTCCTGCAGCCCGTGTCGTGCTGAACTCAGTCTTCCTGCACTACGCCCGTGAAGCAGGACTGGACGCGGCAATTGTCAATGCCTCAAAGATTGTTCCTCTCAATAAGATTCCGGCCGAACAGGCGGAGGCGGCGAGAAGACTGGTCTTTGACGAGCGTAGTGAAGGATACGACCCGCTGCAGGTACTAATCGGTTTCTTTCTAGGCGAGGCCGGCAAGCTAAAAAAACAGCAAACACCGGACGAACTCAGAAACTTGCCAATCGACGAGCGTTTGAAACGGCACATTATTGACGGTGAGAAGAGCGGGCTCACAGCAGCACTCGACGATGCGCTCGAATTAATGCCAGCGCTCCAGATTATTAATGCACCGCTGCTTGACGGAATGAAGGTGGTCGGGGATCTCTTTGGATCGGGTCAAATGCAGCTTCCGTTTGTGCTGCAATCGGCAGAAGTCATGAAAAAGGCTGTCGCGTATCTTGAGCCATTTATGGAAAAGACCGACACGGGCGGGAAGGGGACCATTGTCCTAGCCACGGTAAAAGGAGATGTTCATGATATCGGCAAGAATCTGGTCGACATCATCCTTACCAACAATGGCTATACGGTTGAAAATATTGGGATTAAACAGCCTATTCAAAACGTCATTGAAGCAGCGGAGCGTGTAAACGCCGATGCAATTGGTTTGTCCGGTCTTCTGGTCAAGTCCACTGTCGTAATGAAAGAAGACTTAGAAGAACTCAATAGCCGCAATCTATCAAAGTATCCAGTACTTCTAGGCGGTGCGGCGCTTACCCGAAAATATGTCGAACAGGACCTAACCGAGACGTATAACGGCAAAGTGTACTATGCGAAAGACGCGTTTGACGGACTTCACTTGATGGACGCTATTATGGGTTACCAGCCGTTTCCGCAGTCGGCAACGAAGATTGTGACCAAGGACGAACTCGCTTCAGACGATGCCGAAATCGTCGCGGAACAGGAGCGGCGCTCCAATGTCTGGAACTACGTCCCAGAAGAAGCGTATGGTTATGTTGTTGAGCCTACTATAACGAGGAATGTAGAAATTCCGGTTGCTCCATTTTTTGGGTCGAAAGTCGTTACTGGGATCGATTTAAACGAAGTATTTCCGTACATCAATCGGAACATGCTTTTCCGGGGTCACTGGCAGTTCCGTCGAGGCGTCAAGACTCCAGAGGATTATCAAAAGTTTATTGAGGACGAAGTTGAGCCTATCTTCACTGCATGGAAAAAGCGGGCGCTAGAAGAAGAAGTTCTTCGGGCGGATGTAGTGTACGGTTACTATCCTGCAAGCAGCGACGGTAACAGCTTAGTCGTGTACGACCCGGTCGATCACGACAAGGAAATCCAGCGTTTCGATTTCCCGCGTCAGATTGAGGACACAAAGCATCTCTGTTTAGCTGACTATTTTCGCCCTGTGAACAGCGGAGTCCGAGATGTAGTAGCGTTCCATCTCGTCACTGTCGGCCGCCGCGCTTCTGAGCTGGAAAAGGAGCTGATGGCCTCCGGCGAGTATCGGGACTATCTCTATCTGCACGGACTGAGCGTCGAGACTGCGGAGGCGCTGGCAGAGTATTGGCACAAAAGGATCCGAATGGAACTGGGGATAGCCGGTAAGGACAATGCCGATGTCTCAAAGCTCTTTGCGCATGGATACCAGGGAAGTCGATATTCGTTCGGCTACCCAGCCTGCCCCAACCTGGAAGATCAGACTAAGCTGTTCGCACTTCTGAACCCGGAGCGTATTGGTGTTGGCTTGTCGGAAGAGTTCATGATGGAACCAGAGCAATCCACATCGGCGATTATCATGCACCATCCCGATGCGAAGTACTTTGGAATTAAGTAGAGCCGCTCTACGCTAGACCATCTCTACCTTGCGTACTCGCTGTTTCTTAAGATAAGAGTTGATGTCGGAGATCAGCAGTCGACGGCGCACACCAACTTGTCGACTGGGGATGACATTGTCATCTAAAAGCCCAAGTAATGTCTGGCGTGATATACGTAAAATTGCAGCCGCTTCCTGGGTAGTAAGCTCATTTGAATCTAGAGATATCATTGTGAAAACACCCTCAATTTTTCTCTCTTTTCTCTGAGCTAACTGACGTTCCAGCGCTGCCGAGTGTTCATCGTTAGTTTCGTTGTCTGGATTAATTTTTGAGCGGGACACAACGAAATAATCGGCCATTAATCGATCTTTCTTAAGGAATTCCTGCTCGAAACTTGCTGCATTACAGGTTAAGATTGATCGGGATCACCAGTGCTAAGACAAATTGGCGTCTGGCTGCCGCTGCCACTCTAA
>Ga0116229_10008442_pt1 | contig 16002 bp, 6 predicted proteins | sample S1TSphgellanicum_3_FD_87313 | JGI IMG/M metagenome (GOLD analysis project Ga0116229, IMG submission 87313) | Host-associated microbial communities from peat moss isolated from Minnesota, USA - S1T2_Fc - Sphagnum magellanicum MG | ecosystem: Host-associated > Plants > Peat moss > Unclassified...
AGAAACATAAGTACATATTCATTATGTTCATTTACTTGAAGTGACATCACACTTTTAAAACCTCCTCCTCTCTCCCCCCCCCCCAAAAAAAACTAACCCTTCAACAAATTGTTGATGCTAATTCAAAAATCAATTGGTCATTCATCCCAAGTTGAACAACAAGATATGAGTATTGCTTAAAAAACTAGTCACATTCTCCAATTTGTTACAAAATTGTTTCTTGAAGCTCCATTTCATTCATAAATTATTCAACTATTACTTGCTTTAATTAGATAAAGACATCTTTCTATTAGGTTGTTATGATACTAAATATTTGTGAGCACAATAAGCTTCCATTATTTCTTTCTAGCTACATGTGCTCACAATCACCTCATAGTTTTATTGATCAAACAAGTACCGAATTCAAAAATTGGGAGAGATGTGAATTGAACCATGATGTAGCACAAAATTGCATTTTTAATTTTTTTAATGGGAACATGTTCTTCAAGTACCTAACATTGATTAACCATATATTTTCAATCCAATTATAACTCTCCAATGGAAAATGCTTATTGATGCAACATAAAACAAAATTTTAGTGTTAGTGTCTTTCCATTAGACAATTGTGATTAGATCACATTATGTGTAACTATGATCACAATAACCTAATGGAAAGAGATCATAAGGACATCTTTCCTTTAGAGGACTATTATGACTTAAATTATCATAACAACCCGTTTTCATTACATTTTTTTTTTCCCACCTAATTGGGCTCACAATCATTTCACACCTTTACATTGACCAAATGTAAGAGCTACAAGAATTATGAATCAAACTACGCATCACCATAAAATGACATTTGTCACTTTTATTTAATTAAAACCTATGAGTAAATACAAGATATCTAGATTGTCAATCTTATTAGCAAATTCATAAGTTATAAGACAAGTATGCAATGAAAAGCAAACTGTCAATGGCTTTCTGTTGGGTTGCTGTGATCAAACTTATCCTGTGTTAGCTATGATCAGAGTAGCCCAATGGGAAAGAGACTCTAGGGATATAAATTTCCCTTAGGCATCATGCATGATAGCAGAATCTGTTATTAGATAATCCCAACTTTCCAATGTAATTTGGGCTCCACTGGTGATCCTAGTCTTCATCTCAGAGCTCTGCAGGTCAAGGTGAGGACCAAAGTACAAAGCTTGGAAAGCTATAGAATCCAGTTGGGGCCCCTTAGATGTTGACATCTGCCATTTAAAGGAAAAAAAAACTCAGAGCATCTTGTTTTCAAAGTTTTTAATTTCTCCCACAATAAAAAATGTACACATTTCCAAAAGAGTTTGCACTTTCCAATAAAATGTGACTGATTTCAATCACTTTGTGTTAGCTTTGCTGCTGTGATGACCATTGACAACAAGAAGGTAATGGAGACAGAGAGAGAGACCTTAGGCTAGCTTTGATGAGCAGAGAGATATGGGTGACAGAGCATATGATGACAACATCACTGGCAGGCATACAAACAATTGGTGACTTGTGTCAAAATGGGCTCATGTACTTGTAACTGCAAAGACACTTGGCATGCGGGGATTCAAAAGATATGTGCATAGACAGATGGAAGTGTCATGCATTGCCTCCTGGCACCTGTCTGAGAGTCAGGAGTTATGGTTTCCAAATGAGGCATCGTGAGCAGCAACACCTGTCCTTGTTATTGTTTAATATTCAGGGCCTCTGTCAGATGCAGCTTCTCTCGTTGTTGCTGGCTTGTACTACATAAGAAGTCCCAGCAAGATGTTGCTCCAATACTAGCTTTCACTTTGCCTAATTTTCCACATTTTCAGCATCTTCATCAAGTTTCTTCTCATTCCAAACCTTTGCTAAATTAGCTGCTGTGTAGGTCTCTTTTTACTTTTAAGAACTAGAACTGCATTGGGTTACAAAGTTTTCAGCTCGAGAGTTGAGCATTGCAGTAGACTAGTCCGTTGATCAGCAGTCTGACTTTGTTGTACAAGATGAATAAAGTGAAGGGTGCTATTGCAAGCGTGACTGGAAACAAGCCTCAGAACGATGGCTTGACGGGAACCGGAGGAGGAGGAACTGCACCTCTTGGCGCTGGAACTGGAGGTGGCTATCAGCCGCATGGAACTGGTACTGGAGCAGGAACAACAGCTGGACCTCTGGGCACTGGAATTGGAACTGGCGCTGCTGGTGGAACCGGGTATGGGAACACCGGAACTGGCCAAGGCATCGCCGGGAAGATAGAAAATGCTTTGGGAGGAGGACAGGGCAATGGAGCTGTTGGAACTGCTGGAAACACAGCTGGGACTGGATATGGTCCAGGCGCTGCTGCAGCTCCTGCTGGAGGAACCGGAGGAACTGGCCAAGGAATTGTGGGGAAGGTAGAAAATGCTCTGGGTGGAGGACAGGCCGGCAGTCAACTGGGGCCTGGAGGCACTGGAACTGGAACAACTGGAGCTGGCTATGGCTCAACAGGCACAGCTGGGACGGGAGGCACTGGGCAAACTGCAACTGGAGCTGGTGGTTTGATTCAAAAGGCCAAGGACAAGCTCACTGGCAACCGCCACCAGTAGACTTTGCACACACCCACCCAATACATGAACAAAACTTGCAACAGGTAAGTGACATCTTGAAGCATTTTGATTGCATTTGCATTTGCTGTATGGAAACATGCTTCCAGTTTGTTAAGTTTTGTGAGTAAAGATCTCTTCTCAAATTTACTGTCTGCAATCATAGAAACATGACAAACATGTTTTTAAACATATGCATTTTACATTTTGAGCAGTATCTCAGAGCATGCTCTTCCAGTCTGAGGACTTTTATGAGCAAAAGGAAGATCTTGTTCAAGTGACCTGCCTTGGGTAAAACAGGAGCTAAAAAGATGAATTCTTCCTAAAAATGCCCTCTACTGGATTTTGCAGAGCACATTTTGCAGGACGCTGGAAAGCTTGAGTTTGGCAAATGTTCATTCCAAACTGCTATAAAAAGGAGGAGAAATAGAGACTTATCTTGCATTTTGTAAATGTGTAGCAGAAATGACAGTTTTTGTGTAAATATGACCAATAAACACATTCCAAGAATTTTTCTGCCTTCAGCAACCTATCTACCTAGTTGTTGAAAGTGCAGATTCCACAAGCATCTCAGATTAGGCTTTCCTTTAATGAGTCAGAATGGTGGTGAATAAATGAATAATACCAGCAACTATAGTCAAGAGAAAGATGGTAAATGTGGGTCAAGGTTGCAATCACTGTTGTGCGGGTATATTGTTGTTGATATAACCTCTGGATGGTGTGTTTAGAAAATTCCAACTTATATGTGTAAGGGTATATTATCACTACCCTACATTTCTGGGTTTGGGTAAACAGAAATTCAAGGAATTTTGTTAGCCTTGAGATAAGGTCAAAGCACCCATATGTCATATACCATTTTTTTCTTGTTAAAATGGGTATATGTTTTCTTCATTTACCCAGTCAAATAATCAAGAAAATATTTGCACTTAAGCAAACATTAAGACAAATTTTCAAAGACCAAATCCAATGGGATTTTTCGGACAATTTTTGACAGTCTCTTGCCTTTTCCATTTCATGTATGAGAGAAACATCAAAAAAATTTGGACAATCCCAAAACCCAAAACTTTGGTGGAGAAATAGAGCTGCCAAAGCAGGGAACAAATGACTAGAACTTCCTCACACCACACATCTAAGGTTAGAATTAGGATTTATAGTTAGGGTAATAAGAAACTTATAACTCCTATTTGCCCTAAACCTTATTTACCTGGACTCACAAATATATCCTTCTCTGGTTATGCATAAGTCTTGCATGTGCAAAAGGGTTTTAATGCAATCAATTATTGCTTTTTCTTTCTCATATAACTGGTTAGGTTGATTATCAAATTTGTTTATCAATGCCAATGGCAAAGTAATACCAGTTGGTTATCAGTTTACCCATTAATTTTTGGTATTGATTGCTGGTTATAAAGAAGGGTCGGTTCTCAAATATTCGCCTTGAGAATTGTTGGTTATATAGCCTAGGTAAGGTAGATTATGGCGTTGGCTTCATTATAATTATTTTTTCTGTTCTCATGTTATTTTTATAAAAGGAGTTCAAATGTCTGTAAGTAGGCAATATAAGGCAATGCTATCTTCAACTCCCAAAAGGTGAAGAAAAGAAGGCAACAACTTTGGTGTCATCTTCCAACCTCAAATCATACTACAGAAGTTACAATTCCTTTGAATGTGCAAAAATCAAATGCATTAATAGAAAAAAGAAATTGAAAATTTAGACATCTTGGGAGTGTAGTAAAAATTCTGAAATAAAACAAATATTAATTCGCTATGTTTGCAAAACATGGGATGATATGCCCAACTTGCTGCAAAAGGAAGACATCCCCAATCTCAAATATACAATTGACCATATACTGCAGGAAGTACACAGTCGGGGTAAAACTATTTGTCACCTTTGAATTCCAGGTTTGTATTAAGACACAAACTTTATCTGACTAAATGTCACCTTTGAATTCCAGGTTTGTATTAAGACACAAACTTTATCTGACTATTTGTCACCTTTGAATTCCAGGTTTGTATTAAGACAAACTTTGAAAAAGTGTGTTTAAAACAGAATACAATTGCAAATTTGTGACAGGTTTGAACCAGTTCAAAGGCATACAAGGGACAAAGTGAAGATCATATGCCTGTCACAAAACACATGTCCTTTGTCTTTCACTATTTGAGCAAAACTTCATGTAATGGCCTCCCTTACATGGCCCAAAATGGTCACAAGAGAAGATAAGCACCCACCAAAAAACATCCATTTATTATGTTGGGTTCCTTCTCACTGTAATGCAAGCTCCATTTTGAGGTGAAATATACCTCTGACTACTATCTCCATGACTTCTCTGCCCATAAAGTGCAGAATGCTTCTCAAATATTTGACAATCTTTGGAACTTCCCTGTTGATGAAACTCAAGTGCAATATTTGAGATTGCAGAGAATTCGAGGTTTCTTGTTGGGAGGGATTCCAAAAGTAACTAAAATTCTGTCACCTTTAGACTGCTGGAATTTTCAAAAAGTATCTGGCTGCAAACAAGATGAACATGCCAGAGACATTCTGCCATGGCTCCAACAATAAAGAGTAAAACCAAACTAAACCATTCACACACTTACATGGGCATAAGGTGGTTCCTTCAAGGCCAAATTAGACTAAAGCAGCCACATCCTGTGGTCCCACTGGTGGAGCTGCTGTCGTTGGTGATGGACTAGCTGTTGGAGTCTGCACAAGTTGCAACAATCATTCACCTAACATGAGCATGAAAGTGATACAAAAGACATAAGATTTCTTTGGAAATCAGTCACTCAAAAGTTTGCTTGAGGAATGAGAATGGGAACTGTTTAATGAAATGTGTATGCACAGAAAAGCTCATTATCCTATTTAGTTCTGACATGAGGAAACTGGGTCTATGCACCACAGATACCAAACAAGGTCTGCATCTTCTTGGGCAAGTCTGAGCTTTCTTAAATGCCACTCGGTGAGGTTGAGATTAACTCAGAACCTTTACTCAATTATTTAAAGATCAATCTTAGAGGTCTTAGCCACAAAGTACACAGTGATGTTTTGAAGAATCCTTGGAAAGAACAATCCTTGAGAGAATGTACCTGTGGCTGGGTAGACTGACCAATTGTGTATGGGCCATCAATCATAGGTGCAATTTCCATTCGCTGAATATTGCGGCGAGCTACTCTCTCTCGGCAGCATCCCAGCATGAGACGTGCAGCAGTACCCAAGCCCAGGACAACCAGTACACCTGAAACATAGCAGCTGAATTGTTAAACCTCTGGCAACTCTTATCCAGTGCCCCAAGAAAACTTACATACAGGAAACAGCACTCTACCAACTTAGGAAAATTCTCTCTTACTTACTCATATCACATGACACCAGAGATTGTTCTGTTCTTGATAGTTTTCAGCCAGCTAGTTAAGAAAAAGCAGTGATTGTTTGATGTAGCAGGGAGACTGAGATACATGTGTGTTCAATGCATAAAGCAAGTGAAGCTGGATCAAATACAATGCGTGCAAAAATGACAGGCATTATAGCTTCCAGACTGAGCTAAATACATTCATCAATTGATCCTTTCAGTTAGACATGTGCTTTACTGCCTTATTAATGCAAAGATTGGTAATATGCTCAGTAGAATTTATGTGATTGAATTGAATTGATTCCCAAATGGACTGGAACTCTCTATACTCTTCATTTGCCATTCTCTCCATCTCGCATTCAGAACCAGCTAGAGACAGAGTGAAGAGGATGGTTGAGAGAGTACCAATAATGATATTTACAGGAATAGCTGTAGCACCAAGGAAGACAGTGAGGAGAATATCAAACAGGAGGGCAGCAAGCAGGATCAGCATCGCTACCCACAAAGTGCGAACACGAGCCTAACCACACAAACATACAAGAAATTGTTTAAACGTGAGTGACAGCTTGCTTAGCAAGAATCCATCAGGCAGTGCAGCATGTCCAAAGGTTCAAGTCTGAATGACATCCACAAAGAGGAATGTCACAAAAGTCAACAAAATCACAAACACAATAATTGAGCATGGGTGTCGCTTCAACATGGTCCACAGCACTAGTTGTGTGACAGTGTGCCTACTGGAGAAAAGCCCTACCCTTCGTCCTCTTTGTTGTAGCTCCATGGTTCCCATTGCATTTGGAGCCCTGACTCTCCACGCCCAGAACTGAGGCTGCAACACAGACCATGAAGATCATGTCAACATATGAGATACATTTCATTGGAGGATCATGCATCCATGCAACCACTGGAACTCATATCATAATACTGGGGTGTAAGCACCATGGACTTGAACATACAGTGGGAAGCGTTGAGGGAGGGGTTATATTTGTTGCAGAATGCCTGCCACAACACATATACTTTTTAGGCCTTCTTTCAGATATGGAAAATGAGGAAAATATCAAGACCATATATCAGTAAAAAGAAGAGAACATGCAAGCAAGCTAAGCAAAAGCCAACCTGCACAATTTACATTCTACTATACAGAGAGGAGATGAGGCGTACTGGCAAACTTCACACATGTTGGTGCCTTTGTTGCTAAACCATTGATCAATGCAGGACCGGTGGACTTTAGCCAGTTCTGCCCGACAAGAGCATCCCAATTCAATCACTTGTTCTTCTGTGTGTTGCTGGCATATTCTGCATTCAGCCTAGAACACTTCAGATCATGCATCCCAGCTCAGTGATAAAACATGGCAGGTAAGGAGATCCCCAGTCAATCTGTAACTTGGAGAATCATGACATTAAGAGAAACAGCAACAATGTACACAAATACATTGCTGTGCAGATGCAATGTACACAGTATGGAAAGGGAAAAATTGACAGGCTTATTATCACTGACCTGCAGCATTCAACCATGCTGTCAGTACTGAAATTGCTGATTGTGCGATCTGGACCACCACCTACTCTGCCCATATTGTAACCATTCTGAATATGTGCCAAATGCATTGGCTTTCCTGTGTCAACATCGGAGATATCTATTGTTGTGCATCCACTGTCCACTTGATCTCCTACTGCACATACAGTATTACTGATCTTCTGCTCAATTCCCAAAATTGGGAATGTAAACTCTTTGCCACTTTGTAATTCCAGCTGTGTTGTCTCCCCTTCAAATGCACTGAAGGAAGTGTCACTTGGATCAAGGTGTTCATACCCAGCTTTATTTACAGACAAAAAAGGCTTTCTAAAGTCCCCTGCATCATCAGATTCTTTCTTTCTATCTTCCTTTCCATCCTTCCCTGCCCCTGGCTTCGTCACTTGAATTACAGGCAGTCTATTGTTCTCTTGCAAATCTCCACCTTGGTCAGTCTGGTGGGTTTTGGAGGTCTGTCCAACCCCTGGTTCTGCTCCATGGACCCATGCCTGTGGCATTTGAAAGGAGTCCAAAGCCTCTCCGTATGACAAATGTGGTCTGAAGGAAGCTGAATCCACAGAGGACGCAGGCCGCAGATGCACATTCTCAACTGCTTCATGCTGCACCTTGGGGATCTTTATCAGTGAGTTGAATCGTCGAAGCATGCTTGTAGCAGTATTGATTTACCAAATGTTGCACCTAGAAAATTTGCAAATGAACACCATAATTAAATAAACCATGTTCCTCCGCATAAGACAATTTTCTGGGCATGAGAAAGAAATAGAGAATTAGCAGTAATGCAACCTCTGAAATACATTGAAGAAGCTCGATTGAATGCTTGCTTTCTTGAACTCACAATCTTCTCCAGTTCTACAAAGTACCATTAAGGGTCTCTTTCCATTAGGCTGCTGCAATCACAGTTACACATAGTGTGCTGCGATCACAGCAACCTAATGGAAAGCCACTGTTTTTTTCTACAAGAACAATCACTTTCCATTGGAGAGCTACAAGTATGGTGAAAATATGTAATTAATCATGTTAGGCACTCTGGGAACACATATTCTCATTAAAAAAAAGGACGAATGTCATTGTATGGTGGGTCACATTTTGACACGCAGCTCTCACACCTTCTGCAATTTGTCAAGCAGCAATTGATCAATACTTGACCGGTAGAGCTGTGAGATGACTATGAGCACAGCTTGTTGGAAAAACATAAAGGAGAGCTGATGTGATCACAGCAGCCTAATGGAAAGATGTCCTAACTTCTCTGCATTTTTACCCGTATAAAACAGGCAATACACTTCCCTCCTTTCTGATTTAGTCAGTCAATTCAAGTTCGGGGAACAGACAATCCTTCACCAGATCTTCGAAATTGCAGAAGATGATGTTCAACACTTTTTTCCCCTGGGAAGACTAAGGATAGCAACTTGCTTGCTGGACACTGAGACACTCTATTCCTCATTTCATACAATACTGATGCACCTGAGCTTCTTCCAAGATTCCAACCTTCAGATTGTTGTAACCGGATTCCCAAAGACAACATTTGGCCATAGAAAAGCAATGAAAAACACCAAAAACTATTGCTAAGAACCATGTCCACAAACCAAGTACGAATGTTCCTAATACATCCACGATCTCGCACGAGTAATTCTTTCTCTCAGACCGAACTTGATTCGCAGTCTACAAAACACTAACGCTATATTATTATGCGACTTTCAGGCAAATACAAAACAGATAGATGCAACGGGGAAAAACACTCCCGAGCACTTACAAGTAAGTCTATCCGCCGAATGCGAAGCAACAATCCGGTTCCGCCGAAGGCAAAGCAATAATCCGCATCCGCCGAATGCAACGCAATAATCCAGATCCGTTGAATACAAAGCAACAATCCGGGATGCTCTTCCGTAGAAATGTTCACCTGTACAAACTTAACCAAGATGCTTCAATAATAATAATGGAGAGACACCGGAATTGCTGAACAACATTCTTTCAAAAGACCCGAAAAAAAAAAGGAAGCGCGATAAGTGTGGAAGAAGTTAGCAAGCTTGCAAGGAAGAAAGAGCCAAACCGCGAGAGAGAGAGAGAGAGGATGAAGTAGCAGCAACAAACGTCCACCGATAGGGACGAGAATGCTAGACAGAGAGAGTCGTTTTAGAAGGAAAGGCAGTGGGAGATGGAAAATGGAAAGCAGCTGCAGAGGTGAGAGAAGCGATGCGAAGAGAGAGGAGCATGACATATGTCGGGCAGCAAATGGAGAGCAACGAGGAGAAGAAGAAGAAGAAGAAGAGCAACAAAAGCAAGAGGGCGTCAACTTGTCTTCGAACAATGAAAAAGAACAGTTGCTACTGCTGCTGCTGCTGCTGCTGCAGCCTGACGGGACCACCCGGGTATGTACCGGTGTTGGGAGGGTATCAACTTTTGCCCCTGCCCTCAGGGCTTTTTACCTGGTGTAAAAATTGTCAATGTAAATTTTTTTTTGTACCAAAAAATAAATAAATTGTGGCGATACCCGGCGAGTACAAGGGGTGTGCTCTTCCTTTTGCACCCATGAGACAAAAGGGGCTTGTGAGTTGCATTTTAGTTGGGTTTTTGTCTTTGTAGTGGAGGTGGGGGAAGGGTATGTGGCAAGTCATAGTTTGTTAGTTATTGACACATATGACCCTTGTAAGTTGACCTTAAGTTTGGCCTCAGTATGATGCCATGTGTAAATGCTGCTTTTTTTTTATGGGGGAAAGGAATTGGCTCCTTTCACTTCACAAAAGTCTATGTGTGTGTGTGTGTGTGTGTAACTTATATTCGTCAACTGACTAATTCGTAAAACTTGTTACAAATATCATGCATGATTCCCAAAGATGACAATGTAAGATGGACGACTTTCTCTCTTGTAGGTGATTGTGGCAAATGATGGGTGCACAAATTGCAAGTGATTTATCACACGCTTTTGTTGTCATCTACAATAGAAAGAAGTACTCTCGTGGTGCCTTTTATACACTTCTTCAATCGAGAGGTCACTTTACCTTAGCATGGCTGAGTTGGGTGATGTGGGTTGGGCGACGCAATTTGTTTTGTTCATATACACACAAAAAAATATTTCCAGTTTGTGTGTGTTGAGAAAGGTGGTGGCATTTCCAGAGTTTGACAAGTCATAAACAGATTTCAACCTTTTTTCCCTAAAAGTTCATGTACAATTTTAGATTCAGGAGCTCTTGATGTGGCCTAAACATGACTTTGAAGGCACATTCTCACATTTTTTTAAGAAACTTGTATATTATGAAATGCTATGTGTCCTCCTCTCACAACAACTTATCTCTAGCTTTGCTGCAAAATGCTTATGGGCTCTCTTCGGACTATTTAGTCCCTCATGCTAAAAGTTCACAAACTCAGATGATGCCCAACATGAAAGTATTCTTCATACCTTTAATGTGACAGACAGATCGTAGGATCCAAGTGTAAAAGTGTAGAAGGGTAAAGTCCCAAGGTGGGGGCATTCTCAAAATAAGGTACCTCCGACAATGGCTGTAGCTGAGGCTTAGCCTTGCATTTTGGGAGTCTCTCTCACTTGTGGGCCATCTTACCCCTTGTAAAGCATAAGGCAAGTGTTATATGGAACTAGAGGTTTTTTAAAAAAATTTAAAATTAAAATTAAAATTTTTATTTATTTAAATTAAATAAATTTATAATAATGAAAAATAAAATAATAATAGCTTAGTAATGTATGTATTTATGAAAAAATAAAATAAATTTTAATATGAATGTGTCATTAAATTTTAAGGACATGTCTAATTGAAGGGATCCATTGAATATTGTAAATAAGATTTATTTTTAACACCCCAACCATGATGGAACCCCTATTAAAGTTGGATGAAAATTGGTCCAATTTTCATAAAGAGATGGGTGAAATTAAAAAATGAATGAATTGAAAAAAGTCATTCCAATACCCCAAGGGTGATGGCTTAGTGGTACAACCTTTGTTTGGTGCCACAAAGGTCCCAGGTTCGAACTTGTTGCAAAATAAGTGAAAGCCCCATAGTGTCCTCTACCCCATATTGTTGTGTTCCCCAAAAAAAAAAGAAAAAGTTGGACCCCCCAAAAGAAAAGTTGGTCCAACTCCTTGTAAATGTTTAAACAAGGGATGAGCCCAAAGAACTTGGCCTTGAAAATGAAAGGATAAACAAGCTTGAAGAAGTTGGACAATGGGAAAATTATTCTTAGAACTCAAAATTAGGAGGTTGAACAAGCTTGAACAATGGAATTGACAAAGGTGTGAACTAGTGTTGGGTGGTTCCTTGGTTCTAGAAGTAGCCCCCAATTCCTAAAATTTTCATGGGATCGGTTCTAATTTAGTTTGAGTCCTATTGTTTTTGCAAAAGTGAATAGAATTTTAGTTTCATTTTTTAATTTAAGAGGTGGTTTTATTTTTATTATTTCAAATTAGATAGGTTTCAATTCATGGTTACAATTCCAAGATCCAAAACATCAAAATGGATAATGGAAAAAACAAAAAAATTTGAAGTTTAATTCCAAGAAAAAATATATATTATAAAAAAATAAAATAGAAAATTAACACAAACTAACTTATTTAAAAAATTTAATCTATACACTATTACAATTCATGATTTTTTAAGTTATTAAAGTTGATTACCTCGTCCACCTTTACTAATGAACATGTCCATTTTGACTATAGGTCCATGAATCAAATAATATGTGTATTGTTTTATCAATGAACTTGATTAAAATGACTTATTTAATTATTTATCAAATTGGACATTGATTTAAATTTAACAAAAAAATGACCACCTTGATCAAAATGATCAATGATTTTTTAGTCAAATTGAACATCCTATGTTAATTAATAAGAAATTAGCTAGCTACCTACCTACCTATGTATTTAAGGCTATCTACCTACCTAGCATTACCTAAGCTAGCTAGGTAGCCTTAAATAGGTAAGTAGTTTAAGCCTATCTACCTATTTAAATGTACCTATGTACCACGTACTTACCTCTTACCTTCTTACCTATGTATCATCTTGCAACCTACCCACTAACCATTACCTCCAATTTACTTACTAATTACTTATTTACTTACCTACATAAATATTGTTGTGAAATAAATATGCAAAATAAAAAAAATTGTCATCTTTTGGAGGTTCAATCCATTGGTCAAACATTGGTTTATTATTGTGAAATTGAAGGGTTCAATATTTTATATTGGTAATGTATAGGCATGCTTAAAGGAGCACGATAAGTAGGCTAGACTAAGGTAGTTAAGTAGGTTAAGTTAAATAAAGTAAATTAGGCTAGTTTAAGCTTACTATCTACCTACACCTATTTGCCTTTCAAAAACCTATCTAAACTTAATTATTATCTACCTACCTAAAACGTATTTTTTTGTAATAATCCCAAAAAATGGTTTAAATTTAGGTAAAAATTTCAACCAACCAAATCGTTCACTATTTATTAATCAAATAAAAAGACCACTTTAGTCACAATGGTAGGTCAATTCCTATGCGATTTTAGAACAATCCCTTTCTAAGCTAGTTTCAACTGCACTCAATTCTAATGAATTTTTTTGAAACCAAACCATAGCCCACCCTTTAACCTAACTACTTGGCTACACACGTGCGAACCCAAATAATCGAAACAACATATGAATCGAAAGAAGTTGAACTTTTAAAAAAATGGAGAATGGATGAAAATGAAAATAGTTCTAGAAGTTGAAAAATTATCCAAAATTCATCCATTGCCCAAAATTTTCAACTTTCAATAATTTCAATTTCATTCACCATTGAACATTCAAATGTTATAAAGCTTTAGTGAATATAATTGATTAGAAAAAAAAGTGTTTGCGATCAATGATTTTGCAACTATGTGCAACTATTCATGTATAAAATAAACACATATCATAAAAATAATGGCCTAAACTAGTGTAACAAAAATTTAAAGATATAATATTACTATATATAACCTAAATTAAGTAACATAAACGTAGTCTAATTAACCTAGTACACCTATAACTAATTATAGGCTATAATAGTTAGCTTATTCTATTATAAATTAATATATAATAATTATTATATTATTATTATAATTAATTAAGCCATATAACAATTGACGATAGTTATAATTATATAAACTATTATATGTAGAATAACTATTAATTACATTAATAAAGTTATTTTTATAATAATTATGATTTTTTGTTAAACATCATTTCAATATTAATATAATGTTATTAATTTTGTTAATATATCTATGAATAGACTATAAATACTTTAGCCTACGTTAGCTATTAGTTACAAATAATATTGAAAATTATATTATTATTTCATAAGATGTAATATTTCAGTATAATAAATAATAATAATAATAGTTTATTCATTGTAACCACTAATGATATTATACTAATATTATTTTAATAGTAATAGAAAATACATTAATAAATATCAGCAATACAAAATTATTATGTTAAATAAACTATCAATAAGGATAATAGTAATAATAATATATTTATTCAATATCATTCTGAATTATTACTTCAATATAATTATCAATAATATTATAATAATATTATTTTAAAAATATTCAAGAGTAATAAATTAGTAGATATCAGTAGTGTAAGATTATTATGTTAAATAAACTATGCATAAAGTTAATGATAATAATAGTATAATTATTTAATATTATTCAATATATGTAGACTAATAATATGGTAAATAATATTGTTATCTATTAGCTATTATTACCTATAATATAATTAGAATAGCTAATAGGTAAATTAAGTTAATATAACATGGATATTAGGTAATAGTTGCATGTAGCTTGTAACTAGGTTGGTCATGCTTGTAACTAATTTTTTTATCCCATATGTTTTGTCCTTCATTCCAATTTTTCACAATACATAATTAGGTGTGTGAAAAAATGTTTACAAACCAAGTGCCAAGTGCCATTTGGGATGAGCCAATAGAAGAGGCTCAACCCATGGCTAATCACCAAAAACATAGGATTATGTTAAACCTACATATTTAGCTTAGGTGTCTAATCTAGCCTAAGTTATTTATGTGGCCTACCTTCCTACCTCCATAGGTACCTATTTACCCACCAAATTGCATGTCCAAATTTCAATGGTCATAGCCTTAATATGAGTCATAAATTATATGGTCATCAAAATAGTTGCATGTGTAACTAGAAGGATGCAACTAATCATGGATGTACAAATGTATAACCATATTGTATGAATTGTATGATAATTCCATATATATAATTCAAATATTGTTGCATGCAATTACATGTCGGCTACAACTTGTGCAAGGAAAATGGGTTTACAACATGTGCTAAACAATGAAAAGGATGGAGCAATAATCACCTTGGTTTTGAACATGCAAAAGGTTGGCTTCTCCATCAAGCTTCAATAATTCAAATTGAAGGTTGCTAAAATTACACAAAGCAAATCCCCATGCATTGTTCCCAACTGGTATTTTAAAAGGTAGTTGATGATATTAGTTCAAAAAACATCCAAAAATAAATTAACGTTCATCTTGTAAAAGGGCTACAAGCTTCTAGGGAAAGTGGGGTAACTAGCTAAGCATGCCATACCTTCTACCTTAACTTGGAAAATTTATACACACAACATAAGTACCCTTTGAACCACATTTGGAATTCAAATGAAATAGGGGTTCAAGTAGGGTGGCAATATTTTAATGCTTAGGTTTTGGCTAGGTGGGGCTCCCATGACATTTATAACACCATCCCCAAGTCCTAAGAATGGTTGATTGTTAATTGTGATGTTAATGACAAGGGCAACTTTGCTTGCCTTTTATATTTTCAAAGGTGAAAGGATGTGGGAAGACTACATAAAGTTATGTAGGATGGGGAACATGCATGGCCATGTAAAAAAAAACTTGAATAATTGCATATCTCTACAAGGCGTGATTTTTTTCCAATAGATTTGTCATGGAGGGGATTTTGCAATAGAATTATCATCTTTTGATTCTAGATGGGCATGGGTTACATACATGTCACGATAAACATCACAAGCTTAGCATTTCACGATTTATAAATTCATGTAACATTAGTTTATTCATAATTCATACATTTCACATATTACTATCGTACATTGAAAACACACTTGACACGCAAATTTATCAAATGTGTTTTCAATGCATGATATTTGTGTATAAAATGTACAAACCTATGAATGAACGAACACAATTTTCATTATTAATCCGTCGCATGCTAAATTTGTGATGAAAGCACTTGAATAAGCAATTGAATTTGGATTGAACATGGTGACCTTACTTTCACATACATCATATTGCTCTAACCATTAAATGTGAGCTGCTTTAAATTATTCAAAAATGTTTTTAAAAGGGAGAGAAATTTTGTTGTGGTTGTCAACAATTATTTTGTATTGGACAAAACCACATTCACAAAATGGGTGGACAAGTTTTGGAAACCTTCTTAATATATATATATATATATATATATATATATATATATATATAATTAGGGTTAAGGGCATGTGTAATATAAAAATTGAAACTTGTTTCTATATGTGAAAAGTTTGTTTTGAAAAAAGTGTTTATAAAAAAAAA
>Ga0116229_10008443_pt1 | contig 16000 bp, 8 predicted proteins | sample S1TSphgellanicum_3_FD_87313 | JGI IMG/M metagenome (GOLD analysis project Ga0116229, IMG submission 87313) | Host-associated microbial communities from peat moss isolated from Minnesota, USA - S1T2_Fc - Sphagnum magellanicum MG | ecosystem: Host-associated > Plants > Peat moss > Unclassified...
AAGGTCGGTTCTAACACATAACTAGGTCAAGTTCCTTCCATAGATTTACTTGGGCCGCCTATCCTTCCTTCATTCACTATTAATCCTTTATAATCTCAATTGGTTGTACTAAGAAGGGTCACTTTAGATGAGGGTCCAATCTCCGATGAAATAGAGCAATCCTATTGGTTGTTGAGAGCCCATAAATTGGACCCATGGCCTTTAGATGAAGGTCCAAGAACCCACCCCTCCCCCCCCCAAAAGCGGCAAATGAAGGCTAAACCTACATGCCACCATTTTGGACGGAAAATCAATTTATTCCCATCGGTAAAGAAAAAATATTAAAAAAAAAGAAGTTCAAAGAACCGAAGATGCAAGTTAAGGGCCCCACTTAAGGGTTCAAGTTGGCTTCAAATGAGTCCAAATTGGTTCCTTGGAATTTGGACCTTGGATCCCCATCTAAAGTGGGCCTTAAGTGCATGTAGAATATGGCATAGAACGGTGCAACTAGGTGTTTTGTTCAATGGTTAAATTCCTTCACCCAATGCACAAATAATGAGCGGGCCCAAATTTATTAAAATTTATTTATAAGAAATATATTTTTAAAAAAATTAAAATAAAAAATAAAAATCACTACATTGTTCCTTAGTCTCTATACCGATTTTTTTAAAAAGGAATTTTTATTTGTAGCTAAAGTGGCAATTATTCCATAGGAAGATGTAAAAAAAAGTCGCGAGGAAAATTTAGCCAAATCTAGTTATAATCTAGTTACAACCCCGGAAGAATTAAATTAGCCGAATCTAATTAAAAATCTAGTTATAGCCAAACTAGTTAGTACAAATCTTTAGTCACCCTTGTATATTTTTGGCTACACAATATAAAAAAAACCTTGTAAATGTATCTAGCAATTTTTATTTCTTTTTTGAATTTATTTTTATTTCTTTTTTCCCCCTCTCTTCTGGAGACTGAAAACCAATCCAAAATATCCCTTTTTAAAAATTTTAAAATTGGATTTTTGGATTTTTGGATTTTTTTTTCCTTTTTGGCGAAATTTCGCCAGTAAAAGAAAAAAAACACACTGCATAGTCTAGACCCCCCTTTCATACGGGGCGTAGGCAGAAAAATCCCATACGTATGTATACGTATGAATATACGATAAACGTAAATACTGCGTACTTTGGGACTTCCGTGCACGGAAACAAAGCATGTGTCGTGTAGTGCCAAGTGGCCATACACCCACTGGGACCAAGCCTTTTAGCCACTGGCCAAATTTCGCCAAATTAAAAGCGAAATTAAAAATTGAAAAAAAATACAAAAAATGAAGTGATTTTAGAGGATTTCAATCGCCAGAAGTGAGGGGGAAAATAATTAAATTCGCCAATTTTTTCTATATATATTTGCTTTTGACTCTGTAGCCAAAGATATAATAGAAGGATAAGTGAAGTTTTCAAACTTCATATCTTGTTTATAGCCAGATTTGGCTAAATTAATCTTCCCAAGGATGATTGCCACTTTTTCTACATCTTCCTATTGATGATGGTCAATTTGGCTTTTTATTTTTTTAATTATAAAAATTATAAAAATAAACTTCTACGACCAGGTTTTTTTTTTTTTCTTTTCGATTTTGTCAAATAGGTGGAGCAGTGTTTTTTTTTTTGCCCTTTTCTTTTCTTGAATTTTCTCATGTTGCTCCAAAAGTGGCAATCAGCCACAAGAGGATTTAGCCAAATCTGGCTACAAATCAGACAGTAAATTAATTATAATTATAATTTATTTATTTATTTATTTATTTATTTCCTGCCCAGTTCTGGCGGCAACCTATAGAAAGCTCATTGTCTAAGTATGGCAAAATGTGACTTTTTTTTCCCTGAAAATATGGCGACTGTTGCAGGTTTTTTTTTAATAATTTTTTTCCCCTCCCCTCAAAAAAATTCCTTTTACAAGTTGCACAAGTAGTGTTTGTTTTTTTGGCATATATAGTTTTTAGAGGTCCCCACAATTCGCCAAAAAACAAAAAAAAGGGCATTTCTTTTTGGCTCATCAGACCCATCACCCCAACAGCTTCCTCACCCCTGGCCCTGTGTATATAAGAAGCAGACTTGCAGTGGCAGAAAACCAACAAGTTCTGTTGTTTGTGAGGATTGCGAGCTTTCTAGTCTTGTAACTGCTCTAGTCGTCATCATCACCATCTCTCTCTCTCTCTCTCTCTCTCTCTCTGTGTCTCTCTATTTTCGAGTTTCTTTGCTTCATTCCTGCAACAAAGCGACAATGATGGAACACTGTGGAGGCCCTAACTGCAACTGCGGAGCTACCTGCTCCTGCACACCAGGCAACTGCAAGTAAGAATTTTAGGTGTTTGGTGTGGTCGCTGAACGAATTTAGGTGCTTGGTGTGGTCGCCGAACGAATTTAGGTGCTTGGTGTGGTCGTCGGTTACTGACGGATCAATTCAATTTTGTTGTTGTGTTTCGGAATTTTCCTTTTCCCCATTCTTTTTCTTCTGCGCACATGTTTTTTTGTTTTTCACTACCTATTTGCTGCAGATCAGCAGAGGCTTTGTTTCATTGATTATGGTTTCTTTATAGTTCTTTCAATTTTATTTTATTTTTTTGGTGGGGGAGGGGTTGTTGTTGTGCGTGATTAAATTTTCTTCCTGTAATCGGAGTGTTGGTTGTTATCACTTCTGAAATTTTGTATCGTTCTTTAATTTTAAAGCCATCATCATGGGTGGAGTTGTTGTTGAAGCGGTGGCCATAGTCATTCATTCATGCAAGTTTTGTGGATTCAAACCCCACTGGGAGGAGGATGAGTCTCAGAAATAATTATTGTGGGTAGAGCTTGGAGAGAGTGTTTTTTTTACACGTGTATCTTTTTGCGGTTGAATTGGAAAATGGGTGGGATTGTGTCCACATCTGATCTATTTTTCTTCCCATCTGTGCTCTTATGACAGCTGCATGCAGATGTCGGCCTCCGTTTCAGGGAGTGACATGCGCAAGTAAGTCTTTCTAAAGCCCTAACTAAGCCTTCTTCTAAAAAAATAGTCCTTGATTTTGCCTTGAATGAGATGCTAGCTAGGCCCACGGCATTTTTGAGAATGCTCCCCCACTTTCCCACCCGGGGCTTTTTACCCTACACAAATTTCTCTCAGTGTTTTGTATGAGATTTTGGATTAACATATTTCTCTCATACTATTATTGTACAAGATTTTGGGTTGACAAATTTTTGTTCTCAATGTTTTTTTCTTTTGGGGTGGTTGTTTGATGGCAGCTACAACGTGGAGAATGACTGCAAGTGTGGAAGCATGTGCAACTGTGCCACTTGCTCATGCCACAAATGAGTTCTCTATCCTGTTGTTGCAATTTGCAGCATGCAACCACAACAGCAGCTGCTGCTGATCATTGCCAAAATCTCATAATAGCCCCAAAGTACTTGATGCAGATTTCGCTGTAAATTATATGGCTTGCAACTTCTGTTGGAACAGAATTTTGGCTTTCTTTGGCCAATTCTGAACCAGATAAAAATACTCTACGTTCTTGATATATTTGCTCTTTGTGAACTTCTTGGGGCCTGTGCAGAGCAGCAAGCAGCCTGGCAACTCAAAATCTAATAATAATAATAAAATTGCTGCAAATATTATAGTAACTAAGGATTTTCTCTCCAGAGTCTTGAATTGTCATCAATTGTCTTTTTTTTACTTACTATACTATTTTAGAAATACATCTGGTTTGGAAAATCCTCACTTATTACTACTGGCCTGCAATCGTTGCAACCTGGTTTCTCAAATTTTTCCTCAATATTATTTTTTTCGTTTCTATTTCTTCCTATCAAGAAGCTCAATTGCTGGCTGCCCTCTGCTCCCCATCTTCCAAAAATCCAACATCCATTTCATACATCATATTCCACCTAGAAGAGAGAGAAACAACCAAGCTCACGGCATATGGCTCTGCCCCATTAGGCAAATTCAACTCAGCATATGAAATGTTCCATGAAGTTCCCAGAAGAAATGAAATGAACCCAAACAATCCTCAATATGTGTGACTGAATGAAAACTACACATCATTCCTTAGTCTCCCCCTTGCAAGCAGAGCAAACAAAACAAAGATTAGCTGGGTATATGGTGAATGAGGTTCCAATCTCTATGGCATTTATACCACAATCAACAAAAGTCAAAACGATGGCAGTTTTCATCTCTTTGCATTTAGCCTTCAATCAACAATTCCTATTACACAATTGTCTTTGGTTCTTCTCTTTTGGAATCATAATCAATTCATTCAATCCATCAAGTAACATAATTCACCAACATTGCAAATTTAACACAAATTTCTTCTAGAAGAAAATTCTTGAACAAATCAACTTGATGCTTCTGATGTATACAATCAACCATCAAAACGGGAGGTAGCCATATTCTATTTTGGATTAAAACAAAGACAATTTCTTTGGTAGATTGGAATGCTTATGGTGTGGAGTTTTGGGGGTGTGAAGACAAGTCGTACAAAACCTGAATTTTATCAATAGTGCATTTCAGACCACATGGGCATTTATCAATCATCTTTGGCAAATAAAACCATTTGAGAGTTAAGTCTTCTCACTCAACATCTGGACTACTCCATTAACAGACAATATTCCCTAGTGTATAGAATACTGGGCATTGTACACTGAAGGTGAGCGTTGTAATTCCAGCAGAGATGTTTGCAAGGTGAGAATATATGAGCCAGTCTTATTCATTAGCTATTTGTGGGGAGGAGGATTTATATTATTTACAAGATAATCATACTAATTTCTTCAAAAAGTAGTTACAATTTCTTTGTTGGAATCGCAATAACCATAAACCATAAAATCCTATACCCTAAACCCTAATAATAAACACGACCTAAGTTTCACCAAGTCAAAGGACACAAAATCAGGAGGCTGGTAATCTTGGTTACAATTGCAAGCAGTTACTTGAAGATACATTTAGCTATATTCCGACATAGCAGAAATGCTCAACACTCATTTGGATTGTTGGAATGGTGTTACTCTCACATACTCTGATGGGTAATGATCTTACATCCTCTAACCTGCTGGATCTATGCTTGACAGCATATGCAACAACTCTCAGACTTGTTATCTGACAACTCATCCTACCCTTTTGCATTGAACTTCTAGTCAATTCTATACAGCTATTCTTTGTACAAGAAAGACAAGCAGCTGGCACAAGCACTTATTCCTAAAACCCAATCACCAGTGGCAGCTACTTCAGCTGCAACTATGACTCAATTAGCACTGATGAGAAACGGATGTTGGCATACACCACATTCCACGGTCTCTGTTCCAAAGCTTGGCACTTGCACCTGAGGATGGATGTACACACCAACAAGCCCTTCAGTAGGTGGAGCCAAAAAATATGCCCAGAACAAGTACTGACAGACACCCCTATTAAAGCCAGCAACATTTCACTCATCCCTTCACAACAAAATCTTTGTCAAGGATGCAAGCTGTTGTCTTCTGTGTTCCACAAATGCTTCCATGAAACAACTCTAAATGCACAACCATGATACAAAACAATGTCAAGGGTGTAATTGTTCATCACAAAACAGAGATTCATCAGCAAATCCACAATACATATTGTATATTTCAATATACTCGTGTATGTGTGTATTCCATCTGTAAACAATACACATGAGTATATTTCATCCATATGTGGTAGCAGGCAGAAACTTTTTATGCACCCTCATGTTGCATACATGCCAACCTGGTGAAACCCGTTATAAAAAGGCTAATGGCAATAAGAAACACCTGGAGGTGGACTGTGCAAGTTGGACAAGCCACATCCCGCATCTGTATGCTGGATCCCTGTGGAGTGGATGAATTTGGCCAAGGCTGTGGAGGACCCTGGTTTGTTCCAGCCCCACATGATGGACAACAAGAGACACTTCCAGTAACCAATGAGATGCTTCCACATTTGCTACAGTTCAGAACAGAGGTGCCAGATGACTTTGCAGGTGTATTCCTCAGGCTGCTGCTATCTTGGCTGCTGCTCCTTTCAGCTTTCCTTCCTGCATTTCGCTCCAGCTCCTCCTGATTTTTTAAGTTCAAATTCACAAGACCACCCTCAAGCAGCATTTACTCCACTTATTCCTTTCACACAAACTGCAGAACCCATCTAGCTTCTTCTTAGATCAACTGCCTGGTTTGGTTCCCTCAGAATTCTTCAAACATCCCAATGCAAACCAGAAGTCCCTAGCCCTAAACCCTCCAAAGACATTTTCTTATCAGCCAAACAGGAAAGAATATACCAAGCCTTCCTCAGCTGCCAAAGTCCATTTCCTGTCTCGCTCAACTGTAAGCCTTTTAGGGACTTGATGAATTGCTTCCAGCACATCAGACCAGTGGATGTAAATACAAACTAGTTGACAGCAAGAGAAATCTACATGGAGCACTCAGCAGCATTCAGACTCCAGAAGCATGCAAAAAATTTCCATGGAATATATCCAAGGCCAGCAAGAACATTTTTCACAAAATAGGTCTGAAGTGAGAAGGTGCAAGAAGTTGCCTGAAGAGTCTTGGCCAGATCTTCATGGGTTCGTAGAACAGGCACCCTGTTGCTCGTATCCTTTGTGTTAGTTAGCCTTTGTGTTACCTCAGCCTGCAGGCATCACTAGAAGTCAGATCAGTTGTCATATTAATGAACTTGGATTTTGCACCACGAGACCCTTCACAGAAGATTTCAGCTTTTAACACGTGTGCCACTAACATGCTTAGGCAATGCCCTAAACTCCTGACCGCATGTCATTCAAACCCAGATCAATATTATTTGTGCAGAGTTGATTCAGTAGGTAATGTATGTGACATGATGCTCACCACATGTTAAGGCAACACCCAACATGGAATCAATCTGGTGCAACAGAAGCAACTAAAATGCAAACCTTGAATCCTTCTCCGATACAAATCAGTTTCACCAACACCCATTGGCCTCCAGCTCAAGACCACAACAGAAAACAAATAGATTTCATGTTATAAACACCTACCAGGCAGTGATCACATACACGCACCACTTCAGCATCTGGCTCAGCAGTAAGTGCAGTTCTTCCTTGTGTACATCTGTCACAAAACAGGTCACCACAGTTCCTGCAATGGTGCTGCACACACATACTCCCATAAAGGAAACATTCAGAACAGAACTATCTTTTTGTCTCTCAGTCATTTTCTTGTTGCATGAAATATGCTCCTAACAAAATTGTGGGATCTGTACGAGCAATTCTCTTTAAAAAAGTGTCACTCATTATATAGAAAACTTTGTCAGCTAGTTGAGATTGACAGGAGATTCAGCATTCCTGAACACATGCTCAGTGAATATCTCCCATCACCTACGGCAAAAACACAAGGCCGGAACCCTGAGGGACACAATACAAAGAAGGGAGGTTTAATTTCAGCAGCACCCTGGATATGATGATTCTGAAAAGGAGACAGGACTTGCGCACCCACCCGTCGATTGAATGCAGAAAATTGAACACTACAATTGCTGCACTTGGTCGCTGCTTCATCCGGTACCTATGCAATGCACATGCCATGGGTTGCAGGATCTAGGGTTTAGGATTTAGGATTTAGGGCATTCAGCAAGAGTCACACACTTTGACCAAATTTTCAGGCCAGGATAACAGCATTGTCACAGGCATGAAAATTGTAAAACCCACCAGGCAGAAACACAAACATGTCAACAAGGTCAATTCTGGGACCACAAAACTAGAAGCAGAACATCTAACCTTCAACTGGGTAGAAGATACATACCCAGTGCTGCTTCTCTTCTTGAGTAAGAGCTCGAGGTCGAATAGAGACCCAATCCACAATGGAGCTCTTTCGTTGTACAACTGGACTGGGCACTAAGCTTGTACTGCTTGAGGCTTTGTTGGGTCCACCTCTTGCAAGCATCTCAGATAGCTGCCTCAAACAAGAGTCACCACAAACCAAATTGCCCACTTCAGCAAACTTGTACAGCATAAAACAACTCCAGATCCATTACACACATTACTACAAAAAAGCCAGAAAAAGACAACTGTCCTGGTGCTTGTTCTGCAAGACCAGCATAAAATGAGTTTGCTATAGGGTAAAGAAAAGATGTGCATTTAAAAAAAGAACAGATGAACAGACCTGGACACAAGCTGCAGTGATTGTGTCAAGAATTGCACTAGTAGTGTGGCTGCTAGACTTAAGGCGGATGGTGCGCTGCTCAACGTCTACTGCACTCTTGGCCCAAAATGTGAACACTGAAGGCTCGGTTACCTGCATCTCCAACACAGAATGCAACAGGCCTAATTAGAAGAATCTGCTGCACAACCCAATATTCCATTCTTGGATCAAGGCAAAACACCTCACACTGAGTAGTACCTCAGTCCATCAGGGAAAGGGATTCCTCATCTAGATAAAAGAAGAAAGGTAGCAGACAAGAGGTTGAGGAGGAGATGCAGCAAAGCAGTGAGGAAAGATTTCTCACCTCCCACCGTTCAATGGTTTCTAAAGTATAAATGCGCAGCGTTACGCTCGTGCTTGGGTCCAACATCCTGACTCCATCCAGGCCTATCTGCACATCTCCACCACAGGAGAACAAGGTAAAAAAAAGAAATTTTTGCTGACTAATTCCTGTCTCCCACAACTTGCCCTTCTTTCCATGACAAGCATCACTATCATTTTTGACCAAAAGTTTGATACCCATTTGATCTTTTTTCCTCCTTCATTTCAGATCTCTAATAGTCCAGCAGTGGGATGAAGCAAAAGATATAATCAGGTTTCCAATTTCAGCATAATTTTTCTTCCAGACTTGGATGGCAAAATTCCACAGATATGCACAACCCTAAAATAAACCCTGAGATAAAGACCAAGAAATGGTTGGCGAATTCCTGAGTTTGTGAGCAGTCCTAATCTTACACACCATCTTTTATCTTCCAGACTTGGAAGCAGAACTCATAATAAAGCTCACAGCATCCAATTATACAAACCCTAGTAGGTTGGTCCATCAAGGACAACTTCTTTTATCAGAGTGCACAAGCTTTGCCGATGATTACAAAACCCTAAATTCCACCAGCCCTGATACATAGATGATGCTGATGCTAAAACAAGAAAGAAATTTGAGCAGCAATATGTATGACAACAACAGGGTCATACACAATACCTGGCAGATGACATCTTTTGAATCAGGCAACAGTTTGACCCGATACTTTTGAACACCTCCACCCAAGTCATATGTATCCACTTTGGGTGTTGCCCTTGACATTTTTGATCCACCCAAACCCTTATTATTATAAGTCACAAGGTTCCCTCCAGCTTCAAATCCACCTGATTTCCAAGATGACACGTGTGATCCATAAGCATCAAACCCTTGCAGTGCTTGTGGTTGCTGTCCTTGACCCCCATCATATACATATACCTCACCAATTCCCTGGCTCCCAGCACCAAATGCTTGTGCATCATATGCAGTTCCCCCACCTGAGGAGCTTCCTGACCTCCTAGGTACAGAAGCTGGTGTCCCACCACCTTGCATATCACCACCCAGGTACCCAGCTTGCTCAAAACCCAGAGAAGGGGCAGCAGGCACAGCACCATAGCCAGGACTTCCTTGCAGCAGCAGTCCATTGTCAAAATTGTAAGACGGCACCATAGGAGCATAATAAGAATTAGGGTTGAACAAAAACTCGGAATTCAGATCTGCTATAATGGGCTCTTGAGCAGGAGTGAATGAACTGTGTGGGAAATCATAAGGGGAGCTAGGAGGAACCACTGGAGGTGGTGTGTGTGTCATGGGTACTATGGGTGGTGGTGGAAGTGGCGGTGGTGGTGCATATGGAGGTGCACCAGGTGTATACAGATTAGAATAGTCAGGAGATGTCTGTTGATGATGCACTGCAGCTGGGGGTGCATAATTCGCTCCCCAACTTCCATAATTTCCCCCCCCATGCATGCTTTTTTTCCCTTTAATCCTAATCAAATGTCATGCAAGAAGATCAAAAAAAGGAAATTCAAGTGAGCTTTGGATTTAAACCCTCTCGCCAAAACAAAAAAAGTCTGAGAGCCACCCAACACTTGAGCTTCCAGAAACCAAGACAGACAAAACAGCAACCCACTTGACCTAAATAGAAACCAAACTGAAACAAAACAAAAACAAACACAAAAACAAATCCAGTCACAACTCTCACAAGAAACAGAAGAAGAAAAAGAAGAAGTGCAAGTGTAGATCAAAGCTAGCAATTTGGGTGGGGGGATGAAGAAACCAAACAAGTCTCCAAACTAACAATCCTTCCAAACAACCCACAACAAAATTCAAACAGATGATGCAAATGGGTCAGACTCAAATACACCAGACCAGGATAAGAAAACTCCAACCCAACAGACTATGAAATCTCTGAATGTAATCTGAGTCTGTCAAAGGAGGAAAAACTAAAAGTATCTAGAGGCTTTTAGATCATGTATAATTTGCATACAACAAGCTGCTGCAAAAAAATCTTTGACTACAAAAAAAACTACAAACCCAAATTTCTCGTCAGACTTGTTCAGGTGTTGAAGAATCTTATGGAAACAAGGGGTGTGTCACACTGTGGCCTTGCCATTTACATTAAAAAGTAAGTATCTTCAGGCAAAAGAAGAAATATGAAAACTCAAATATTCCACCATGCAAACAATCTAATCTTCGAAAAATCCTCTAAAAGAAACCAAAATCTTTCAAGATATTATAACTCTATTATAATTAATCTCAAGTTTCAAAACAAACCAAAATACCATCTTTCAAAAATCCTCATATAAAAATAGACCTATTACTATTACCTAGGGGCCAAAATCCCTTAAGCTACTATACTCTATAATGAATCTAAACACAACAATATCCTTTCCTTGGTAGGCAAGGCTAACAAATCCATTCCATTAAGATTTCTGCACAGGCCTTCCTTTGTTCTTGTCAATTAATCATTGCACTAATTTTGACCTAATTTTGAACATAAGTTAGCCCCTTTTTTGGGGGAATTGAAAGTTAAAGAGTCAAATTATAAAGGACAAAATAGCATGGTAGCCAACTACTTAGGTTTCTTTCACTAGTAAAAAAAAAGGCATGGATTTCTCACACACATATACATGTTGTTGTTTTGCCCCCCCCTATTTTTTTCCTTCTTAAGGTGCCATATTTCGACGAAAAGAACTTTGAAAATCACCACATTTAGACCATAGGTTCTTGTATGTATGTTGCCGGGGTTTCAAAAAAAAATCTACTTTTTTCTCTATAGCCAAATTTGGCTTAAGTCCTCTTGCGGATGATTGCTAGTCCACCAAGGTCACAAAATTGGGGAAAAAAGAATTGTCACTATGTCACTATATAATTATTTTAAAACATTTTCTATGCTTGAAAAAAATTTAGCTTCTTCACATGTATTCATTTTTCAAAGAGAAGAAGATATGTAACTTTTGATGAGCCTTTAACCTTTATGAGCCTAGGTCCTTTTCACAACCTTTTTACTTTTATTTGAAGCTTTAATTGGAAATTTGGTCCAATCTATTTATTTGCAAATGTGAGTACAAACCCCAATGATTGGATTCAAAGTTAACACAATCAAAAAGTTTTAATATAAAATTTACCCAAAATCAAGCAAGGGATGATGATATAATGAAGTTTGATTGAGTTCATATAGGACCAAGCAAATGTTGCCCCATGTTCAAACTAAAACTTCGATGATAATGATATATATATATAGAGAGAGAGAATTTTATTCTGGAAATGTTATTTCAACATTATTTTTAATTGAAAAAATTAGATCCTCAATATAATGAAATTCAACAATTATGAATGGAAGGTAACATTCATTCATTTTAGTATTTTAGTCACTATTTTTAAAAAATATTTAATCATTTTTATAAAAAAAACATTCATAGCCACGATTTCTTGAGTTATTATACAAGCTAGTTGCTTTGTTTTCTATTGTTTGATAGAAGCAAGATGATGGAGGTAGATATACATAAAATGACATGACAATTGTTGTAGAAATATTATGATTGTTTAAAGCAAGGATTTTGTGAAGTGCTTAATGAAAGATTGGAAACAATAATTTGTCGGATAATATTTTTATTTTTATTTTTATTGTTAAGAAAGTCATAAATGAGGAAATAGAGGTTGCATTACAACATGAGAAAGATTGCTTCAATTGATATGTTGTACTTGTCAAAATCATTTTGAAGCAAGTAGAAAGTGGTTAGCAAGTAGACCATAAAAATATGTTTAAAACTTTATTATCAAACCAAGAGATCAAACAAGAAGGACAACATGAATGCATTAAAAAACAACATAAGACAAGTGAAGATCATACACCAATTGGTTTTTACTAGATCTTTGGCCACCCATCATGGCTATTGCGAAGAAATATGATAATAATTCACAAGCCTTACACTTTCTCAATATATTTTATAAGAAGCATGGAGTCCCAAGTTTGTGTGAGAAATTAAGGGGGCCAAGCTTGTGGGATTGATTTACACCCCAATGTGATCTACATTCACATACAACAACTTGAGATTGCCAAATTAAAGAAGAATAAATAAAACATGGTACTATTAAAGAGTATTCAAAACTTTTAAATACCTTGGTTACTATGCTAAGAAAATGAAAGGTGGGTTAGTCACTTGTCATAATTGAAATACAACCCATAGTGTGAAGCATGATATAATCTTTATTTCCTAAAGTCATACATTACATGCACATGGAGGTTTCAAGGTCACAAGAAAGTTCTTAAAACAATAGATGGATTGGACTTTCAAACAGGGAAAAGCTTTTAACAACTAAACTTGCTATTGATTGAAATCAACAAGGGTAAAACATGGGTTACAAGGTTGTTTACCTTTAAAAGTATGACATTTTCATAACCCTAATAGTCAACATTGACCAAACCACATTACACCTTGTGCCAATAGCAAGGGAACAAACATGGGTGAATAAAAATACAAATCATATCAATGTATCAAAGATAGAAAACACACGATAAATGACACTTGTCATTTCATCATTTGTAGATGGATTCTTCTTCCTTCTTTCAAATCATTTTACATGCATCATAAAAAATTGCCTCCCAACATTAAAAGGAAAACCATGTGCATCAACAATGGATAGGATCTCATGTTTAATGATAATCTTTGGTCAACTTTGCAAACCACAAAAAGATTTGTTCACAAAGTTGTTGTCATATCTACACTCACAAGTTGAACAATTGAGTTTATCGAAACATCAAAAATGTTTTGGTTATTGGATTAATGTTCATTATATAATAATGAAAAGTTTATAAATTGGATGAAGGATGATTAGCCCAACATTTTAGTCATCTTCATATCAACAAATTGCATAAATGAACTACAACCTATAAATTCAATTTTGCAATGACCACTAAAACATGTTTTTAAAGTCCAATTCAATACATGGATTTCATTAGTCATAAAAGATCTTATTGATAACAAACAAAGAACCACATGTGTTGATTTCAAAATGAATAATTGTTAAATACATATCTCTATACAATAATTCACTAACATGTACACAATCAATTGCACTCAAAAGTCATTTGGAAAAAGGCATGACCCTCATATAAACCTTAAGATATAAAACATCATGTTCCTTCTCTTTGTACATAAGGTGCATTGTTTTATCAATAGAATTCAATTCCTTTCCTTTGTTTTACTTTTCCAATATGAAATTAAAATGAAAGAAAAAAAGGTTAAAAGTAAAAAAAATCAATTTATTTTGATTTGTTTAAAACATGATAAGTTCTGGATTCATATTATTTTTGTAGTTAAACAAAGTAAGTGAAAAATTATTTATTTTGTAGCTAGATTTGGTGTGACATTTTTCAAACATTGATCAATTAGATGTAAGAGAAATTAGTGAAATTGGGCTTGCCATTAATAACACAAACATTTTATGTCAATTCCTCTAACTACTATTCAAATTGCCACAATAGTTTTAGCTCCACTAACTACTAGTGAAAGTAGTGTAGCTAATTGGGATGACAAGAATGTTGCAACAATTCAAATCACTAATAATTGTTTAGATAACAATGTTGTTCAAATCTCCAATAAAAAATTACATCACATTCATGATGTTTAGCAAAAATAAAATAATATGTTTGAAAGTCAAGGTGTTGTCACCTAAATGGTTTTGAAAACCTTAAAAATGTGAGAAAATGAAAATGTTGTGAAACACATTCAATCTTTTCAATCATTCTTGGAACAATTGTCAACCATAGGAGTTACATTGACCAATGATGATGTAGTTCTATCATTAATGAGATATACATGTTTATCATATAAAACATATATATTCTCTATGCAAAAACAACTAAATATTATAATATTTTATCATTATTTTTTCAAAAAGAAGTGCTAATGAAAAACTAAAATAATAATACTAACAACATGTTAGTCTTATATGTTGGCAAGAGGCCGTATAACCCTAATAGAAGGTTCCAAAGAGTTGAACAACCCTTCTTCCAATCATCTTTCAAAGGAAATGACAATGTTGGTCCCTTTACATTTAATGACCGAAATTTTGAAAAATAAATAAATAAAATAAGATGTTTTAGATGTAAGAAAGTGGGTCATAGAATTAAAGATTATAGAGTACAAATTGCTAAAGAAAAACCAAATATCATACAATCTAATTTAACTACTAAACAAAATTCTAGTGATGTAGGAACTAGTTTATATGGGGTTCTTTGCAAAAAGTTTCATATGTCACTTCTACATGACCATTCCAATCATATGGTTGTCCTTGGATCATTTCAAAGACAATTAAAAAATAACTACATCATTTTCAAGCCTAACTACATCATAACTACTTCCTTTATAACTATTTCATAATTACTTCATAACAGCTTTCTTTATAACTACTTCCTTTTCCTATTAACTTTCATAATAACTATCTCCCACCTTTCCTAATAACTACATCCATTTTATAATTACTTCACTCCTTTTTCCTATCCACCAACATGGATATAAAAAAACAAATTAACATGTGTCTTTTCATGTCCATGAAATGTATATTAATTTAAATTAAATTTGACATTGACATAAATATATGAAAACATAAGAAAAATAAAAATAATTGATTGTCACTAGTAGTGAATAACACCATGGAGCTCAAATAGACTATATGTGACAATTTTCGCAATTGCAAAATATAGCAATAATACATGATACCTTGATATTGGTGCAAAAAATCATATGACACATCGCATTGGCTCATTTGTAAATTTTATAATAAGTCAAAAAATTGCCAATTTGTGCGTTTGGGGGTAATTCAACAAATGAAATAATTGGACAAGGATATTTTTTAATTAAATTGAATATTTGTAATATAATAGAGGTGACAAATGAATTGTACATGTCAAAAATCCAAAAGAACTTAGATTCTCAACAAAACAATTTGATCATGCAAGCAATGAAATAATCATCAAACATTGTAAATTTTTAAACATGCACATTGTCAAAAAATTGTCCAATGTATTTAAAAAGTTAATTTACACAAGTTAGGTCCAAAAATAAACAAGAAAATAATAATAATAATAATAAACTAGTGGGTAACCCGTGGCTCCGCCACTCCAGCCACCCCGAACGTTCTGTTAAGCTCTACTGTCTACACAATCATGTTACAACACCTTTGTGTAAACAACATTGCGAGTGTACACACCGACCGGTGCATCTTCATGAGCATCCTCCCACCCATCTGTAACCAGCAGTTTCACCCCCTCGGGGCACCCAATGCGTGACATGGCCACATACAACTGGCCATGTGTAAATATAGGCTTAGGCAGAAAAATGCCGACCATCTTCAATGTCTGCCCTTGCGCCTTATTGATGGTCATGGCAAATGCAGGGCGCACAGGGAATTGGCGACGGCGCCGAGTGAAAGACATTCGTTCTATGTCTAAAGGTGTGATGCTTAGCCGTGGAATGAACACTCGTTGGCCCTTTGCAGGACCTGTTGCCACCTCTGCTTCAATGACATGCTGCATGAGTTGAATGACAATGAG
>Ga0116229_10008445_pt1 | contig 15997 bp, 8 predicted proteins | sample S1TSphgellanicum_3_FD_87313 | JGI IMG/M metagenome (GOLD analysis project Ga0116229, IMG submission 87313) | Host-associated microbial communities from peat moss isolated from Minnesota, USA - S1T2_Fc - Sphagnum magellanicum MG | ecosystem: Host-associated > Plants > Peat moss > Unclassified...
CGCCCCAACTCCTCACACTGCTTTGCATGCCACGGCACAATGACCTGGTCAACGAACTCCCTCATGGTCTGCTGGTTAGACCAATGGTTGGACGACATGGTCAGATGCCAGCCCTTCGCCCTAGCTGCCACCGCCCCAGGGTCTTTAGGGACAACAACAGTGGTTTTGCCTTGGAAGATCAGCTGAAGAGGGAGTAGATCCTCACTTGCTGCTGAGCTAACCGTGTAAATAATCAGACGCTTATTGTCCTTTCCCAGACTCTTGACATCTTTGACCCCCTTAACGTCATAGGTCTGATCTGTGCTTGGCCGAATGTGGAGAGCAGTCTGATCAGAATTGATGACTAGCTCTTTGGGGATATCATATGTCTTCACAAGTGCAACTATCCTATAGGCCATATCATGACCCTGGGATTCCCAATCAGCGGGGAGCTTATTTGTTGTTGTGGTACTCCTTCTCTAAGTCCAACCCATGTGCCTACGCACAAACTTCCTTGCAAACCTTCTTGACACGTTAAAGAATCCACTCTTTGTGCGCCTCTCAAAGAGCTTAGGGGCAACAGCTGAGATAATCCCCTGAATGACTGTCTGAGTAATGGTGCTGTCCAAAGGCTGCCCCGAGTCTCGCATGCCTTTCAGAGTGTCTACGATCATCTGAAAGGCCACTAGATGATCTTTGAGGATCCCCCGAGGCCCTTTGTCCTAAGCAGTTGACCGTGCAGACTGCAATTTGATAGCCTCCTCATACTTCCTCCGTAAAACAAAACGCCCCATCACATCCTTCTCAAACCACCCCTTCAAAGTGTTGATGGTCAGGTTGTCAAAAGGGCTGCCAACCCGGCCAGGCTTTCTGATGTGTTGAAGGGAGAACAGAACTTCATACAAGCTCTTGGGGTGCTGCTTCACAGCTTGTTCAATGAAAGGCCACAGATCGGGGACAAACCAGTTTGTGTAATTTCCCCTCTTCTTCTTTGCAGGGGGTGGTTTTTCGCTTGCATCCACCCCCATCTCCTCAGCTACTGCCGCATCCCCTTGCTCCCCCCCATTCTGTGCTACAGGTTGCTGTCCGGAAGCCTGAACTGGAATCAATATGGCCGAGGGCACTGCAGTGCTTTTCTTTGGTCTACCAACGGGACGTTTGGCAGCCAGATGGGTCTTCTCTGCCTCTTCTCTACGGGCTGCCTGCTCCTTCAACCGCTCTCCCAACTGAGTCTGGCTTCTCTGCCATTTGGCAAGCTGCTCTTCTTTAGAGATGACAGAAAAAAACTTGGTGATAGTGGCCACCTTGGGCGCCATTCCCTTACCGATGCCTCATCTGTTTTATCGTTTCCCTACAGCTCTAGTGCCATTCTTGATTTTTGAAAGGGAAGCCACTTTTCCTTATTTGTCTGAGCCACAGTGCACGCAGCTCGCTGTGGCTTAGTCTTTGGGGCCTGCAGTTTTGCACCTTTCCCGCCTAAATCAAGAGCATGTGTACAGTACCAGTATCTTAACCATTCAATGAAACATGTTGGCAATGTCTGTGCACCAAATTTCGTTGCAATATCTTTGTCTGGCCTGGCTCGCCGGGCCCGGCCGGGCCGGCGGCCGCGATCATTGAACCGTCATCGTCGGGGTCGTGGGTGTTGTATCCAACGGCTCAGATTGAACGAATTTACCAAAACGAAAAGGTGGAGAAATTGCAAAAACGGCCTGGTGAAAATGAAAATAATTGTGAATTGGTCAGTGCGAAAAAGAAAAACTTTTGAAAATAATTATTCGCAAGGCAGGTCACGAATGGGAATGCCACTACGGTACATGAAAAGATAAAAAAATCAATAGTTGCAAAATAGTCATAAAATGACAAAAATGGTCAAATTGGATAAATAGTTGCAAAAATGGTCAGAAACAACATATAGTTGCATGTAGTCACAAATAAAGTGGTTGCATTTTGGCCTTTTTCTTTTAGTGTCCATCATTGTTTTTTTCAACCATTGGAGAACCTAACAACCCTAACAACATTCTAGGAGGGAGTTTCTTCATTGAAGGATTCCATGCAATCCATGAATTCGTTAGCAAGACATTGTCAAGTATAGGAAGGTGTTTCCACAAGTATTTCATGATTAGGGATTCTAACAAACACAATGCCAAAACGTGTCTTTCATGACTTAAACATTTACGACTAATGTCTTAATCTAGTCATCTAATCATATGTTCTTACTCATATACTTCTATTCAAATTTATGACTACATTGCAATTGAATTATGACTACATGACTAGATTAGGACTATTTTGTGATTACATTGCAACTACATGACTAGTCTACATATATTGATAACCTACCTATGTTAGTAGTTTAACCAAGTGCTAGCTACTTATTAGCTATTTACTAGTTACCTATTAAGTAGCTAGTATCTATGGGTTAATACTACCTATTATCTACCTACCTACTATGTAGTACATATGTACCAACCTACCTACCTACTAGATATAGGTAATATATATGTAAGTGCATGTATACCTACCTACTTACTTACCTATTAGGTAGGTAGGTTGTATGTACATACATGTGTAGCTACCTACCTAACTACCTATTACTCATTACTAGCTACTTACCTAGCTACCTATAAACTAGATAGATAGTACGTATATATATTTACTATTAGGCACCTACCTACCTACTTACTTACCTACCTACTAAATAGGTAGTACATACATACCTACCTATTACCTACTACCTTTAGGTATTACTTACCTATTACCTATCAAGCTAGGTACCTACTAGGTTACTAAGTAGGTTTTAAGTTGTTAAGTAAATACTTAAGTACTTAACTTATAAAGTAGGTTAGTAAAAAATTGTTTATAACAATATGGTGATAATTTTTGTCATGTAAAAATCATTTGGTGCAATGGTTAAATGCAGGTTAACGATTTCTTCCCTTGATGTGGAGGTGAGGGGTTCAAGTTTTCACATTTGCAACTTAGTGAACTAACTTAAAATTAGCTTAACTTGCTAACTAAGTTAGCCTACATTCCAAGGTAAGCTAGGGCATACATCCCTAACATGTGCCTTTATACCATGTGTCTACATCCCACATGTCTACATGGCATGGGTGGAAAACATATTTAATAAATTATATCTAATGGTCATAATTTATGCATCTCATCAAAGCATTGATGACCTCCATGACTTTAGAGTCACAAAAGTCATAGTTGTATATTGTTTTGTGACTAAGCCACTAGCGACTAGGTGTCCTAAACAACATGTCCTATTTGACTACATAGTCATGTAGTCATGGATGTTTTCCATAACTAACAACCTAGTCATAAATCAAGTCACAAAAGATAGCTTTTCTTGTAGTGAAACAAAATAATGCAAACAACAAAATTGCATTCTTGAAAGCAATTATAAATTTACTGAAAAGCTTAGATGAACTTGAATGTCTTAAGCTTGAAGATCTTGCAACTCTTAAACTCCTAGTCGACAAGCTTTACCCAAACACCAACTTGCAATAATTCAACAAACACCTAGAAAAGCCAAAGTGATACGACTTAAAGTACTTTTCTAAAACAATATTAAGTATTTTTGGTGTACAATACATTTAAAACCAATTGATCATTGTTTGAAACTTGTAGATTGATGGAGATGGTGCTATACACTAGGTGGCATAGGAAGGGATTGTTTGTTGCCTTAAGGTTTAAGATAAAAAAATATAAATTTCACAATTGTTTCAATTGACACAATTGGGGGTCAAAAGGCAATTTGAAATGGTTGTAGGTTATGTGACTAGCTCATGAGATGGTAAAATGGCCCATGCCATGAAATGACATGTGATGGGTTGAATGCACACTATGGTGCACACAATTTGAAGGAAATTTGGAACTACATATAATATCAAAAGTAACAACACATAAGATTTCACTCAATTTGAATTATTTTAAAGATCAAATATAAATTATTTGGGCTTCAAATTTAAAATAAATCACAAGAATCATGAATATGAAATTGACACATAATTGTACATTTGTACAAATTTGCACCAATAATTTAATAAAGGTTTTTAGAAAACCCTTATTTGACAACAATTTTTCATTTAAAAAAAATTCAAAACTTCATCTAATTTTTGTCAAATGATTACAAAAGCGCTTAGCCCAAATAAAGAACATTTTTCAACCTAAAAAAATCATAATCATCAACAAAATGTACTAATGAACATTTTAAAATCATCTTATTTAAATTCCACAACTTTAAGAATTAAAAATTGAAAACTTTGATGGGAAAAATTGTTCTTTATGGTTTATTTTATGTATGTGTAAAATTTCATGGAAAATTTATCATTGAATGTATACTACAAGAAAAGTTGTCTTGTGACTTGATTTATGACTAGGTTGTTAGTCATGGAAGACATTTATGATTACATGATTGTGTAGTCGAATAGGACACGTCATTTAGGACACCTAGTCATTAGTGTGGCTCAGTTACAAAACAATTTGTGACTATGACTTTTGCAATTGTAAAGTCATGGAGGTCATTAGTATTTGATGAGATTCATAAATTATGGCTATTGGATATAATTCATTAAATATGTTTTCCACTAATGTCATGTAACACGTGGCATGTACACACATGGTAGAAAGGCTAAAAAACCAACCTATATGTTAGGAATGTATGCTTTAGCCTACCTAAGAATGTAGCTAATTTAACTAGTTAAGTTAGTTCACTAAGTTGCAAGTGTGAAGACTTGAACCCTCCACCTCCACATTAAAGGTAGAAGTCTTTAACCCCCACTTAACCATTGCACTACATGAGTTTGACATGACCAAAATTGTCACCATATTGTTATAAACATTTTTTTAAACCTATTTTATAAGGTACAAAAAGCACATCGGGCAATTGTTAAAACTCTATAAAAACTATAATTTTGTTAGATATATTTTTGTGGTGCCATTTTAATGCCATGTTACTTATGGAATGTATTGCTAAATGACTAATATGAATGTTGAAGAATTCAAAATAAAAAATTCAAAAAAAAATATTTTGGGTTTTGGTTTGAATAAAAGACCTTTGAACTTCAACAATAGTTACAACGAATGTAATCAATTTTATAAATTACTAAGCTAAAGAATCTCTTTATAAAAGAATTTTGATGAAAAAATATTGAGATAATGTTAATTGATTATCCACATTCAAAAAGCACTCACAATTTGAAAGTTCTGAAAATTTTAAAAATTAAAAATCTATTGAACTGAAATTTAAAATTTCAAGAGTCTTTTACCACATGTAAATGGGGTGTAATGTACATGACATCAAAAACAAAATTGTAGTTTCTGAAATAAAATAAAGCATTAAATAACTGACATATTTTCATACAATTTGAAATTAAGATAATTTTTCAAAACGAAATGCAAAATTTGGTAAAATCTGTACACTTTTTTAAAAAAATTAGTTATTCATGAAAAGTTGATTAAAAAAAGTGATGTATTGAGAAAAAATAGTAACATATTGCAAAAGATTTCATCCCAAAAGTCCTTTTTATGAGAAAGTGAAAATGACCACAAAAAGGATTGCAATCCTTGAGTCCATCACTATTGGCTCATTTGATTCTAATCGGACTCCTTTATATGTAGTTAGTAAATAATTAATAGCTATCTAGCACGTAGTTAAACTACTAACATAGGTAGGTTATTAATATATGTAGGCTAATCATGCGATCGCAATGTAGTCACAAAAAGGTCCTAATTTAGTCATGTAATCATAATGCAATTGTAATGTAGTCACAAATTTGAGCAAAAATATATGATTAAGGACATATGACTACATGACTAGATTATGACATTAGTTGTAAATGTTCAAGTCATGAAAGACATGTTTTGGCATTGTGGTAGTATTACTTAGTCCTTATGTTGGAATTGAAAAAATGTGATAGGGTTTTGCAAATCGAAATAATATTTTGTTAAACTATTATATCATTTTTATGTGCATTGATTTCACAACATAATGTTAGATTGGGACATAAACCATCATCTATTACAAAATTTTAGTGAAAATTATTTTCCAAAATTTCACCATGATGCATGAAATTTAAATAGGTCTTGAAAATTGTCAAAATGTAACAGTTTTTTATGTACACCATAACATGCATTCACCCGATGGTCAAAATCTTCATCCCATGGGTGCCATGGCAAAGCATGGTGTGTTACACAAGACATATTCGATAACATACCTACATGGCAATTATCCAAAGGGCATCATGGGTTTTATGTGGACCTCTATTTTGTGAACATCATGTTAGGGTGTATTGATGCATATGATTTCTTTGACCTATTTAATAATTTTAAACCCTAAATCCTAGCTCAAAATAAATATAGGCATAAAGCACTTGGGAAAGGTTCTTAAATGTATTTGGAGAGCACTATCCATGAACATCCCTCCTAAATAAAAGGGATATTACATTACTCATCAATAGTGGGAGGGAACTAAAGCTTACTTATATGCATAAAATATTTCCCATTCTTAAAGAAAAGGTATAAAAACCCTTCCTTTCTTACACCTAATGATCTTCATATCATGATAATCTTTGCCTCATGCTTTATGATAGGTAAAGCTCAAGAGTGGGGAATATTCCCAAAATGTGATGTTGGACATAACTACCATCCTAGTAGGCCCCTTATTTCAAGAATGTGCTTACTAGGGTTTTACCTAACACTGGAACTAATGTTTGAAAACCAAACTCAGCTCCCAACCCTGGCCCTTTTCTTTCTAGGTGCATCTTTTTTTTTTTCTATTAAGCTTTTTGACCTTCTCCCTTCGCTTTTTTGCGTATTCACTCTTTTTGCGCATCTTTTCTCTCTATCCCTTCCTCTTCTCTCTATGCCCCAACCTTCTCATTTACTACTATTGAATGGAAGGTTACAACTTGGTTGGGACATGCTTAACAAGTTACATCTTTTCCCTTCTTTGTTGTCTAACATTTTTTTGTTCCACAAACATGATTTTTAAACCAAACCTTTTATTCCCTCGAGGATGGGCTTGAAACCATACTCTAAAGTTGTTGTGGAATCTTTCACCAATAGCCTTAACAATTGTAGTAGACCATGTGTCATTGAACTTAGTTCTATCCTCCTTCTCAATTCTCCTTTGAGTTATTCACTTAGCTTGGGTAACTATACCTTCAACCCTTCTTGATTTTTTTCTTCCTTTTCCTTTGCTTTCAAATCCCTAATTTTATCAACAATTTTTTTGCCCATTACCTTTTGTTTCAACATTATTAGGTATTCGTATGATGTGACCACCTGTAAACTAAAATAGTCCATCAATGGTCCTTTACTATGTTTTAAATTCCTTGTTGGTAATCATGTCAAAAACAATAGACCTTAACAAATCCCACAACTTTTTGAGTATGACTTGGACTAGTTAGGTCATTTAATTCAAAAATAAGGTCTTCCAAGTTCACCACCATTTAATCCTTTTCATGGTTACTTGTTGAGGTGGCAAGACTATGTGGCATTTTCACATAGTGCCAAGTTGTGAGTGAAAAGGGGCATTTAGACATGGTAGGAGTAGTGGCAAACATTGGTTGGAAAGTCCCAACAATGTTCATTTGTGGTGGCTTCAACTTCATCCCCATTGTTGCCAAATTCATTTGTTGCATCTAATTAGTATGAATTTTTATGATCTCCCTTTTTTACTATAATGAACATTTCATTTGAACCATAATTTCCAACCATGGTTGTAGGGTTCAATGGTCAAATAACACAAACCCTAAACCCTGATACTATGTTCTCATTTTTCAAAGATTGCTACAAGGCCTTGTCCACCCATTCTACTAGATTTTAGTGTGACTTATTTAGTTAAAGATAATTTTTTTTTGCCACAATATAGTTTCTTGCCTTTTTAAACACATTTTTAAATGGTTTGAAACAAATGACATCCAATGGTTGGAATGCATGTGAAGTATGAGCAAGTAAGGTGACCATGTCCAACCCTAATTTTATTTTTTGTTCAAGAACCTCTATTGTGACATGTGACCCATGCCCATCTAGAATAAAAAAATGCTGATTTTCTTGACAAACCCTCTCGGAAAAAAATCTACAAAAAAATTCAATAATTCATTGAAAAGGTAAATTATCATCCAATTTTTTTTTTGGCATTGTCATGCATGTTCTTGGTCTACATGTAATCTTCTCGCATCCTTAAACCTTTGAAAATATGAAAAAAAGCAAGGTCATCCTTGTTGCATTAACAACACAATTCATAATTAGCCGTTTTTATGATTTGGGAATGGTGCTATAAACATTTATCATCATGTGACCTTCACCTAGCCAAAACCTTAACACTAGATTGTCACCTTATTTGAATTCTTGTCTCATTTAAATTTTAAATGTGATTTAATGGGTATTTTTGTTGTGTGTACAAATTTTTCAAATTGTAATAAAAGGTATGGCAGGTTTCCTTAATTAACCTTTTTCCCCTAGAAATTATAATCCTTTAATAGGGTGAAAGCACAAATAGGTGGACAATTTGGATTGTCACATTTGTAATTTTTCTCGATTACATACAAACGTAAAATTTAAAGCGATATTCAAAATTAACATGTCAATTTTTTTAATATTCATGTTGTCATAGACTTTAATGGGAATCATCATAAAAAAATTTGATGAATTCTAAAAAGATTATGAACTTATAAAGGACTTTTGAAATGACAACACTACGTCTTTCACACAAAAAAAATTAAAAATGTGGACTCAAAAAATATGTCAAATTAGTGTCAAAAATTAAAAATTAAAAAAAAGTATCATCAAATGAAGAATTTATTAATGAAGCACATTCAAAATTTTGTTTTATATATATATATATAAAGTTCTAAATGACATGATTATTATTAAATTTTATATTTGAAAGTCCATTTCACATTAATAAATTTAATCTTGCATGGATTTTTTTATCAATCACATGTTTAGGGATATTCATAGGTCAACTTATTAATATTTATGATTAAAAACATAGGGGTTCATTATAAAATTTATGGTTTATAATTGTTAAAATTGCTAAAATTTTTGCTAGTGTTAAATTATGGACTTTCAAACACCACTTTTGAACCACATAACCATGTTTTCATCCTATAAGGTATATGTTAATTTTTGGATGATGTTTTTAAAACCAAAACCACTAGTTGTTTCTTGGAACACCATTCCAAAATGGGGTAGGTTTGGTTTATGTGACTTCAGCAACCTTTAATTTCAATTATTGAAGGGTGACAAATAAGCTAGCCTTTTACATGTTTTGAACCCAAGTGGCTATTGTTGATTCACTTGTGCTATTAGGGTGGGTAGATTGAGGATGTCAATTTTCTTCGTCTTCCAATTGGCCTACCTAAAACCCTAATCTGTCATTTTTTGGCACATTGAAATGTGTTGGAGGGCAATCTACCAATAGTGCACCCTTGTTATGTGGTTGCATGGCCTCTTTTAGCATAAGCAAATTCATTTCAACCCTATTTTAATCCTTTTGGGCCTAATATTCAACAATGTCTATTGAAGTCCTATAAGAAACACAAATTGGTGTCTCATGTATGAAGACCAAGATATCAAAAAATATGTGAGATCATAATAGTGTTCAAGTGCATAGGGTTTCCACCTTTTCACAAGAAACAAATTAGTCATAGAAATCAACAAAGTCTTGAACAATCTAATGTGACATGAGTTGTGGATGTGCAAGTAGTGGGAATGTATATCAAAGTGGGTTGTGATGGAAGAGAAGGAAATTTACAATCCATGCTATTATTAGAATGTGATGGCACTTATAGGAGTGATGATTGTTGAACCCAAAGATAATAGAAGTAGTTTGAATATTTCATTGTGTATTCCTACACTAGCTTTGGTATCCTAGTCATATCTAATTTTTTCAACATTATTTCCACTTCTTCAAGCCTTTCTACTTACTCTTTAATTGCAAATGTGATTAAATTTTCTTTTACCTAGACTCCCTAACTCTTGCAATAAACTTTTTACTTGATGTGACATACATAATTCAAAACTACAAGTTTTTATTCTAGGATTACAAAGTTGTGAGGTTTGCCCTTGCCTTGTTCATTCATGATTTTTGAGGGGATAACATTATATGATTTGTGGTGGGAAAGTCCTTAATGGATTTACGTGACTTTGTTTGAATGGTATCCGAAGTTGTCTTAGTGTTTTAATTGAATTATATACTTTTTTTTTAAAATTTTAAAATAAGATAATGTGTTTATTTTTGTGCACAAGCAATTGAATTTGGGGTGCTTGTATGTTTTTTTTGTTCACCCATGGATTAATTTCCAAACACTCGTCTATATTTTTTGTGCATGAAGTTTCAAATTCACAATCACATCACTATTGTTAAATATTGCCAAAACAAAATTGCATAAAAGATGGCATATTTAAATTTATGGCTCATATATTCCTTATATTGAAATTGTTATAAATCGATACAATAAGTTAATATTATTGGAACTACAATTGATGTTGAGCACAAAATAATTCACAAAAGGTCTAGTTTAAAAAAATGAAACATTATTGATATTGGTCAAAAATGTTGAAAATCGAACCCCCTACTTGTGAAATTTTTTTTATTGTCCCAACCTTTGGATTACTATTACAAATACACAACATAATGTGTACCTTGCATAGTGATTCCTCAATTGTTGAAACTTGAAATTGTCTAACCTTGTTTTTTTTAATAAATAAATATTTGGCAAAAAAGTGTCCATTGTTAGTCATACTTAAAGTTCTCACCAATGTTGGGAGGTTTTTGACTTTTATGAAGAACCTTTGGTTTTGGTTTTAAAAATTAATTAGTGTAATTTTAGTTCCTTAAAAAATGAACTTGGAATTTTGTTTTGGGTTTGGTTTTTCCAAAAAAAAAAACCAATTTTGGTTTTAATCCCAAAAAATCAGCATGGTTTTAATTAACTTGGACCATAGTTTTAAAAAACCTAGTTTCAATTTAGTTTCAATTTAGTTTCAATCTGTTTAAAAACTAAAAACCTAGTTCTAGTTCCAAATTAGGTTCCAAAAATCAATTTGATTATTACTAATTAGAATTGAATTCTAAATTATAACTTTCCCAATTAGGTAGTACCCAACACTGGTCCTTATTGGATTGGTACCAATTAGATTGATATGATTTAAACCAATTTAGGTGGTATTGCTTGAAGTCATACCAACTTAGTAAGGTCCTTGCTACTAGTATTGATATCTATCACCATTATTGATATTAGGCAAGGGTGAACCAAAATTTAAACCAAGCTCCAACATTTGATCAAACATTTTGCATTGAAAATTGAGTTAAATTTAACTTGTTGCACCTATATGGGTAATGTTTGCATTATTATAGATATTAACAACTTTTAACAAGAATATTAGAAGGTAGGAAGATTATGTCAAAACTTTTTGTAAAGTTTTTTTTTAAACATGTTCAAGTTGGCATTCATCCATTCAACTCACCTTTTAGCTAGAGGGCCTTCAAGCATGGTATTCAAGCACCTTAGAGATTTATTTGACCTAGAGGACTCAACTAACGATTTTTCCCGGTTATTCTTGGTGTGTTATTATATTATTACAAGGCGTATCCCTGGGAATATAACTAGGGCCTTTAATGCTACTAAGATGTTAACTTTGGCCAAGCCTTTTAATGGCAATTGATTAATAGTAATAGGTTAAGTTCCTTAAATCAATTGGTGAGTAAGACCCTTTGCTTTCAATTTTGCAATGCATTTGTTGCTACTAATTTGGGGTTGCTATCAAGGGAGGCTATGAAGCAATGGTGCATGGTATTCGAATAGCTTTAGATGTTCACCCTGATTGGGTGGTGTTGTAAGTAGACATCGCAAATGCCTTCAACATTGTTTCTTATAAAGTTATATTTTAGGAATTGTGTGTTGCAAGTGAGTAGTTATTTCAATTCATACCTTTTGTTTGTTCCTTTTATGCTCCCTAGCTCCCTCATTTTTTAATCATCATTCCCCTCAAGGCAATCAGTTTATTTTTCAATCCTCCATTGGTATCTGTCAGGGGGATCCTTTGGGTGGTCGTCTTTTTGCCCTAACTCATTTCCATGCACTTCATAATTTTGCTATTTTTTCCCATCTTGTTTGTTTCCTTCCATTGTAGATGAGACCCACATCATTGGGCTTGCTTTTGTTATCTTTTAGGTTTTTCATCATTTTTTTTCCCAATTAGAATTGGTAGGCCTTATAGTTCAACCCCGTAAATGTGTTGTTTGGTTTCCTTCGAAGTTGCTTTCATTAGGTTTCTATACCCCTACTGGGGGCATTAAGGTTTTGGGTGTTCCCTTGGGGTCCCTTTCCTTCACTTCTTCTTTTGTCCAGGATGTTTTGGATGATAATGTTCAACACATAAATGCCCTTCCTAGATTGGGGGATGTGTAGATGGCATTTGGGATTTTCATTCATTGTTTCGCATAAAGGCCTTATTACCTTTTTCATTATTTGCCCCACTTTCGAATTTTCAATGCCAACTAACCTCTTTTGATTCGACCTTCATTTGCGTATTTGGGAAACTCTTAGGGCCAAGCTTTTTGAAGTGTCTAGAGGCTCCCCTAGTTTATTGATAAACCTTTCTGCCCATCTCCAAGGGCGGGGTAAGTCTTGTTTCTACAGAGGTTATCGCCTCGACAATGTACTTGGGGAGTTGGGGTCTATTGCCCCAATCATCATGTCCAGATTTTTGCAAGACAACTACCCATTTTTACTAGGGGTTATTAGGGCCAGTAGTTCAAGTCCACTTCCATTCTAGGCTCACCTTAGGTGGGTTCATCACCTTCTACTTCTAATTGCTTAATCTTCCATCCCACCATTTGAACAACTATCAAAAAGAAAAATGGATTGTCTTTAGGAAAAATTTTTAGAGAGCGTGCACAAACATTCATTTTCTAGCATCATCTTAGAGTTGTCTTTAAATTGTCATCACATTTGATTGAGATCTTGTGTAGGACTAATATTCAGGTTCTTAGATTTTTACCTACCCAATCATTCCATCTTTTAGGATGGTCTCCAACATCTTTTCCTCAACATTACACATTAGATTGGGCCTCCCCCATCCCACGGCTCATGGTCTTTTTCGATACATATGTGGCCAAGCCATAGATTTAAGAAGGATACACCTACTTCATTGTGCTCATGGGGGAGAGTGCACAACCACACCTAATGCTGACTCAACTCATGTAGATTTTGTTTTTGGAATTGCTTGTTCCCAAAAAGTGGTTGCGACAATTACAGTTCAAACAAAAGTTGTGTCATATCACGACCAACATCCTAAGGATGATTTCATCTCTCTAATAATAGAGATGTTTGGATGTTTACACTAGTAAGTGAATGACTTCTTTCATTGATGTGCCAACATGGCATGGTTAGCAAAAGGCTCTAGAGGTCCTCCTCTTTCAATTATACTCATTTTATAGGCAAAAGGTGTCATTGGCTCTTTAGAGAGTTCAAGCCACCACTATCTTGCATTGGACAGTTCTGTGCTAGCAAGTGAGGCCACTTCTAGGCTTTGTGTCTTTCTAGGTGTTATGCTCATCTCCTTGCATGATTTGCTTCTTGCTACTAGTGATGGTTTCAGGTCCTAGGTTTCGTGTTTTCTCCTCTTAGGGCTCACCATTGTGTGTTCTACACTTTTGGGTGTGGTCTTTTGTTTGGACTTTAGTCCTTTCTTTTTTTCTTTTGTTGTTCTCTTGCTGGGTGCTTTTCCTTTATTATTTATTTATTTATTTTAAAGCATCGTGTGATCATGAAACAGATCAAATTTCGTCAGCTGGCAGATTGCAATTCTGTGTCTGACAGATTCTTATGTTTCAAAATTAGATTACATGATGTACATATAAGAAGAAAAAAAATTAACAAGTTTAAAGCCAGTCTAGTTGTTCCTTGAATAACAGGTTGTAGAAGATTCAGCTCTGAACAAATTAGCTGAAGAAAAACTCTCAAATTGATAGAAGAATCTGGCAGCTGAGAAAGTTGTCACAAGCAACAGAGTTTTGATCTTGAACAAGTCCCCCCAGATATATTTTTAAAATTCAAAACGCATTTCAAAACTTTCAATATGCGAATACATAGGTAGGCTGTTCTTAGGAAGGGCTTTTAGTCCTGACCAAGAATAGTGGCAGCCAATGAGAAGTCATGTCATGGAGTGAAGAGGCCTCCCTTTTTTTCTTGTGAGTGAGGGGTGAGTGGGAGGGGGAGTTTTTCTTTCAAGTTGCGTTTGGTGTGAAGGGTGGACTGTCCACTGTTCACTTTCCACTTAGATAGTGGACAGTGGACTTTTCTTGCAAGCTTTTTTTTCCTTCTCTTTCCTTTTTCCAGGGATCAAAGCATAGAGTTACCAATAGTAACTCACTTCTCTTTTATCCCATAACACTAATATAGACTTCTTCTAAGAGACACATTTCAGTTCCAGTTCTAGAACCAGTTCCAAAATCAGACCCGGCTCCAGTTCGGATTTTACTAACCGTATCCAATGATTCTAACCCTCTATCCAAACCAAGTACCCGCCCCAACACTAGTATAGACCTTCTCATTGCCGATGATCAGTCCCATGGATCTGTGATGTGATCAAACTGCTGCGGCTCCCACACACCTTTGCTGTTGAATATCTCAGTTTGCTGGACACAAACATTCTGCGATTTTGACAACATAAACTACGCTGATGAAAACTCTCCTGTTGTACATACAGTAATACTATGTTGTATATGCGAATCTCATGAAATTCCTAGTGCAGGAGTACCTTGATGCCCGTCCAGCTCCTTGATCAATCTGCTCCTTCAGATTTTAACTCTAAGGAGTACATGTGGGAGTGGGATCGTGCTTTGAGTTGGCAAATGCAGTGCAGCTGCCTGATGCATAGTCGTTGGTCATCTGCAGCGTCTCTCGGCCTTCTTCGACCATCATCTTCTCCAATCGGCGAGCCCGGACCCCAACACCCGTGATCATCGGCGCTGATTCTTTTGATATATTCCCAATCATCTCCACATCGTATGCGGGTTTCTGCATGACCGTCGTCGCGAATTAACCGTGATCAATAACTACAGGATGAAAATGTAGTAATTACGTCGGACATGTCGAACTTGTAACGTGCGTTAAATTACTATTCTCGCATCTCTCTCGTGGAACATGAAGCGTACATAACGTACCATATGATCGCCGCGGAGATGATACCTCTTCGCTCCTTTTGTCACGTCTGCCAGCAACACACGGAAAGATTAGTATAAAATGATGGTGACAAACGATAGAAACCTGGAGGAATTAACCAGGATACAACGATCTCGGCAGGCTACTGCTTCATCGACCAAAGAATCAGTCTGTGGCCACCAAAATCAAACAGATGTAAGTAAAATCTTCGAATGTAAGAGGATCTTGCAGGATCCCTGCGAAAACAAGTTCGTCAGGGGGCCAAACATACAGCGAAAGTTCACGCATCGAACATCTAAATCTACGGAGAAAGACGAGGAGTCCGAGTTGAAGTTATCCAGAGCTCGATTTCCTTACAAAAATGCAGACCAATTGCTTCCTAGCAGCAAAAGAAACTTCGCCACCCCGAAGCGTTTTAATCGTGCAAAGGACTCAAGAAATCACTAAGCTTAAACCGACCTGCGGCGACAATATTGTTTTAGTAAAGAAGACGCCGAAGCCTTTCATCGTGCAAAGGACTCAAGAAATCGCTACTCTCAAACCGATCTGCACCAGGAATATTGTTTTAGTAAAGAGGACTAACCCTGCACAACTAACTAGTCATGTAACCGAATATTATAGCATAATATAGTGCTGCACACAATCTTCCAAAATCCAAAGAAATTTTACCTGATCCCGGAACAGCAACCGCGACTGAGACGATAAGTGTGAGAAAAACGCACACGCACATGACAAGAACGCAATAGCAGCCATAGCTAGAGCGCGAAGACGCCATGCCTGCAGAAAAACACCCCCCCCACCCCCCCCCCCCCCCCCCCCCCCCCCCCACCCAC
>Ga0116229_10008447_pt1 | contig 15994 bp, 13 predicted proteins | sample S1TSphgellanicum_3_FD_87313 | JGI IMG/M metagenome (GOLD analysis project Ga0116229, IMG submission 87313) | Host-associated microbial communities from peat moss isolated from Minnesota, USA - S1T2_Fc - Sphagnum magellanicum MG | ecosystem: Host-associated > Plants > Peat moss > Unclassified...
AAACGGTGCTCCGTCTACCACATCAAACACCTCCCGCGAATCCATGCTCAACGCATCGAATCACAAACGATTCTTATGACTCAAGAAGTTTTTGGAGCGGCACTAAGGGCGGAGGGGCGGAAGGTTCCGACGGTGCCAAGCACCGTTGGAAACACCCCGGAGGGTGTGCCCTTAGCGGGGTTCCAAGGGGCAGAGCCCCTTGGCCTTACTTACTTTGCGCCAAACCCCAAGACGCCTGGTCTCAATACCGCTTGTACGACAAGAACTTGCCGCTCATGGTGATTTTTACGCGGTCGCCTTTTGGGTCTGGTTCGCGTTCCAGGGTCATGTCGAAATCGATGGCGCTCATGATTCCGTCGCCGAATTCCTCGTGGATGAGTTCCTTCCAGGTGGTTCCGTAGACGCTGACCAGCTCGTAGAACCGGTAGATGAGCGGGTCGGTGGGGACGGCGGTGGGCAGGGAGCCGCGATAGGGAATTTCCATCATGGTCGCGGTTTCCACCGCTGTCAGCCCCAGGATATCGGCTAGTTTATGGGCGGCTTCCGAGTCCATGGACATTTGGCCGAGGCAAGCCGCGCAGGCAAAAACCGGCTTATGGCCTGTTGCGGCGCCGATGGCTGCCCAGGTTAATCCTTTCTGTTGCTTCAATTTCAGAATTTTACGGCCGAGGGCCGTTTTCTCTTCATTCATGGCGCCATTTCCCTTCGCGTTTAACAGCGTGTTCTATTCCAGCACGCTCTTGGATGTGACGCCAGAATGGTTGCCAAATCGTCAACAGGCGTTAGCTTTGCCGGCAGGGAATTTTTAAGCCGTGGGAGTTGTTGATGTCGCAGGTTTTGCATGCCGTGAAAAAACCCGCCTGGGTGGACGAGTTCAAATCTTTCATCATGCGCGGCAACGTGGTGGATCTCGCCGTCGGCGTCGTCATTGGCGCTGCTTTCACCGGCATTGTCGGCAGCCTGGTGAAGGATATTCTCACCCCTTTCATTGGCCTGCTCACGGGCGGGGTGGATTTTTCCAACCTGTTTTTTACGCTGAAAGGCCCGGTTGAGCCGACACTGGCGGACGCGGTGAAAGCCGGCGCCGTCACCATCAACTATGGCGTGTTCCTGAACGCCTGTTTTAATTTTTTGATCGTCGCGTTCGCGATTTTCTGGATGGTGCGGCTGATTTCAAAACTCCACCGCGCCCCGCCCCCGCCCGTCGCCGCCCCCACGGCAACCGAATCCCTGCTGGCCGAAATCCGCGACCTGTTGAAAGCAGGCGAAGCGCCTCTCTCCCTCCCCTCCAGCCAGGAAAAACTGACAGCTGATACCAATCGACATGGCCAATGACCGCGTCATGCCCGCGCAAGCGGGAGCCCTCTTGGGCGGTGGCATTCTGAAAAAGAAGATTCCCGCTTTCGCGGGAATGACGGGAAAATTAAACCTTCCCGTGGCAGTATTTATACTTCTTGCCTGAGCCGCATGGGCAGGCCGCATTGCGTGGCGTCGTCCCCCAGGTTTCTGGCCGCTCGGGGTCAATCTCGTCCGGCCGGTAGGGCTGCACGACAGCCGGGCGCATGGGCGCGGTCTCCGCCGGTCCCGCATCCGCCCCCACCAATTGCCGCGGCTGCGGATGGTTTTCGAACATTGCTGGCGGTGGCGGTGGCTGGAGTCCCGCGTCCGGGGCGCCGATTGTGACATGCGCTAAAAGATGCGTCACCCGCTCTTTCAGATCATCCAGCAAGCCGTTGAACAGCGCAAAGGCTTCGCGCTTATACTCGTTCAGCGGGTCGCGCTGGCCATAGGCGCGCAGGCCAATGCCCTGGCGCAGATGGTCGAGGGCGAGCAGATGTTCTTTCCAGACCTGGTCCAGGGTTTGCAGCAGGACGGATTTTTCGACGAAGTTCGTTAAATCTGGCCCAACGCGCGCGGCGCGTGCCATGTTTGCCGCTTCCGCCGCCTCGATCAGCCGCTCGCGTATCCCGGTCTCATCAATCCCTTCCTCGGCCGCCCAGTCTTGCACCGGCAAATCCAGGTTCAGAACGCGCTTCACATCCGCCGCGAGCGCGGCACTTTCCCATTGCTCGGCGAAAGCACGCTCGGGGATCCGGCGCGCCACCATGTTGGCGATGACGTCCTCGCGCATCTCAGCCACCACGGCGGAGACGGAATCGCTGCTCATGAATTCGCGGCGTTGCGCATAAACCTCTTTGCGCTGGTCGTTCATCACATCGTCATATTTCAACAGGTTTTTGCGGGTGTCGAAATTGCGGGCCTCGACCTTTTTTTGGGCTTTTTCGAGCGCCTTGTTGATCCAGGGATGGATGATCGCCTCGCCTTCCTGCAAGCCCAGGCGTTGCAGCATGCCGCCCATCCGGTCGGAGCCGAAAATGCGCATGAGGTCGTCTTCGAGGGAGAGGAAAAACCGCGAGGCGCCGGGATCGCCCTGGCGGCCGGAGCGGCCGCGCAGCTGGTTGTCGATCCGCCGGCTTTCATGACGCTCCGTGCCGATCACGAACAGCCCGCCAGCGCCCCTCACGATGTCATGATATTCATCGATCTGCGCTCTAATTTTCGCCTCATCCGCCGCCGGCTCCAGTTTTAGCCGCATGTCGAGATTGCCGCCGAGTTTTATGTCCGTCCCGCGGCCGGCCATGTTGGTGGCGATGGTGATCGCGCCGGGTGCGCCGGCCTGCGCCACAATCGTTGCTTCCTGCTGGTGAAACCGCGCATTCAGCACGCTATGCGGAATTTTTTTCTTGTTCAGCAGGTTCGAAATGATTTCGCTTTTCTCGATGCTGGTGGTGCCGACCAGAACCGGCTGGCCGCGTTCCCGGCATTCCTCGATCAGCTTTGCCACCGCCTCGTATTTTTCGGCCGCCGAGCGATAAACCTCGTCGTCGTAATCTTTTCGGGTGACGGGCACATTGGTGGGAATTTCCACCACTTGCAGCTTGTAAATCTGCTCGAATTCATCGGCTTCCGTCATCGCCGTGCCGGTCATTCCGGCGAGTTTCGGAAATAAACGGAAGTAGTTTTGAAAAGTTATCGAGGCGAGAGTTTGATTCTCCTTCTCCACCACCACTTTTTCCTTGGCTTCGAGCGCCTGGTGCAGCCCGTCCGAGTAGCGGCGGCCTTCCATCATGCGGCCGGTGAATTCGTCGATGATCACCACCTTGCCGTCGCGGACGATATAATCCACGTCGCGCGCGTACAGCACCTGGGCGCGCAAGGATTGCTGGACGTGGTGGATGAGCGAGATGTTGAAGATGTCGTAGAGATTGCCTTCGGTGAGCAGGCCGAAATCGCGCAGCAATTGTTCTACTTGCTCGGAACCGGTCTCGGTCAAAACAACCGTTTTTGCTTTCTCGTCCTTTTCGTAAATCGCGTCCGACCCGTCTTCCGAAACCGGCCGCGCCAATAGCCTTACCACCACCTCATCCACCTTGGCGTAAAGCTCGGTCGGCTCATCCGATGGCCCGGAGATGATCAGCGGCGTGCGGGCCTCGTCGATTAAAATTGAGTCCACCTCGTCGACGATGGCGTAGTTGAACGGCCGCTGGACCATGTCCTCCAGCCGGTATTTCATATTGTCGCGCAGATAGTCGAATCCGAATTCGTTATTGGTGCCGTAGGTGATGTCCGCGGCGTAGGCGGCGCGGCGCTGGTTGTCGTCCAGCCCGTGGACGATGACGCCGGTGGTAAGGCCCAAAAAGCCGTAGAGCCGGCCCATCCATTCGGCGTCGCGCGCCGCCAGATAGTCATTCACCGTCACCACATGCACGCCTTTGCCGGAAAGCGCGTTCAGGTACACGGCCAAGGTCGCCACCAGCGTCTTGCCCTCGCCGGTCTTCATTTCGGCGATCTTGCCGGCATGCAGCACCATGCCGCCGATCATCTGCACGTCGAAATGGCGTAAGCCGAGCGCCCGCGTGCTGGCTTCCCGCACCACGGCAAAGGCTTCTTCCAGAATATCGTCCAGCGTCTCCCCGGCGGCCAGCCGCGCCTTGAATGCCCCGGTTTTTGCCTGCAACGCCGCATCATCCAGCGCCGCGAGGGCCGGCGCAAAAGCGTTGATCGCGGCCACCTGCCGCTTAAAGCCCTTCAGGGCGCGGTCATTACTGGTGCCAAACACGGCGCGGGCGAGGCTGGAGAACATTTTTTGGCTATTTCCGGTGGGGTTTCTGCACCGCTCACATAGGCGCGGGGTTATTTTGGGTCAATTAACTAAGGCGTATGTCCTGCCCAGCCAAATTGCGAGACCGCCTGCTCTCCGGCTGAACCGACAACTGAAAACTGACCGCTGACGACTGCCTCCCTTGCCGGTTTTCGGCAGTTGGCCCATAGAGCCGCCAGTTCAGGAAGAGGTTTATGATGCGCCGTTTGACCACAATTTCCGCCATCGCCCTGGCGTCGTCCCTGTTTGCCGCACCTGTTTTCGCGCAAACACAAACCATGGCCCCGGCCGCTTCGGCACCGGCACCAGCCGCCAGCGCTTCGGCCGCGCAAGCCGCGCCCGCGGACCCTATCCTCGCCACCGTCAACGGTACGGCGATTCATATGAGCGACGTGCAGGCCGCCGGCAACGAGCTGCCCGCCCAGATGCAGCAACTGCCGCCCGACCAGCTTTTCCCGCTGCTTGTCAATCAGCTCATCGACCGTCAGGCCCTGCTCGTCGCCGCCAAGACCGAGGGCCTGCAGAACGACCCGAAAATCCAGGCCGCCATGGCCGCCGCCGCCAATGAGAAGCTGGAAAACGCCTATGTCCAGCAACAAATCGCCCCGAGCATAACGGATGCCGCCGTGCAGGCCGAATACCAAAAGGACTATGCCGGCAAACCCGGCCCCCAGCAGGTGGAAGCCCGGCATATCCTCGTGAAAACCCAGGCCGAGGCCCAGGCGATCATCGAAAAACTCAACCATGGCGCGGATTTTTCAAAACTCGCGATCAAGGACAGCATCGACCCAGGTGCCAAGAACGGCGGCGAGCTCGGCTGGTTCACCCAGACTGAAATGGTGCCGTCCTTCGCGAATGCCGCCTTCGCGCTGAAACCCGGCGAATACACCAAAACGCCCGTGCAATCGCAGTTCGGCTGGCATGTCATACTCTGCGAGGGCAAGCGCCAGGCCCCGCCGCAATCCTTCGCCGAGGTCAAAGACCAGATCCGCCAATCCCTTGCCGACGCCGCCATAAAGACAACGCTGAACGGCGTGCGTTCAAAAGTGAAAATCCAGCTATTCAATCCGGATGGCACCCCCTCTGGCCAGGATCAGCCGGCCGTCAATCTGGGCCAGTAAAGCGCCGTGGCAGGCCCGATCCCGCTTTCACCGCTCGCCGTCCCGCTGCCATCCCTCCCGCCGGTCGCGGGCGTAAGGCTGGCGGCGGGCCAGGCCGGCATACGCTACCAAGGGCGCACGGATGTGCTGCTGGTCGAACTGGCGGAGGGCACCACGGTTGCGGGCGTCTTCACCAAAAACGTCTGCCCCGGCGCGCCTGTTACCTGGTGCCGGGAAATCCTGCCCGCGGGTGCGGCGCGCGGCCTGGTGGTGAATGCCGGCAATGCAAATGTTTTCAACGGCATCGCCGGCCAGCGCGCCGTTGAAGCGACCGCCGCCGCCGCCGCCCAAACTTTTGGCGTCACGCCGGGCGAAATTTTTCTCGCTTCCACCGGCGTCATCGGCGAACCTCTCCCGGCACATAAAATTTTGGCCGTACTGGACACGCTGAAAGCCAACCTGGCCGAAGACCGCTTTGCCGAAGCCGCCCGCGCCATCATGACGACGGACACTTTCCCCAAAGCCGCTACCCGCACCGCCAAGCTGGGGGGCGCAGAAATCCGTATCAGCGGCATCGCCAAGGGCAGCGGCATGATCGCGCCGGACATGGCGACCATGCTTTCCTTCATTTTTACCGACGCCGCGATTCCCGCCCCCGCCTTGCAAGCCATGCTGGCGAAAGGCGTGGACCATAGTTTTAACTGCATCACGATTGATTCGGACACTTCCACCTCCGACACGGTGTTGCTCTTCGCCACTGGAAAAGCCGGCAACACACCAACGGATGACCCAGCAACACTCGCGGATTTCCGCCGCGCCCTCAACGAAGTCCTGCACGACCTCGCCATGATGGTGGTGCGCGATGGCGAGGGGGCTAAAAAATTCGTCAGCATCACGGTTGATGGCGCGGTTACGAATCATTCCGCCAAAAAAATCGCGCTGGCCATCGCCAACTCGCCCTTGGTGAAAACCGCCATCGCGGGGGAGGACGCCAATTGGGGCCGCATCGTCATGGCGGTGGGTAAAGCCGGGGAACCGGCGGACCGCGACAAGCTCGCCATCGCCGTTGGCGGTACCTGGATGGCGAAAGCCGGCGGCATCGTCCCCGGCTATGACGAAACCCCGGTCGTCGCCCATATGAAGGGAAGCGAAATCGACATCGACGTCGATATCGGCCTCGGACAAGGCCGCGCCACGGTTTGGACCTGCGACCTGACCCATGGCTACATCGACATCAACGGCAGCTATAGAAGCTGATTTCTTCTCCCGTCATGGCCGGGCTTGACCCGGCCATCCACGCCTTCCGTCGAACATCGAGCGGCCTAAAGCGCCATATGCGACCCATCGCATAAAGGCGCCGTCTTCGTTTGCTTGCATCCGCAAAGATAAGCCGTCCCGCTTACCTCCGCCGTATACGCCAGCGGTCGAAAATCAGACCCCGCATGGCTGCCATCGCAATAAGGTTGATTGGCGCTTTGCCCGCAAGAACACCAATACACCGTATCCCCGGCCTCAAGCTCAACCGCTACCGGTTCTTCCTGAGCAATTTTCGGTTCCATGTTTCTGCTCCCACCAATGTTTTTCGCTGCCGCAACGGCATAGTTCGCCTACGCGATCCGCGCCACAAAAGCCATATCGGCCACGGCCAAGCCGCCCTGAAATGCCTTGGTCATGGCCGTCAATCGAGGTTCGTCAAACAATGAGACGCCGCGGCGGTCACGCACCATGCCTTATCTGCTTACGGCCATAATGGTGGGGACGCGGTGGCGCTCGGCTAACAAGAGGCTCGCCGACCCCGTCCATCAACCCTGTCATTGCAAGCGCAGTGAAGCAATCCATCTTCCTGTCCCACGCCAAGCCAGCTTCGCATTTTTCAACCGCAATGCCGGCGCTTCAACGAACGTCCAACTGATACATGCCAGGCACACCGCCATCACGAGGGACAGGCCAAATACCGCCAAAGGGGCGCCCACGCCGGCGAGAATGACAAGTTTTTGCGAAGGCCAGCCATACAAGTAAACGCCGTACGAAATATCAGGCAACTTGACGAAACGGCGCGGCTTCGGAACGGCGCTGCCAAACATGAGAAGCAGATACGCCCCGGCACTCGCCAACGCCGCCTCGGCCGTGACCTTGTTGCAAAGCCCGGCAACCAGCACAGCCGCCGCCAGCGGGACAAGCCATGCCGGCCGGCGCCGGTACCAGCCGGTTCTGTACATGACGGCGCCGGATAAAAATATTGGCACGAATCGTACCAACGTCACCAAATTTCCGCCGGCAATCGCACCTGTGAACGCCACATGCCTCTCGGAAAAACGAAATCCCAGGAATACGGCAAGCGAGACAGCCCAAAGTGCCACGACCATAAATTTTCCACGCAGCGCGCCCACAAGTCCCAGGCCGAGAAGTAATAAATAGCACATGAATTCATAACGAATTGTCCAAAGCGCGCCGTTTACAGCCGGGTAATATGATCCCATGAATGTTGGCGGCGTATATGGCATTCGCAGGAGCAAAAGATCTTTTGCCAGGCCGCCCAGATGCAGCGCCCTGAAATAACGCAATGTATCGGGCGCGCCCACCGCGCCGACAACAAAAACCGAAACCAAGAACGCAACGACAAAACCCGGATAAATCCGCAAAACCCGCTTGCGCAGAAATACCGCCGCATACGGGGCGCTATCCCAGCTCATGGTAATCAAAAAACCGCTGAGGATGAAAAAACAATCCACCCCCACCTCACCGAACGAAATCGTATGAAATAGCCGCGTCAACAACTCCCGGCCGCGATTCCCGTCCACAAGCTCATAGGAATGCGATAGCAAAACCAAAGCAGCGAAGAGCAGCCGCAAAAGATCAAAGCAATTCTTGTCATGCGTCCTGGTCTCAACGCGGTGGTTCGGCATGGGAAAACCTTTCGCATAATGGCCGATGACCCATCCGCTCGCGTCATTCCCGCGAAAGCGGGAATCTTCTCGCGCGGGCTGTTCAGTCACTCACCCACCATAAACGAAGGTCTTAGGCAATCCACACACGACCCTACGCCAATACCGTACACTCAAAAACAAGGCAAAATCTTAAAATTTGCGTCCCTTGAAATTTTTACTATCTATTTAGAATAATGTCCGTGACATCCTTCAAATCTGTGGCTAAAGATTTTTTATTATGCTCAAGACCCTGTTGCCTGAAAACTTCGGCTTCAACCAACTCGTGTTGGGCAAGTATGGTCTTGTTCTTTACAATAAAAACGATATCGTGGTCGGGCATTCCGCGCTTTATTATGGCGAATATTTTGCGTCAGAAACATCGGTTTTTGAGCAGATTGTAAAGCCCGGCTGGCACGTGGCCGACATTGGCGCCAACATAGGTATGCATACGCAAGCATTATCTAGAATCGTCGGTCAGGACGGCTGGGTTTACGCATTCGAGCCGCAGCGCCTGGTATTTCAGACCCTTTGCGCGAATATGGCGAATAATAGCATTAAGAATGTTGATTGTGAGCGGCTCGGGCTGGGAGACTACAACGGAAAGATTCGCGTTGAGGAGGCTGATCCAGAGCAGAGGAATAATTTTGGCAGCATGCAGCTCGGCCACAGCCAGTCAATCGGTCATGTCAATATCATGTGCTTAGACAGCTACCTTGATGGACGCCCATTGCATTTTATGAAAGCCGATATAGAGGGCATGGAGGAAGCGTGCCTGCGCGGCGCGCAGAAGACACTTACTAAGTTCGATACGATACTCTATCTTGAGAATGAGGATCCTGAGAAGTCTCCTGCCCTGCTCGAATTGCTCAAGACAATGGGGTACGATATCTATTGGCACCTTCCTCCATTTTACAATCCAAATAATTTTGCTGGGGAAGAAAGCAATATTTATGGAGTCGGGTATGTCGACGATTCTGAAAAATACTTTGGCACAATTGGCTTCGCTACGAATGTAATTTGTATCCCAAGCAGACTCAACGCCAACGTGGGCGGCATTGGTTTCATGCGGGTCGAGGACGTCAACGAACATCCCAGGATCAAAGAGAAAAACAGATTTCACGTTGATTAAACGTTGCGCAAGGCCCGCCGTCTGGGTAAACATAGAACGGGTTAAGCCAACGGCGAGACCCATCACTCTGCATAGCCGGGGCAGCGACTCTATGGCCTCCAGCCAGGCCACGCTGAAACCTGAAAAAATCTCAGTTTTTCAAACATGCACTTCATTACGTTTAATCTATGAACCTGAAATTTGCCAATTTTAACAAAACGTTAGATAAAAATTGTGCCAAGTGCACAATTTCCCTCACGGATATAACCGCCCCGTCTCCCACCCCTCACCCGCCCGGCGATACGTTATCCGGTCATGCAACCTAAACTGCTGGTCCTGCCAGAACTCAAAATAATCCGGCGCCACCCGCCACCCGGACCAAAATTCCGGCCGCGGAATTTCGCTCCCCGGAAACCGCGCCTCCGCCTCGGCGACCCTTGCATCAAAAATTTCCCGGTCCGCCAGAGGCCGGGACTGCGCGGACGCCCAGGCCCCAATCCGCGAAAGCCTGGGGCGCGAGGAAAAATATTCATCCGCCTGCGCATCCGAAACCTGTGAGACCACCCCCTCGATCCGGATTTGCCGGTGCAGCGTCTTCCAATAAAATAGCAAGGCGGCATTCGGATTCGCCTTGATCTCCTCGGATTTGCGGGATTCCAGGTTGGTGTAGAACACGAAACCCCGCTCATCCCAAGCTTTGAGCAGCACCGCCCGGGCGGACGGTTTTCCGCCCGCCGCCGTGGCCAGGACCATCGCGTTCGGGTCGTTCGGCTCGCTGGCCTCGGCCTCCTTCAGCCAGGCGCCAAACAGGGCAAACGGGTCTTCCATCGGGTTTTTCTCCTCGCAATTGCGGCACTTGATCCTAGCCGTTACTCTATGCCACCACCGCCTGCACTACGCCGTTACGGAGATAAAACCCATGCCCGATACCGAGTCGCAAATCTCGCAGCCAAAGGGCACGCTGATGCAGGGCAAGCGCGGGCTGATCATGGGTGTGGCCAATAACCGCTCCATCGCCTGGGCCATCGCCAAGTCGATTGCGGCGCAAGGCGGGGAGGTGGCGTTCACCTTCCAGGGCGAGGCGCTGGAGAAGCGGGTTCGGCCGCTGGCGGCCTCGATCAACTCAGAAATCGTGCTCCCCTGCGATGTCAGCAGCGATGAGGCGATGGACGAAGCTTTCGCGGCCCTCGCCGCGAAATGGCCGAAAATCGATTTTCTGGTCCATGCTATAGGCTATGCGGATAAGAATTTCCTTCGTGGCCGGTTTTTGGATACGCCGCGCGCCGCCTTCCTGCAGGCGCTGGATATTTCCTGTTATTCCTTCGCCGCTGTTGGCCGCCGGGCCGCGGCACTTATGCCGGATGGCGGGGCGCTGCTCACACTATCTTACCTGGGTGCCGAGCGCGTGGTGCCGCATTATAATGTGATGGGGGTTGCCAAGGCCGCGCTTGAAGCTTCCGTCCGCTATATGGCGGCCGATCTCGGCCCGGCCCAGATCCGCGTGAATGCCATCAGCGCCGGGCCTATCAAAACGCTGGCCGCCAGCGGCATTGGCGACTTCACCTATATCATGAAATGGAACAAATATAACGCGCCCTTGGAGCGCAATGTGGAGTTGGAAGAGGTGGGCGGCGCCGGGCTGTACATGCTCTCGGACCTGTCCAAAGGGGTGACGGGCGAGGTGCACCATGTGGATTGCGGCTACCATACCGTGGGCATGAAGAACCCCAACGCGCCGGACATTACCGTGGTGAACGACTAACCGCCGGGTTTCCAACAAGATTATATGTGGTAAAGCCGCGCCCTTATGCGCCAATACCTGGATTTTGAAAAACCGATCGCCGAGCTCGAAAGCAAGATCGAGGACTTGCGGCGGATGACCTCGCCCGGCGAGCTGAATATCGCCGATGAGGTCGCGCGGCTGACCGATAAGGCGGATAAGCTGCGCCGCGCCCTGTATGCCAAGCTGACCCCCTGGCAGAAAACGCAAGTGGCCCGCCATGCGGACCGGCCAAAGGCGGCGTCCTGCATTGAAAACCTGATCACCGATTTTATCCCCCTGGCCGGCGACCGGGCTTTTAGCGACGACATGGCAATTTTGGGCGGCCTAGGAAAATTTCGGGGCACGCCGGTTATGGTGATTGGCACCGAGCAAGGCACCGATACGGAAAGCCGCATAAAACATAATTTTGGGTCCGCGCGGCCAGAGGGCTACCGAAAGGCCCGGCGGCTGATGGAACTGGCCGGCCGCTTTGGCCTGCCGATTCTCACCTTTGTGGATACGAAGGGCGCCTATCCGGGCGTGGACGCGGAGGCGCGCGGCCAGGCGGAAGCGATTGCGCGCGGCATTGAAGCCTGCCTGAACGCGCCGGTGCCGCTGGTTGCGGCGATTATCGGGGAAGGCGGGTCTGGCGGCGCCATTGCGCTGGCGGCCGGCAATGCGGTGCTGATGTTTGAGCATTCCATATACTCCGTCATCTCGCCGGAAGGCTGCGCCTCGATTTTGTGGCGGGATTCCGCCCAGGCGCCACTGGCGGCGGAAGCGCTGCGGCTGACGGCGCAGGATTTGAAGAAATTGGGCATTATCGACGAGATTATCCCCGAACCCATGGGCGGCGCGCATCGGGAGCCGGAAATTGCCCTGGCGGCGTTGGGCGATGCGATTGCCGTGGCGCTGACACCACTGGCCGGCATGAGCGCCGAGGCGCTGAAAGCAAAGCGGCGGGAGAAATTTCTGGCGATGGGGAAGGTTGGGCTAGCCTGAGTACCGGCCGGTGGCGAGGCTGAGCCAGGCTGTGAGCCCAAGGGCGGCGCCCAAAATGCCGGTTGTGCCATTATAATTTACCACCGCCGCAATGCCGACGGCCACCGCCAAAGCCGCCGCCAACCGCCAGCCAAGGATGAACGCGGCAAGGCCCAGCGCAAATGCCGCCCAGCCAAAACCCTGATAATACTGCAATTTCAGTACCGCTTCGCGGGGGAGGCAAAACGCTGGAGCCCCCGAAGCGGCGCATGCCCCCACCGTCCAGACGGGCCTTATGGCGAACCACCGAAACGCAAACATGCCGCCGCCGATGAGGGCGACAAGGGCGAGGCCGGCTGCGTCCACCATGCGGTATTTGGCCAATAAACGTCTCCTTGCTCTCGGCTGCCGGGGGCCTTATTGCTCGGCGCGCCAGGATAACAATTTGAACGGGCTTATGACAGAGCGGACGAAAAGCTTTCAGGACATTATCCTGACGTTGCACAGTTTTTGGGCGCGTCAAGGTTGCGTGATTTTGCAGCCCTATGATGTGGAGATGGGGGCGGGAACATTTCACCCGGCCACCACGCTGCGGGCGCTGGGGCCAAAACCCTGGAAGGCGGCTTATGTGCAGCCATCGCGCCGGCCATCGGATGGGCGGTATGGGGAGAACCCGAACCGGCTGCAACATTATTATCAGTACCAGGTGATTATAAAGCCCAGCCCCGCGGATGCGCAGGACCTTTTACTCCAAAGTTATCGGGAAATTGGGCTCGACCTTCTGAACCATGATTTCCGGTTTGTGGAGGATGATTGGGAAAGCCCGACACTTGGCGCCTGGGGGCTGGGATGGGAGGTGTGGTGCGATGGGATGGAGGTGGGGCAGTTTACCTATTTCCAGCAAGTCGGCGGGATTGCCGTGGATTTGCCGTCTTTTGAGATGACGTATGGGCTGGAGCGCCTCGCGATGTATGTGCAGGGCGTCGAGAATGTTTATGACCTGGATTTTAATGGCGCTGGCGTGAAATATGGCGATGTGTTTCTTCGGGCGGAGAAGGAATATTCGGCTTATAATTTTGAGTTTGCGAATGTTGAGAAATTGATTTCGCATTTTGAAGATGCGGAGAAAGAATGCGCGGCTTTGGTGGGGGAAAAACTGGCGCTGCCGGCTTATGACCAGTGTATTAAGGCAAGCCATTTGTTTAATTTGCTGGATGCGCGCGGCGTGATTTCCGTGGCGGAACGGGCTTCGTATATTGGGCGGGTGCGGGCATTGGCGAAAATATGCGCGGAGACGTGGGTTGCGGGCGAGATGATTGATGCCTGAGTTTTTTTTGGAACTTTTCTCCGAAGAGATTCCGGCGCGGATGCAGCTTGATGCGAGCATTCAACTTGAACGAATTTGTAATGATGTGCTTCGTTCCATAAACATCAATCAGGTTCAAACATATTATGGTCCTCGCCGGATCGCCATTAAGGCTGACGTGGCGGCGCAAAGTGATACGAAACTGATTGAAGAGCGTGGGCCTCGCGAAAGCGCGCCTGAAGCGGCGCTTGTTGGGTTCCTCGGCAAACACAAAGCAAGCCGCGAAGACGTTTCCGTCGAAGGCGGGTATTACTGGCTGCGCCGGCGCGAAAATCCGGTTGCGGCTAGCGAGGTTATCGCCAGCCATTTGCCGTCCGCGCTCGCGAAATTTTCCTGGCCAAAATCGATGCGATGGGGACAGGGGGGGGATTTTACCTGGGTTCGGCCATTGCGGCGGATTGTGTGTTTGCTGGATGGGGAGGTGATTCCTTTCAAGCTTGGTCCGGTTACGGCAAGCAATGAAACTGAAGGACATCGTTTTCTGGCGCCTGGCCCATTCGCGGTTTCGTCGGCAGCCGATTGGGAAGAGACGCTGAAAAAGTGGTTTGTGATCGCCGACCCAAAGCGGCGCCGCCAGATGATTGCGGACGGCATTTCGGAAAAGGCCGGTGGCCTTGGTTTGAATGTCGTTGAGGATTCCGGTTTGATCGATGAGGTGAACGGGCTTGTTGAGTGGCCGGTACCTTTAATCGGTAAAATCGACGAAGATTTCATGGATTTACCGCCCGAGGTGCGGGAACTTTCGATGAAGGTGAACCAGCGCTATTTCGCGCTGCGTGATGAGGCGGGGAAGCCCGCGCCATATTTTGCCTTTATATCGAACATCGCCGCCACGGATAATGGTAAGGCGATTATTGCCGGAAACGAACGTGTACTGCGCGCGCGGCTTTCAGATGCTCGGCATTTCTGGGATCAAGATCTAAAGACGCCGCTGAACGAACTCTTGCCCAAGCTATATAAAATTACTTTTCACGCCAAGATTGGCAGCCAGGGTGAGCGGGCAAAGCGCATTTCGAAGCTCGCTTCGGAGATCGCCGAAGCACTTTGTGCGGATGGCCGCGAGGCTAAGCACGCGCAATGGGCTGGATTGCTTTGCAAAGCTGATTTGGTCACGGGAATGGTCGGCGAGTTTCCGGAATTGCAAGGCATGATGGGCGGTTACTACGCAGAAAAAAATTCTCGTGGCTGGGATGGTAGCGTCGTCGGGCCCGCCATAAGAACGCATTACCAGCCGAAGGGACCGAGTGACGCCGTGCCGACTGAGACTACGGCTATCAGCGTCGCCTTAGCGGATAAGCTCGATACACTGGTTAAATTTTTTGAAAATGATGAAAAGCCAACCGGCTCAGGCGACCCATACGCACTGCGCAGAGCCGCTTTGGGGGTCATACGAATTATCCTGGAAAATGATCTCCACCTTCCGCTGCGTCCTCTACTTAACCATGATGAAAGCCTCTTCACCTTCATAATCGAACGCCTGCGCGTAAAACTACGTAACGAAGGGAATCGCTTCGACGTACTCGATGCCGTGCTTGCGGCAGGCGCGGATGATGATTTAACGCGAATCATGCAACGCGTTAACGCGGTGACTGGATTTCTATCGACATCTGATGGCGGAAACCTGTTGGTTGCGTATCGGCGCGCAGCCAATATTTTAAAAATTGAAGATGCGAAAGGAGAGCCGATTTCCGGCCAGCCACGGATTAATCTTTTGTCTTTTGCCGAAGAGAACCAGCTTCAGACAAATCTTGTCTACATTCAAAACGAGACTATCAATGAATTCCGGCAGGGCAACTTTGCGCTTGCAATGGCCGCCCTTGCCAAGTTGCGAACAACTGTTGACGCCTTTTTTGATAAAGTCACCGTAAACGCAACCGAGCCAGAATTGCGCCTCAATCGTTTGCGACTGCTGGCACAGCTTCGCGACACAATGCACCAAATCGCCGACTTTTCGAAAATCGAAGGCTAAGGAGTTTGCCATGACAAAATGGGTTTATAATTTTGGCGCCGGCGTGAATGATGGAAGTGCGGCGTTGCGCAACCTGCTGGGCGGCAAGGGGGCCAATCTTGCCGAGATGGCGAGTATTGATCTGCCAGTGCCGCCAGGGTTTACGATTACCACTGAAGTTTGCACGGCTTATTATGATAATGACCAAAACTATCCGGCTGAGCTGAAAGGCCAGGTGAGCGAGGCGCTGGCGCGGATTGAGGCGGCGGTGGAGCGGAAATTTGGCGATGGTGAAAAACCGCTTCTGGTTTCCGTGCGCTCAGGCGCCCGCGTTTCCATGCCGGGGATGATGGATACGGTGCTTAATCTGGGCCTTAACGACGTCACCGTGCAGGGGCTGGCCACTGGTTCTGGTGATGCGCGGTTTGCGTGGGATTCGTATCGGCGGTTTATTCAGATGTATGGGTCTGTCGTGCTCGGCGTTGACCATCATCGGTTTGAAGAAATTATTCAAACTGCCAAGCTGGATGCGGATGTGATTGAAGATACCGCGCTGACCACGGAGCATTGGCAGCAAGTGGTGGAAGAGTACAAAAAAATGGTGGAGGAGGAGACGGGAAAACCATTCCCGCAGGATCCG
>Ga0116229_10008448_pt1 | contig 15992 bp, 13 predicted proteins | sample S1TSphgellanicum_3_FD_87313 | JGI IMG/M metagenome (GOLD analysis project Ga0116229, IMG submission 87313) | Host-associated microbial communities from peat moss isolated from Minnesota, USA - S1T2_Fc - Sphagnum magellanicum MG | ecosystem: Host-associated > Plants > Peat moss > Unclassified...
GGGGGGTGTTGGTGGGGGAATGGGGTTTTGTGGTGGGGGGGGGGTGTGGGTTGGGGGGGGGTTGGGGGGTTTTTTTTTTTTTTTTTTTTTTTGTGTTCGATGCAATGTTGCATTGTTGCAAGAAGCTTGTTGGCAAGCTTTGTAACTTCTGAAGGGCGATAATCCAACAAATGAATTTTGAAGAACTTCAGTGTTCCACGTTGCAAATTTGCATTCGACTTCAATGCAGTTCAAGCATTGAACTCATTGCAACCTCAATCTTAAAGTTTGGCAAAGCTTTGATGCTAGGGTTTGTTAACAAGGTTTTCTACGTTCCCATCAAGGTTTATTGAATTTATGTTGTTATCAATAATAGGTTTAAGAAAACATCAACATGTACGTTCAAAGTAAAAATTTAAATCCTATCTACAATTCTAAAATAAATGTACTCAATATTGCAAAACTTTCAAAAATATAAAACTAAAAATAAAATGCTCCATTTTCAAGTTTGAAAAGAAATAGAAAACATAAAATCCAATTGTTTCTCTCTTCCTTTTCTCTTACTTATATACAAGCTATTTTAAAATTTAAACGGTTTGAATAGACCATTTAAACAATCACTAGCTAATACATACACTAATAGTTCCTAAATTCAAAAATTAATTGCTTGTTAAAACTACATGTTTTGCAAACTACCTATTTTGCCAACTATTGGTTATGTAGACTAACTACTTGTTAACCTATCATTTAACATGTTATTATGTCACTTGTCTGGTTTTGTAACCAATTAAGTTTTGTTGCCTATTAAGGTAAATCACATGTTACAAGAATTTGGATAACATTATCCCCTTTTAAAACTATATTGTGTTTTAGAAATAATAGCTTTAAATCTAATCAATCTTAGTTTCTTCAATGGGTTGGTTAGAAGTATCACCAATTGGTATAACACTAGTCCCCTTCGCAAGTTCAATTGAATATTTGTTTTTGCTGCAAATTTTAGTTAAACATGTGTATCTTCAAAAGTTGTTGTAGTGTAGCAAACACCTTTGATGTGTGAAATGTGTTGGAAAATAATATAATTTTTGGACCTACAATGGGGTCAAAGGTATGGTAATAAATAAAAACTCCAAGGTTCCTATTCTTTTATTAATCTATAATGATGGTGTAATAACAAGTTCAAGAATAACCTCAATAAGTATAATTAAGGTTACAACAAATAAAGGTAATGATGTTGCACATGTTGTCCTTGTGTTGGTTCCAAATTCCATGAATAGAAAAGGTGGTTCGTAATTTAAATTTGGAAAGGTGGTTCAATAGGCTTGTAATTCTAGTTGATAAACATGTTTATCAACTTTTAGGGATGCTATTTTATGAACCTACGAATGTGAGCATGAACAAATGAGCATGACCAAATCTTTTTTAAAATATTATACGCATGTCAACAAAATATTTGGAGATTATTTTTTTATGTTTAAAATAGAATATTTGGTGACATGGAAGAATGTTATGTCGCATGTTCATGGATAAAATGGTATTTATGGATGAAAATATGGATGAAAACCAAATGGATGACCTTTTTTATGAACGTTGGCAACAAAAAAAAATTGCGAAAAATTGAACAAATGAAACAAGGTGGAAAAAAATTATGTTGGTTTATTTTGAATAATTTGACATTTGAAATGCTCAAGTCATACTTCAAATCATACTTCATATTTTTTTAATATGAAATATATTAAACTATGTAGCATTTAAATCAATAAGTACCCCAAGATGATATGGGGGTATGAAAGTGCATTTAGGATGGGCCATATTTTTTTCCTTTTAGTGGTGGGGTGGGGTGAGGGGAATTATTTTTTGTTTTTCTTCTTTGTTTCCAATGTGTCCCCAATATATTAATTGACCCCACCAAAAAGTATGTGCAAATCCAAACATTATTTATTCACCACCAAGTGGCATGTGCCCAAAACAAATTGAGACAATGGAATATCCAAGAAATGACATTTGATTAGTCCCCCTTCGATATTTGCTAAAAATCAAAACATGGGGAATGGAATGGAAAAGGGTAATTGAAAAAACAGATGAATTAGTGACATGGCAATAAACAAATGTTAGGATTAATAAAAAAAATATTGCATTGTTCAAACAAATTATAAACATTTCCAAGGATATGGAAGACTACAATTGGGTGATGTTTACACATGCCATGAATTTTTTTAAGGAACATGCGAGTTTGAAGAAGTCGATTCTAAAACATTTTTCCACAAGCTTATTTAACAATTTATCGATAAAGGATTTGGTAACACTTAACAATTTGTTATCAACAAAATTCATGAAACCTCGAAGATGGCTCTATCCAACTCCAAGTAAGTGAGCCTAGGTGCCATAAAAAATTAAGAACAAAATGTTAAAGAATCACACGAGTCGTCGAATGATAAAGTCACCCCAAAAGAACGAAACATGTACAATAGTTGAAAACAATGATGTGTCGACAAATGAAGGAGGAAAAAAATCATAATGTTTGCATTAAATTATGATTGAATAAATGTGTAACTGAAAACATTCATGTATCAAAGAAACAATCATTATAAATATTAGATTAAAGGAGTAAATGATTATCATATAAACATACCATAAAATACATGATTTTGTGGTTGTTGAAACACATGTAACTATTATGCCATTTAAAGTCATTCTAACATATGCTATTATTAAAGACTAGCCACTACCAACCAAATGGTCCAATCAAAACCAAAGGTTGTCATGCTAGACTAAAATGTCAAATTTGAATGGACAACTACAAGTATGACACCAACAAGGTTGTTTTGTGCATTTAGTTTAGTTTTATTTTGAGGTTGAAGGGTTCAATCAAAGAAACCTAGGATATAGCTTCTTCATTTGCATCATGTTACCATATCCATGACACTCTTGTTAAACACCACCAAATTTGGATTTGTACCCATTTGAAAAGAAAATGGAATTGAAGAATGTAGATGTAGAATTTCAATAAAAGGTTGGATATTGGTCATCTACTAATCACTTGCAAGGTTAAAAATATATGGCACAATGATCAAAATGTTTATTTCGTAGTTTCTGAACAACTTGCTACAGCAAAAAAAAAAAACAATCCATGGCCAATAGGCCCAACGAATCGAAATTTCAAAACATGATTTCATCAACAATGAAATTACCTACTAGGATTCTAGGTAATGAAAAAAATAAGGGATTCAATTTTAGAAAAGAAATGGCCAAGAAACGATTGGGATGTAAAGGATGATCCTTATGAAACACCAAAACTTGCTTACAATAGGGAAATGGACTAGCTAATGGAAATTAATACAATTAGCAATGACGTGGAGGAAAAGGACTTTGTAGGATGCCTGGATGGTAGAATGAAATAGTCGAATGGTGAAATGGAGGAGTTACATGATGAAGAAGAAAACATGGTGTTTTTGACACCATGCTCAAAAGATACTATGACAAAATCGGATGAGGAAGAAAAAGGCATAAAATTGGCAACACCAAGGTCATAAATGGGTTCCAATCATGTGAAAAACACAGCCATAGAATGTGGATTTACATAATATGTCCGACATAGAGCTAGATGATATCATTTATAGCTAGAAGAACTTAAAACAAGATGTTCAGAACATGTTATAATCCAAAATGTGTAGTTTTGGAAAAAATTATTTGGATGTAGAACTTTGTTGATTGTCCATAGAACAATTTCAAAAGTTCCAAACTTGGGTTTTTAACATTAAATGTAGATTGAATTACTAAAAGCTAGGGTTTGAAACATCACAAAATTTGTATGCAATTAGAGTTATTTTTGGTGTATGTAAAATGTTTTTTGAACAACAAAATTGGGAGGTTAAAACTCGCCATAAAATTATGTGAGTCATGGATTATAATACCACAAATTGTTAAACTTTAGTTCCATAGTTTTTCTTAGTATTAATGATTTGAATCCTGATAAACCTCTAAGCAATAATTATTAAAAGTTGAATTAACCTTTGGATATTTCAACGTAGAAGATTTTTTTATTTAAATTGATGCAAGGCTTAGTTAATTTTAGGACCTAGTAAACCTTTTTAAGTGCATTATCCTTTTATGTTGTAAAAAAGGGAAAGGGGAGGTAGAATTAGATGTGATTTATTAATATAATGGGAATACAAACCCATAATTAACAATAACATTTCGCCATGACAATATTAAATTAGTCTATAGAATAATCTTCACGCACGAATGATGTACTTGAAAATTTTCTAGGATGCAGTCCTAATACATCTTTATTTAGTCTTCATTTCTATCAGACTCTTAAATAGAATCAAAATCAAACTTAGGTATTAACATTTCCACCTGAGTGGCCTCAGGTGAATTACAACTTAGTAAATAATTTAAACGGGATAGATCATAATTGCAAAAATTCCAGAATGCGACAAATGATGCGAATTAGGTATTCGACTCGATGCTCCATGCAAAGGGGGTTGATTGGGCCTCACAGCCAACAATAATGGCCATCACCGAGAACCCAAGTTCGACAATGAAGACGAACATCATCGTCTTCACATTGACACTCTTCAAACCTTTCTGGTGCAGCTCCACAAGCAGGAACAAATTTTAAATAGATTGTTAAGGCATGTGGGTTAGGAGATGATCGACGATCCCATGCCGAACGATCGATTCGAGTGCGCACCACTCTTTTGGACGGTTTTTTTTGCACAACCATTGAGAGACATTCGCGTCAAGTGATGTTTCTTCAAGCTCATCTTATTCTACTAGTGAAATTAGAGGATTCAAGGGCGTAGTGACATCATCCGCCATGACTAAATTCTCACTTACATCAACAAAAACCAAGAGGGTAGCAAAAATAATAGGGTACTTGCGTTCAGAAGGGGTTGAAACTTTTTTATTTAACAAATTAAGGTAGGCGTAAAGTGTGGGAGTGACGACAGAACCTCATGAAAACTCGAACATCTTATATCTAACGGATTCATCGAACCCTAATTTCGATGGTGGATCTAGAAGTATGTGGGGTTTTTTTGTGATGCAAATTTTAATTCCAATTTGTTATGTACTACATAGTTAATTAGTGCATGGAAGAAAAAATAAGTAGAGGATATTAAAAGAGTAAATGGTACGCGAGGATGTTACTTCAACCATTGAATTGATTTAGTCAAGTAAGGATATTTACATGTTACTACTGATAAATTGTCCTAGTAGTTAGTTACTTGAAATAATTAGGATGAAGAAGTAGGATGTGAAGGTTAACAAACAGAAAAAATAAGGATCAAACTCAAAAATTTCATCAAGATATCCAAAATAAGGGGAAGGATGAGTTCTCCAATCCCATTAGTCATGAGGATTATCATCCTATTAAATTAGAAGATGGAATTGAATTTATGAAAAGTGAGGCCGATCTTGGTGTGTATGTTGCGCAAATGGGAGATGTGAAGTTTTTCATATGTGGATGACCTCATTTTGGTGTGCAACGATCAAAAGCAGCTTTTGCAAATTTGAAGAATTGAGTTAAAAGTTTGAAATGAAGGACCTCGGGGAGTTGCATTTCTTTTCAGGAATGGAGGTGGAAAGGAATCGTGATGAATGACTCCTATGCATTAATCAAATCAAATACCTCAAGGAAATATTGAAGTGTTTTCGAATGGAGGAATGTAAGCCCATTGGAGTTCCATTCGATCCCAAAGTGAAGTTACAAAGGAATGCGAATGGAAATGATGAATCAAAGGGTTTTCCATATCAACAAGCGGTTGGGTCCTTGATGTATGCCATGTTGTGCACACGACTTGACTTGGCATACCCAATAAGCGTGTTGAGTCAACACATGGCGACCCCTAACATGGAGCATTGGATGGCTATCAAACGAATCTTTCGATATTTGCAAGGTACGTTGCAAATGAAATTACAATTCGGTGCAACACCATTTAAGAAAGTGTTTGGATATTGTGATGCGGATTGGGGTGGTGATCTTAAAGATAGGAGGTCCACCATAGGGTTTGTTTTCATGATTGGAGGGGGAGCCATTTCTTGGAGTAGCAAACAACAACCTACAATAGCATTGTCCACCACTAAGGCGGAATACATGGCAAACACGCAAGCCACAAAAGACACCATATGGATAACAAAATTGATGATGGATTTAGGATACGTGGAGGAGAAGAAAGTGACGGTGATTCGATGTGACAATCAAGGTGCGATATCATTGACCAAGAATCCCACTCACCACGCACGAACAAAACACATTGATGTACAACATCATTTTGTTCGAAAACGAGTTGAAAATGGAGAAGTTCGATTTGAAAATTGTCCAACAGAACACATGGTGGCAGATGTCTTTACCAAGGCATTATTGAAAAAACGACATCATAAGTTGATAAACATGTTCGGATTAGAACTTCATAAAGTGGGAGTGTTAGAAATACTATTCGGTTCTAATTCCCAATGTTGATGAATGTGTCAAACATTCACATCAAAAGGATGAATATAATTCACATCCTTATAGTAGTTAGGTTAGGGTTTAGAAGTGGAAACTATTTAGGGCTTGGTGGCAACTAAGGTTAGGGTTAGGTGGTAGCTAGGGTTAGGAAATAGTATATAATGGAGTGGTTTTGAGTTGTCTTTCATTTTCTCCTTCCATGGTTTTGAGTGCACGTAAAACCTTCAAGCTTTATTAGTAATTGCAAGCCATAGTTTTGTGATTGTAGCATTTGAAGCATACAACCTTTGTGATTTCTTGTTAGTTAATACGATTGTTCCATTTCATGAACCTTGAGTGTTGCAATTCTTGCTTGTTTTCAAGTTGTTTTCAATACAAATTTGTTATAATAGTGTGGAATAACTATGTAGGAAATAAATTCACTTCTACCACCAAGTTTCTTGTCTTGATTGTCCATTTGAAGTTCATATGTGTTGTGTTAATATTACAAATTCTCTTATAATTGGAAGTTGAAGCTCTCATCCTATATGCATCTATTGTTTCAAACTTGGGTATGAATGTGAAAGACCTCCCAGAAGTCACCTCCCTCTCATCCTAAATTCAGTAATGGAGACAAGGTATTTGGGAAACTTGCTTCCATCAAGAATTTAAGCCTAAAGATGGCATTTAAAGAAACAAGTCCTAGGAGTAACAAACAAGAGGGAAGGAGGCGTTCAAAAGGGTGTTGTACAAATCTGTCTCATGTTTTTTAAATTATACACTAGATTTCATTATCATTAAGTTTATTCGCTTCTTCATGTCTCCTATTCTTGGTGTTGAAAATAGGTTATTTAGGGATGTAAAAAAGATATTTTCAATTCCTAAAATTTTATTTTGTTAGTTAACTTTTGGATTCATTCAATTAAATTTTTCCTCCCTTGTGTTTCCACTCCTAATGTCAAGAATAGATAATGTTGTCCTACAAAAGTATTCAAAAGAATAAAGAGTAAAAACATTGATGAAAAAAAATTTACCTCTTCCTTTTTTTTTTCCCCCTAATCACCTACTTTTGGTATCGAAAATAGACAATAGAATTTTACACCATTTTCAAATTGTGTTAATTTGTACTTGATTCAACATGTTTTTCTCATATGTCGGTATTTCTACCATGTGCTTCTTCCTATGGGAACAATTGACCAACTCCTTCATACGTTGGAGATCTAACGTGATCCTAAAACAATCAATACAATGTACCACAAGGATCTATTCAAGGAGTGGTCTTCCATTGACCTCGTGGACTATTGTTGGTACCTGAATTATCCCAAGGACAACATTCTATCATCCAAAATCTTCTTCTAAGAGAGGAATTTTGAATTTGGATTCCAAGAAGCCATTTTGAATTCTACCAATGCACATGCTAAATGGGAAAAAAAAAAGAAGGGAAGGATCAACTTAGAAGGCTGTAAGAATGAAAGACAATTCCAATGTGGCAATTCCACTACACGAAGGTCATCCTCCCATTGTGGATTTGAATGCTCCAATGGACTTTACACCCTCCAAGCCTTCTCAAACAGTTGGGCCATTTGTTTCTCCTCTTGGTGCCCCCAACATTTTCTTGGGTTCTTTTTGGTCATTTCAGACCATTCCTCCTTGCCCCAACCCAAGAGTATTGTCTCCATTTGACTGCCTAGATGGTACTGCAAAGTTTTTCCATTCTTTGACCAAGTGGCCAAAGGAATATGATAGGATCTTGGCTTCATACATAAGGACAGTTCTAGAAAAATTCATTTTTGTTTTCCCTTCAATATCATGCATCTCCTTTCTTTTCACTCATCATGTGCAAGTCAATAATCCCAAGAACAAAATTAATCTTGTTCTTGCCAACATTCTTGGGAACCTTCCTATTCCTTTGGCAAGGATGGCTTGTGCATGAGAGTAAAGCCTAAGCTTGGAGCTTTGAGCTTGTAATTTAAAGATTAATGTGATTTTAATTCACTAACATGGATGAATGTCATTTTTGCATGGGTGAATTTCATCTACGAGTTGGATTAAATAAATAAATCATGGATGAAATTCATCCACAATTGTAAAATAAACTAATTACAATTTATTTATATTTGTCTTCATTTGTTGTCCAAGTATTAGTATCTCAAATTTAAATGCCATTTAATAATTATGGATAATGAAACTAAAGGGGAAAATATGATGATGGGACTAAGATAGTTTTTGAATTTTTGTTTAAAAAACATTTTCATCAATAATGTTAAGCAATTAAAAAAATATTGCCATGGGTTGAGTGTTACCCCCCCCCCCCAATTGTCGTCAAAAACATTATATATGGGGACCTTTAAATAATTATTAAAAACAACTCCATTGTCATTTATGATAGTAGGTTGTTTAAAGAAAGCTAATCAAGTGCTTGAAAATAAATTATAATTTATTTTCAAAAACCCATTATCATCAATGATAATAGGTAGTTTAAAGATATTTAAAGCATTCAAAACCCATCGTTGTCAACAACACTAGTTAGATTTGACAAAAGTTGTGGCACCCTAAAAAAAAATGAAAATAAATCCCTTGTTCTTATCTAGGACATTTATAAATAGGTATGAAGGGAGTTGTGGCACCTTTGGAAAGGTAAAGAAAATTTAGTGTTGTCAATGACATTAAGTTAGTTTGCCCAACAAAAAGAAAAAAAAACCTTAATTTTTTTCTCAAAAATAAACAATGACCATGGGGTGGATGTTAGCATGATAATAGTAATATAGTTACAACATATTGAAAATAATGACATTTAAAACCATAGCCATCAAATACATTTATAATGGAATTTACATTATATTATTCAAGAAATGTTATATCATATAGAATTAAATTGTGTTTCATGAAATTCTAATTAATTAAAACTAGGGGGGGAAAAATTCATTGATAAAAATTTAATGATAAAATAAAAAATTCATCCATAATTTGATGGAAATTTCATATATTAGAAACATGTAAATTCAATTAATATTTTTCATCCATACATTGGATGAATGATGAGGATGAATGCTTACATTTATCCCCATGTTTATTTCTAGGTTTACATGTATAACATTCATTTTGCAATTAAATTCTTGGGTTTTACTTGCATGTGTATAAGGGAAAAAACATTTTACCATCCCAAGTTCTAACTTTAGGCTTTAGGCGCAAGCTCTGGGTTCATACAACAACTTGCCTCTTCTTTTGGCTTCTAGCTTTGCAGAGATTCCCTTGTGAAATAAATGGGATGAGGACTACATTGTGTTATTTTCAACTTTGTCGATAAGTTTTTGACCCTTGATGGGGTTGTGTTTCTTTTCCACCTTAATGATCCCTGCATTCTCAAGGAGATCAAGTCATACTTGGAGAGCTACAACTTTTAGATTTGTATGAAGTGGGCAGTTGTGAATTATCTTCCCCTTGCAAGTGAAGAGGACCCTCCATGAAGGTTTGGGTTCAACATATCTCTTTTTTTATACCTTCATGATTTTTTCAATCTTTACGTCTTGAATTTTTCCTTGTCCAATCTTGTAGACCCTCTTGAGTCATTTGATTTTATTGGTGAAGCAATTTCGTGACACATCTCTCACCATGAGGTTTTTTTGGTTCTTTCTTCTATCTAAAGAATTCATGCATAAAGGTATCAATGTCCCAAAGGAAGATGTTATCTACAATTGGACGGACATGTCCTCCATGACGATGTCCAAAGCAAAAAAGTTATTTTGGGCCACTAAAAAGGTTCATTCTCCCATGCTCTAGGCCTTCAGTGAGGTGTGTTCCAAAGCCGGTTCATTTGTTGTAGACTTGTTTGCATCCACATGTTTACACCTACTTTCTTATTTCCAAAATTCCATGTTTCTTCTTGTTCCATTTCCAATTCTCACTTTCATTTGTGTTGTAGGAAATAATATTAGGGCATGCCATACCCTTCGTCATCACATACTTGTTCTAGAACTTGATATTGATATCTTCATTGAGATGCTAAATTCATTGGTTGAAGTTCCAACTCTTGATCAAAGTTGCCCTACTATTGACCTTAACAACTCTAATTCCACATTTCCAAAGCACTTAAAAAGGAATTTGGTTTGTGAGTAAATTTTCTTGTATTTCAAGTTTTATTCTTTAATATTTTTTATATATGTTTCCATGTCATGATCTTTTGTTTTTCTAATCATAGAGGTTTTTTGTTGTTCTTTACAAAGGAGGAGTTCCTTTCTAGTCCTCCTAGACTTTTCATATCGCCTTCGTATGTGGAGGATGAAGCTTGAGCCTTGATAGTCATGGTATTACCACTAGGGATAAGGAATTAGCTTGGTTATGATCATGTTGTTAAAAATTCATAGAAGATGAAGCTTTGGAGTGAAATAGGTTTATGTTTTTGAACTCATGGGTGGATCATTAAATCTTGAACATTTTTGTAGTCTTATGATTGGGTGTAGAGATTTAATAAAAATTTGATTTTTCCATTTATATTCTAGGAACTCATTCTTCAATTCTGGATTCAAATTATGAGTGGACATGACATTGACATCCATCTCTAACAACTATAAGCTACTTTGAATCACTACTCAATTGTCTGAGGAACTATAATCTTCCGCATTAAAATAAATGGAAGCCACAACTATTTATGCCATCATTCTATCCACATTTCTTATATGTAACTTGCCAAGACACCTTGGCATTTTGTTACAAAACAATGGTTTAGTTGTTTAAAGTGATTAAAAAAAGCCATAGAAAACCTACACCCACAACTACACCAATCCACTATATGGTTATTATTACCCAATTGTGGATGAACCTCAACTAAGTTAATATTTGATTTCACATTAATAATCACTTCCATTTATAAATGGTTTATATTTAGGCAATGTCAACATTCTTTGGACTTTTCCCCAACCTTCATTAATTCATTAACATCTCCATGCATTCACGTTGATTCATTGGGACCACATTTCGTGATGCATTCAGTATATTACAAGATGCCATGTAATGAAAACTTTCATGTTCTTTTGTGAAACTCCATTGAATATAGGAATATAGATCTCAAATCTAAATACCAATAATATGATTATAAGCAAATTATTGAATATTCAACAATACTACTATTCTGCCTACTCTTGCTTACAAGAATTGTTATATCATATCACAATTCGATGTTGTTTTGAATAATGTTGTCAAATGATTATTAATGCAAATATGTTCCCATTATTGATGTGTTATTGGATCCCTTCCATATCAATTCATTTGGAATTCCACCAAAAACATTATCCTATAATTAGCTACATGTTTTGAATTTAGGATGTTAGATTGAGAATGAATTTCATACAATTTTGTAGATATTTGCCTAGCCCCATACCTCTTGAGCTTCCATGAAAACTCTTGTTGCTTCCATTCACTTTAATGGATAATATTTTTCACATGTAATGAAAAGAATTTAGGATATCGTCTTCTGATATTGAAATTAGTGTTAAAAATTAATGAATTTTTAATATATTTTACTTGCTTGTAACCAACTAATTTTCTTTGATCGTAGTCTGTGAGGCATTTTTGCACACCTTCAACATGAAGATATGCACTCACAAAACCCGCTTGGAAGTGAAACTACTATGTAGTTGTAGTCTAACAAGTAAGGTGGTTAAATGTAATGCAATGAAGTTCACTGAAAATCTAATGCATTGTGTCCACTTGGAAGATACAAAGACATTGTGGGAGAATCGTAACTCACCATGATGGAATGTGAAGGGATATGTTAATGTTCATTCAATGTCACACTTGATGGTTGAACCCCTTTTGTTCCATTCGTCATAACATCTACATACAACCTCCTAATATAACATGCATTGAATTTTTGGAAAGTTAATATAAAAGGAGCCATGTTACAAAATCTTATAAGTTTTTTTTTTTTTTTTGATCAAAAGTTAGGCCTTGGAATTAAAAATCACTTGTTTAGATTACAGAAAAAACAAACAATTTCAACCCTTTCTACTTCCGGCAAGTGTAGCTCCCTTATAGCAAACCTGATGATGCAAAAATTTGGAGAGAACCTTCTACACCTCCTAAATTTTTTTTTATAAAAGTTTAACACAAATCCAACGGTGGATTTGGGAAGAACAACTATTTGAAATAAAACTCTAGAAGCTTTGTCATGGAAATCCTTCCATGAACTCCACTACAAACACCCTCTATTTCCGGTAAGCGTAGCTCCCTTACATCAAACCCAATGATGCTGAAATTTGGAGAGAACCTTTTACACCTCTTAAACAAATTTTTTAAAAAGTTTGACACAAATCTAATGGTGGATTTGGGAGGAACAACTATTTGAAATAAAACTCCAGAGGTTTTGTCATGAAAATCCTTCCATGCTTATTTCTTACACACATCTTTTCCATGAACAACACCTTTCCACACATAAGAACTAATATTTTCCTCACACATTCATTCTCTTCCTTTCCCCTTCCCCCAACACAAGATACTCTTCTTTCCTTGGTAAGTTTCCATGACCTTTCCTTGAGCTTATTCCCCTTGTCCAATGGAAGTTTCGAAATCCTCCCTTCCAATCAATGGCCTCTTCATCCTTCAAGAACCAATGAGAATTGAGAATGATTTGCCTTACAATTGATTTTAGGATGAGAATTCTTGGGCCCAATGAGACACAAAAAATTGCTTTTGAGAAACGCATTTAACTTTTGACTCCATGCCCTTGGAGATTATTTCAAACCATTCAAGGATTTATGAAGCTTACACATAAGATGTTCATCTCCTTGGTGCACAAACCCTTGAGGTTGCTCCATGTAAATCTCCTCTTCAAGCTCGCCATTGAGAAATGCAATTTTCACGTCCATTTGATGGATTTCCATGTCTTCCAAGGCCGCTAATGCAAAAATACAATGAATAGATGTAAACTTTGCGACGGGCGCAAAAGTTTCGTTGTAATCCACTCTACAGGTTTGGGTAAAACCTCTTGCCACTAATCTGGCCTTGTAGCGTTCCACCTCCCCATTTGCGCCTTGTTTGATTTTGAACACCCATTTGCAAGAAACGGGTTTCCTACAAGCGGGATGTGGTACCAAAGTCCATGTGTTGTTTGTCATGAATCATATTCTTCTTGCATTGCACAATCCCACTCCTTGGAATTTTCACATGTCAATGCTTCTTCAATATTTTGGGGCTCCTCCAAAAATGCAACAGTGGCACACTCCACCTCATTGGTAGCAATCCACCAATCCCGAAGCCATTCCCTTCGTTGCCTTTGACGTCTTTCCCTCGGCATATCTTGTGAAGGTTCACTAGACGGGTTATCAATGGAAACAACAAATTATTCTTCCGATGAAGAACTTGGTGTGGATTCACTTTGCACACCATCCATTCTTGCTTCATGCAAAGGTGTATCTCGACTAAAGGTCAATGGTTCTTCTTCTTCAACTTCTTCACACACAACTACATTTTCTTCTTTTTCAAGATAGAGCACACCACCTATTTCCTTTGACCCTTCAATGAACACGACATCTCTAGTTTTGATGATTCTCTTGGTTTTTCTACACACATCAAGCGATACTGACGCGCTCCTAAGTCCTTGGAGAGTCCCTAGTTGGGACTAACTTGCTCAAGTTGCAAAATCGGGAAAGATTCGAGGCATGCTCCTAGCTTCCAGCACTAAAAGGGGTGAGAGGGGCATGCTGAAAGCTCCGGGATTAGATTAGGAAGAGGGACAAGCTATTTAATTATTCGGTCTTGCATCCAAATCCAACCAACAAGTTGGTTAGAACTCATTCTGCACACTTTTGGTGTTGGGACTAGCCACGAGCAACCTTGGACTCACTTGACTCACCACGGCCCAGACTCAGGGGAAGCCACCATCTTCCCCCATATAGTATTTTTTGCGTCTCGCTGTCGCACTTGTATCTGAATGGCATTTTTTCCCGGGACTCCCAAAGTGGAGTCCCGAAACTGTCCTGATTTTGACTCTCGAGACTTTGGGCGTTCATAACTTCTCGCCTTGACCTCAAATTGGGACGAGGTCAAAGAAAAGTTGTAGCTCTCCTCAAGAGCTTTCCAACGGTGTGTTGCACTTCACCTACACGCATCGGGATCAGGTCGATTCCTGACTTCTAGTGGTCGGGAGTCAAACTACCAGTTTGACTCCCGGCCCTTCTTTCGATCATAACTTGTGCTACAGATGTTCAAATGACTTATGCAAGGCCATTTTGGACATCTACACTTCAAGACCTTTTCAACGGTATAAAGAACACTTCAATGCAAGGTGTTTTGACCCCTGCAATTGTGCTTTGAGTTTTTGGGAGTCTCGGAGGACTCCCAAGTCCCATTTTCGGGAGTGTGAATGGCGACCTCGCACTTCCCTCAAAGTGGGGTTGCGACAATGATACTATAACAAATTCACACAACGATCTGAACATAGAAACCACTGCAAAATTTTGTACTTTTCTATTTTATTGAAAATTAAATTAAAATTATAGCAAAATTCCATGTTTTGTTGAAAATGAAATTTTAAATGAAAATTGTGGTATATCCAAAACAAAATTTATGGTTTTCTACTACAAAGCACCTATAGCTCCTCTTACTCTTCCCAAAATTGTGTATAAAAATTCGCTTCTTTCTTCTTAAAACTTTACCTTTTGGGCAATCCCAAGTCACATCATCATGGTTCCAAAAACAACAAGAATTCAAAATGCAAACTAACAATGTTCCATGATCAATCCCTATCCAAATGCCTTGTTCATCCAACCCATGTACTCATCCTTACTCCCTTAACATTACCCCCTCTAGACTTTGGATTCCATTCCCAAAATCCTTGTAAAATAACATAAATGAAATGAGAGTATTTTGTATCCTTCTAGACATTTGTCTCCTCTACTATAGTCTTAGTAATTTCAATTTGTATAGTAACCAGTAGTTCTATACCCACCTCTGGTTTTGCAGTTTTAACCTCCTCCTCCATTAACTCAATCCATGGTTCTATTTCTATGGGTTGTATCTTGGATATTTCTTTTTTTGTTGTTAGAATAGTCTCCACCCATTTTAGTTTTTGAATTTTCTACGGTTATTTCTCCTCCTAGCCCTCGCTTATGAGGTCATGTGGTTTTTCTAATTGCACTTCCTCCTCCTGAGCTGCTCCACTTTTAAGGTCATGTGATTTTTCAATCTATATTTCCTCCTAAATTGTTCCATTGGGCCCTGTTCTAATATCTTCATCCTCGTTCAATACTTTTGTATTTATTAGGTTGCCATAGATAAAATTTGAAAATTCTTTTGATAAGCTTCCAAATTGTACTTCAAAATTTTTTCATTAGTTCTATGTTGAACCAAATTCTTCTCCAACTTCTTTGTAAAATACTCCTCTGTAACCTCCCACCATTCTTTAAATTTTGCTTCAAAATCCTTCATCTTGTTTTTTATCCTCATCATGGTATGGTATTGCAACATTTGTTCATAATCCTTTAACCTTTTCTTAACACTTATTGGGTCCATACTCTTCTTCTATTTTTGTGCAATCTCTAATTGTGCTTGTAGGTGTTGCAATTCCATAATACTCCTTTTCTGTTGA
>Ga0116229_10008452_pt1 | contig 15989 bp, 16 predicted proteins | sample S1TSphgellanicum_3_FD_87313 | JGI IMG/M metagenome (GOLD analysis project Ga0116229, IMG submission 87313) | Host-associated microbial communities from peat moss isolated from Minnesota, USA - S1T2_Fc - Sphagnum magellanicum MG | ecosystem: Host-associated > Plants > Peat moss > Unclassified...
AAAATCATCGGTTTTAGGCGGCGATCGCGGCGAAAAACCTGTTTTTATTGAGAATCAGGCAATCTAATTGAGAATTAAAACCCGATCCAACAAAATCGCATCGCTCCCGGGATGATAGCAGCATAGCTGCCCTCTGACTTGAAAGAGGGAGCAGGGAGCAGGGAGCTTTCTAGCAGGGGGAAAAAACATTTTCATGCTTGGCGGTGAAACTTGTTTCATTGGGACTGCCTTCTGCCTTCTCAATCTAAGCTAGCCTGCAATGAAAGCAGGTAGCCGAAGTACACGCTGCTGAAAAGGAGCGCCTAAGCTCAGCCTGCAAGGCTTTCAATCAGATGCCAATGGCGGCAATCTTCTATTGCCTGTTTGATAAATTCAAACATTTGCCGACAGTGATTATGAAGCTGGAGTGGCAGTTCCTCGTTTTTAATCACAATACTCATTCGAGATTCCGTTTCAGTGGCTGTACTCTTATCAATCAGTACTTCCACTGTCACTAACTTTGAGAAAGATACATTACCAGGAATCTCACGTGCCATAATGTAATCGGCTATATAGTACTGAACATCCAAATTACAATCTTGTAGCAGTTCTACAAGTAATGGCTGGAGATGGTCAATAGGAACAGAAACAATAAATGAACAGGTATAGCGAGCCATAATAGCCCCAAGCCTTGCAACACTCCGTCCATCCTATAATATCGAACTAGATAAAAGCCAAGTCATTGTAGATTCATTCAAGATAAGCACTCTTGCAATGGGCAAGGGGCAAGGGGCAAGGGGCAAGGGGCAATGGGTAATGGGTAATGGGCAATGGGCAATGGGCAATGGGTAATGGGTAATGGGCAATGGGTAATGGGCAATGGGCAATGGGTAATGGGCAATGGGTAATGGGCAATGGGCAATGTTCAGCAAAAATGACCAATTATCAATTGCCTAGACTCGATGCCCCCTGCCCCCCTGATCCCCTGCCCCTCTGCTCCCATGCGCCATGCCCCATGACCATTAACTAGTAAAATAGGGAATCGCCGGAGGTAGAAAATGAAAGTAGCGATTACTGGAGCAACAGGATTTGTGGGAAGTCGTTTGGTAAAACGACTTCATGAACAGGGTCAAAGAGTGCTGGTGTTAACTCGTAACGCTGCTTCTGCCCAAAAAGGTTTTCCGTCTGCGGCTTTTCCCAATGTGGAAATTGTTGCCCATTCACCAGATGCATCTAGTTCTTGGCAAAGTGCCATCGCCACTTGTGATGGTGTTGTCAATCTTGCAGGAGAACCAATCGGTGAGGGACGCTGGACAACAGAACGCAAGCAAGAAATCTTGAATAGCCGTAAGTTGGGTACACAAAAAATTGTGGAAGCAATAGTCAACGCCAACCCTAGACCAAGTGTGTTAGTGAACGCTTCAGCTATTGGCTACTACGGTACTAGTGAAACAGCCACTTTTGATGAAACAAGCAAAGCAGGTAAAGATTTTCTCGCTCAAGTTTGTCAAGCTTGGGAAGCAGAAGCGCAAAAAATCACAGATGCTGGTGTGCGATTAGTCATTCTGCGATTCGGTATTGTTCTAGGAAACGGCGGTGCTTTAAGTAAAATGATTACCCCCTTCAAACTCTTTGCTGGTGGTCCCTTGGGTAGTGGACAGCAGTGGTTCTCGTGGATTCACTTAGACGATTTAGTTAATCTAATTCTACAAGCTTTATCACAACCGGAAATGCAAGGAGTATATAACGCTACTGCTCCTCACCCTGTCCGGATGGCAGAATTGAGTAGGACTATGGGGCAAGTCATGAATCGTCCTTCCTGGTTACCTGTCCCAGCTTTTGCTCTTGAAGCTCTCTTGGGGGACGGGGCAATGGTAGTTTTAGAAGGTCAACAAGTCCTGCCGAAGCGCACCTTAAATAGTGGCTTTGCGTATCAGTATTCTAATTTAGAACCTGCTATCGAACAAATTCTGAAATAGGGCATGGGCAGGGGGCAGAGGGGCAGAGGGGCAATTTCTCTACGTCTGAGTGTTCTTCACCATTGCCCATTGCCCTATGACCTGACCTGTAATTTCCGAGAAATCCAACTGATAATACCACTTGTAATCGCACCTACCATGAGGATACCTATGCTTGGGGTAAACACAGGTTGCCAGAGTTTATACCACAAATTTAAACCTAGTGGTACGCTGGCTTCATGACCGATAACTGCGATCACCAACCACCCAAAGCTGAACAAAACCAAGAATACATCCGCCACTAAAACAAAGTTGAGCCAGCGCAAAAATTTATCTTTCATAAAAATGGGGAGTAGGGAGTAGGGAGTAGGGAGTAGGGAGTAGGGAGTAGGGAGTAGGGAGTAGGGAATGGGGGTGAATTTTGACTTCTCACCACTCCCCACTCCCCACTCCCCAATTATTTCTCAAACAGCCAACTTTTGATTTTTGCCAAACTCTGCCAATCTGGTTTTCTGCTTAAACCTTCTTCAATGCTGCTCTTGATTTCCTCTTGCCATTCCTCGTTAACAAATATTAACTGTTGGGCAAAATCAACATGTTGCCGTAAACCTTTTTGACCAGTTTCCAGCATCGCTACGGCGAGATTTACTCTTGCCTGTGGGTCTTGTGGATTTAGCTTTACTGCCTTTTGTGCAGCTTTATAGGCTAGGCTGGGTTTATCATCTAGCAGATACAACCATGCTAAACAAGTCCAAGCAGAACTACTCTTAGGGGCACGATCGCAAACCTCTTTAAACAGAGGGATCAATGCGGTTGCTGCTTCTCCAGCTTTATAACGTTCTAAACCTGTATCAAACAGGGAATCAACTGTATTAGTCATTGGTCGTTGGTCATTGGTCATTGGTCATTGGTCATTGGTCATTGGTCAAAAAATACACAGTGAATAAATGACAAATGACAACTTAGTACACCTCGGCTTAAATAAACCCCCATTCCAAATCAATGAAACGGTTGCGGTATAGGAATTACGGTCTTCTCCCAAGGGGAGACGCCAGAGGCGAACGCAGCGAAGCGCAATAGCGCAGCGGTAGCGAGTACTCGATCGTCATTCCAAGGCAGCGGTACTGAATCATTGGTCAAAAAATACACAGTGAACAAATGACAAATGACAAATGACAATATTACACACCAAATGACTTGCCGCAACCGCAGGTTTGGGCGGCATTAGGGTTAGTGAATTGGAAGCCACCGCCAATCATGGCATTGCTGTAATCAAGCATTAAGCCATAGAGATATAATAGACTCTTGCGATCGCAAACAATTTTAAAGCCATCATAGTCAAAAACTTCATCTTGAGAGGTAATCTTACTGGGGTCTTCAAAATCCATCATGTAAGACATCCCGGAGCAGCCACCCTGACGCACTCCAACCCGTAAGCATAGGTTTCTACCTTGCTGTTCTTGCAAAAGCTTCACCTGCCGCAATGCAGTTTCGCTCAACAGGATGCCCCGTTGTTGAGACGCTTGTACTTGTGTCATCTGCTTTTTGAACTCCAAAGCTAGTCAAACCGTTAGTCCATAAGAACAAAACCGGAGGTGTAAACCCCAAGCCTGTCATTATTGCCCGACAAGTTTTTGTATTCATTCTAGCGACATTGATGACGGAAGTTGTGAAATTGTAAATACTCCGTCAAAAGCATACAAAGATTTTTATTCTAGAATTGAGAGATTCAGTGTGTTTAGAGATTCTGTATTTTTGGATGACCGAAAACAGGGTATGGGGTGTGGGGTGTAGGGAATATTGGGATGCCCATACCAAACGTCGGTACAAGAAAAGTGCATTTATGTAGGTCGAAAAAGAAAAAATGTCCAGATGAGATACGTAGTATGAGAAATACGGCGTCCTTACCCAAAACCCCTATTTTGAAGATGGGGTTCCCACAACGCCAGTTGTTTTATGCCGGCAGAGCCGTCCACCCTTACGGGTTCCTCAGTTGCTCTACTTGGGGAGACCCCAAGACCCACAAGGGGTTCAGCAGTCGCCTACGGAGGGAGACCCTCCTGCAGCGCTGCTTCACCGCACTGACTCACTGCACTGGCTCCCCTACACCCTACCCCCTACCCCCCTTTTACCAGCCAGTCCTGACCCAAAAGTTTTCTTTCAAATTGCCTTTTTTTGATTAACTTACTCTATGACAAGTTTTAATCGCTCTACCAGTCGTCGTTTGAAGAAATTGACTCAAATTCCTTCTGTATGGGAGGGCGATCGCCGTCCATTGTCGTCAACACAAACCCGAGCCGATGACTCAGAGGCCAAAGGCGATTGTATTCTTTGGGTGGATGGTTCGCAAGGTATTGTCCGGGGGATGGACGTGGTAGCGCCAGAAACCGGTCCGGAGGCAATTGTTCGCACCTTGATGCGAGCAATTGAACATCCTCACAGTCCTGCTAAACCTGCTCGCCCCCAAAGAATTGTGGTCAGAGACCGAGAGATCCAATTCTATCTGCGCGGAGTGCTGCAAGATTTGGACATTGCGATTGATTATGCTCCAGAATTGCCTTTGATTGATGAACTATTTCGCGGGTTCGCCGAAATCCTTGATAGTCAAGTTCCCGATTTACCCCCGCAGTATGCACAAGTGCTGAGGGAAAAGGCATTTGCAATTTGGCAAGCAGCTCCTTGGGAATTATTGGAAGAACAGCAAATTTTGTCTATAGAGATCAACAAATGGGATGTTGGTACACTCTACGCTTCAGTAATGGGGATGCTGGGGATGGAGTATGGGGTGTTGTTATATCGTTCAGAAGAGTCTTTAAAGCGTTTCCGCGCAACGGTTCTAAGAGATGAAGAATCAACACAGCGTTTAGAAGAAGCTTTCTTGAAGCAAGATTGTTTGTTCCTTACCTTTGAAAACGCTGAAGAATCTGACGAGGATGAGGATGACTTTGGGGATTTAGCAGATCTCCCGTTATCAGAAATTGACCCTACTTTCGGTAATATCCATCCCCTAGAAGGACTGCGGTCTGTTTTGTATGATGAAGAAGGACTTGTCGTTTTTGTAGCGCTAGAAAGCTTTTACCGCTTTATCCGCGATCATCGTCGCCAGTTTGATGGGGACACCTTTCCTACCCTCACTCGTCGTTATCGAATTTCGCTCCCTCAGTCAGATGAACCAACTAAATCAGTTTCTGTCATTGTCTCTACAATGCCCCAATTGGCGGCAGAATTAGAGGAAATGGCAGGTTTTGAAGCAACTGAGGACGATCAGGAGTCACAAGCTGTTTCAACGTTCCAGTCATTGCGAGATGACTTAATTCCAGAAGATTCATTTCTCAGCCTAGGTGTGGTGTCTTGGGAAATGTTGGATTACCTACGTAAAGGTGTCACATACCATCAAGTTGGGGAAATCACACCAGACGGTGAAGGGTTACCCGTGATTTTAATTCAAACTTCCCGTCCCAAGGCGAAGACAGTCATTGAAAATATCGAAAAAGCAGGAGGAATTAAAGCAATTTGCTTTAATCCAGGTGCAGATCCTTTTGATGGCACGCACTACGACTTAGGTTTGTTGCAAACTGATAATGGCGAATTGTTCCTGTTTGGTGAGTTTGAAGATGATGACCCAATACATGTAGAAGCTCGGAAAAAATGGAATCAGCGGTGTAAAAATACCAAAGGTTATTGTGGCTTAATTATTGCCAAAGGACTGACGGGGGCTTCCCGAGGAAATCCCCAACTGCGAGATATGATGGCTTTGTTTGAGGCGCGATCGCTTTCGCCAAAAGATTTAGGCATCGGTACTTTGCAACTCATGCCCCAACTACAATTTGAATAATCACAGATCCCCGTCATTCCTCCCACTCCCAATACTGTTCGGATCGCAAGGCAGAATTCGCTCATTCAAGCCGGAATACAGCGTGAGCGTTTCGTTGATTTGGAATGGGTGGTTGTACGGGTGACGCTCGTGCCGACGCTAGAGTACTTGCTAACGCCAGTCGCCTAGGTTGGGAAACCCGCCTGCAGCGCTCGACTCACTGGTAACTTCTATGCTCACCGGGTTCCTCCCACCGCCAACTACCCTGAGCCGAACCAGATTGCTCCCACGCCTTGTGTGAGTGAGAGGAATTTTGGTGCTTGTGTTCACGTCAAGATAAAAAAATATTTAAGTTATCTTACTGTTACTCTATTGATTAAAATTACTTTTTATAAATAAAAAAATATTTTTATCCTAAAACTTTAAACCTATGCACTTTAGCAAATTGATATAGCAATCCTATTACAAGAGCGAAAATTCCAGAAACAGACATAGGGTAGGCACTGCCCACCAAAACCTGTATCTGGTGGGCAGTGCCCAACCTACACAACTAAAATTTTTTACAACTCATTTAGAATTGCTATATATAGAAGTATTTATAAAATTCAACAAGCATCACTTTTGGCTTTATTTAGTTAATTGTAGCTAATCTGCTTATCTGTATCATCAGGGCTTTATCATTATCATTTTTTTATAAACTTTTATTTAAAATCTGACGCACTGTCTTCGTATTTATTTCATAAATAGAAAAATCTATCTTTGAGTTTTTCATCTGAATAAAGAATCATTGAAGAATCAGAAAAAACCGTCAAACACATCTACAATAAAAAGACAACATCATCGATGGTCAATCGGCTCCATGTTGATAAATCACACTTGTTCTGAAAAAGAATGTTTGAGCGACAATTTCAACCATTTTTCAGACAGAAGAAACAAGTGTTTTGCTGAGTCTTTTACGCAGCAATCGGCTAAAAAGTACTTGCAGAAACTCCAGGGTAATGCTATCGAGGAGAAAACGAATGATACAAGGATTTTAACAGGTGCGGACTTTAAAGTCATTGATGACCACCTATGACCACCTATACATGACACTGCAACGTGTTTATGAGGCGGCAGAGCTTGCAGATGATGATTCTCTGACAATGTCCACAGTACCACGGTTATTGCTAGTGCAAGAAAGCAGAAGGAAGTATTTCCGCTATCCAACAGGAGTTATTTCCCTTGAATAAGGCTCTATCCTACATGAAAAATACAATGGGAGCTAATTCACTTGTATGTTGTACTTGTTAAGACAGGAAATATCTAAGTACTTGACTATTCAACCAGCAAAAAACTTGATGTTCTATTTTCAAGTGTTGGGAAATATTTTTGTTCAGAGTTTTTTTGTGAACTATGGCTGCAAAGAAAGTCAAACAATGAATGATAAGTACTAATACTGGAAACAGTTATTTAGTTAGCAGCAAGCATCTGACTAAATTTATAAAATCTCCCAGTCAGTCTTGATTCATATAGCTTTACAACCAAAAAAATCGTGTTAGCTGACTTGTTTCCTGACATAAACTTTGATAATCTTATCCTTCTCACCTATACCTTCTCATACACAATTAGAATGCGTTGATGATGTTAATATACAGCAGAAATCAGAACAAAATGACTAATAAGAAATGGGCGGTAAAACGTATTACTGTAAATTTAGCAACACAGGAAGCGGAAAAACTAGAGAAATACTGTCAGCAGACAGGTAGACCAGCGACGGATGTTATCCGGGAACTGATTCGTGGACTACCAATGTCTGACGATACCAAGGATGTAGGCAGTTAGGGAAATAGGTCTTTGTTTTTTGTCTTTTGTTCAGTATGTAACTGATTACTAATAACCGGGCGGGGTTCAACAGAATATCGTATCTACGCAAGGCTTACATAGATCAAACCCGTCCCTACTAGCAAATTAGTAGCGCCAACCCAGTTACAATCTGTAAAGAAACACCAGAAGGAAAGACTGAATGCGCGTTGCGATCGTAGGTGCGGGACTTGCTGGACTAGCGACAGCTGTAGATTTAGCTGATGCAGGTTGTGAAGTTCAAATTTTTGAGTCTCGTCCGTTTGTTGGTGGTAAAGCTGGCAGTTGGGTAGATGGCGATGGTAACCATATTGAAATGGGGTTGCACGTATTTTTTGGGTGCTACTACCAGCTGTTTGACTTGATGGAGAAGGTAGGAACCTTAGAAAACTTACGTTTAAAAGAACATATCCACACCTTTGTCAACAAAGATGGACACATTGGTACTCTAGATTTTCGCTTTTTCACAGGTGCACCTTTCAATGGGTTAAAAGCATTTTTCACCACGTCTCAACTCTCTTTGCAGGATAAATTGCAAAATGCGATCGCTCTAGGTACTAGTCCTGTAGTACAAGGGTTGGTAGACTTTGATGGGGCGATGAAAACTATTCGTAACTTGGATAGAGTAAGTTTTGCTGACTGGTTCATCAGACACGGCGGTGGTCAGGATAGCATTAAAAGGATGTGGAACCCCATTGCCTATGCCTTGGGTTTCATTGATTGTGATAATATTTCCGCCCGTTGTATGTTGACAATCTTCCAGTTATTTGCATCTAGAACCGAAGCGTCGGTACTGCGGATGCTGGAAGGTTCTCCCTATGAGTACCTGCATAAGCCTATTCTGCAATATCTGGATGCTAGGGGGACAAAAGTTTACACTCGGCGACGAGTACGAGAAATACAGTTTACTGAGTCAGGCGAACAAACCCACGTCACTCGTATGGTAGTAGCAAATGGTGACCAAGAAGAACTGATCACTGCTGACGCTTACCTTGCTGCTTGCGATCTCCCAGGAATTCAGCGACTCCTACCTCAAGATTGGCGCAAGTGGTCTGAGTTTGAAAACATTTATAAGTTGGATACAGTGCCAGTGGCAACAGTGCAGTTACGGTTTGATGGTTGGGTCACAGAACTGCACAATGCCGTTGAACGTAAACAACTAAATCATGCCGCAGGGATAGATAATTTACTGTATACTCATGAAGCTGACTTTTCTTGTTTTGCCGATTTAGCTTTGACCAGCCCTGCTGATTATTACAGGGAAGGGCAGGGATCACTATTGCAGGTGGTGTTGACACCAGGAGATCCATTTATTAAACAAAGTAATGAGGCGATCACTTCTCATGTCACCAAGCAAGTGCATGAACTATTTCCATCGTCACGAGAGTTGAATATAACTTGGTCCAGTGTGGTGAAGCTTGCTCAGTCTCTATACCGAGAAGCCCCAGGGATGGATGTTTTTCGTCCTCAGCAAAAGACACCAATTTCTAATTTCTTCCTTGCAGGTAGTTACACTCAGCAAGACTACATCGATAGCATGGAAGGAGCAACAATTTCGGGACGGCGTGCGGCTAAAGCAATTTTGGAGAGTGTGAAAAAGTAGCGAACCGTAGAGGAAGAGAAGAGAATGGCGGATTGGTTGGAGCATAGTGTGGAGGTGGAGGTAGAGGCTCCTATAGACTTAGTCTGGAGTTTGTGGTCTGATTTGGAGCAAATGCCTCGGTGGATGAAGTGGATAGCTTCGGTAAAGATTACGGAGGATAATCCAGAGATATCTCTGTGGACGCTGAATACTGGCGGTCTGGAATTTACCTGGAAATCCCGCATTCTCAAGGTAGTTCCCAATCAGATTATTCAGTGGGAGTCGATTGATGGCTTGCCGAATCGGGGAGCAATACGTTTTTACGATCGCCACGATAGTAGTATCGTTAAAATTACCTTTGCCTACGCTATCCCTGGTATTCTTGGCAAAATTATGGATAACTTGTTTTTGGGACGGGTAGTAGAATCGACTACTAAAGCTGATTTGGAGCGTTTTAGAGAATACGCTCTCAAGGTTAAGGAGAGTGGTTAGTGGTTAGTTGTGCGTTAGCTGAAAGTAGGAGGGCATTATGACCAACTTTGGTGTGTTGCGACTGCCACCTAACGCACCCCACATATCTTGATACAAATTTCTTTATTAATCGCCCATCTACTTACCAACTGTACGTTCGCTCATTTTTAACCGCAAGATTTAATTAAGCCTTACAGGGGTTGTAATCCAGGCTGTGCAATGGATTTAGACCTTTTTGTTCGCATGGGGCTTTTGGTCATTTTATGATTTATCCTATGCCTACGCCCAATTGCTTGCCTCTGAAAGCCTTTCTTCGGATCTCAAGGAGGAGCGAACGCACAGTTACCAACCAACCACCAACAACTAACAACTAACAACTAACCACTATCCACTAACACCTACCAAGTTGGATCACTAAACAGATTAATTGTCAACTCTCCGCGTCCGGGTGGGACGGCAGTAATACAAGCACGGATCAGATCTCCATCCTCCACTTCTACGGTGCAAGCGTGACACGACCCCATCAAACAACCAGTAGGAATGAACACGCCTGCCCGATCTGCTACATCCAGCAGTGGTTCTCCCACTTCGGCTTCAACCGTGACATCATCAGGCAAAAAGCGGACGCTAACGGTCATGATAACTAGCCTCAAGGCAAAAATGGTGTTAAGTCTAAATGGCGTTCTACTTCAGTTGCAAGGGAGTCCAAAAGATTCTCCCGTTGTTCCCGGTAGTTGGCGACACCCGTAGGCAAAGATTTTAGACCCCGCTGTTGACGCAGGCGATTTAACCAAGCGCGTCGCCAAGGGCCATTATCAAATATCCCATGAAGATAAGTCCCCCAAACGGATAGGCAGCTATCCACCAGTCCTAAATTGACGTCGTCAAATAGAGGTTGGTAAGATTGGGGATCTACACCTTGGGTTTCTATGCGCGATCGCCCTTGGTGGATTTCAAACCCAATGACAGGCAAGCCCATTTGTGGAAAATTCGAGCTAACTTGCCGTTGGCGGGCGACTTTCTGTCCTGTAATCACAGTTTTAATTGGTAATAGTCCCAAGCCTTGATATCTGCCAGCTTGTCCCTCTATCCCTTCAGGATCAGCTATCATCTGACCTAGTATTTGGTATCCACCACAGATCCCTAAGACTGTACCACCAGCTGCTGCATAGTATTGAATCGCTTCTGCCATGCCGCTTTTTTGCAGCTGTAGCAAGTCGGGAATAGTCGTTTTCGTTCCTGGTATAATTACCGCATCAGGATGCCCCAAATCTTGCCTTGGGCTTAAGTATTTTACCGTAACTGAGGATTCGGATTCTAACGGGTCAAAGTCAGTAAAATTAGAAATCCTCGGTAGGCGAATGACAGTGATATTGAGTTCGGTTTGCGATTTTTGCTCTTTACGTTCCAGCAGGTCTAGGGAATCTTCAGCAGGAAATACCTGTTCTAAGTAAGGAATGACACCGACAACAGGTATACCGATGCGTTCTTCCAACCACTTGATTCCCGGTTCTAAGAGCGATCTCTGTCCTCGGAACTTATTAATGACTACACCTCGAATTAAAGCCCGTTCCTCTGGGTCCAGTAACTCCAAGGTTCCCACGACATGGGCAAAAGCACCACCTCGGTCAATATCAACGACTAGTAGAGTTGGTGCGTTCAAATATTTCGCCACCCGCATGTTGGTCAAGTCGCGGTGCTTGAGGTTAATCTCCGCCGGACTACCAGCCCCTTCACAAACAACTAAATCAAATTCTGTTCCTAAATGTTGTAATGATTCTTCAATTGCCCGCCACCCGATTTCAAAATATTGTTCATAGTAATCAGAAGCGCTCACTTTGCCCACGGATTTTCCCTTGATAATCACCTGGGAGGTCATATCACCTTGCGGCTTCAGTAAAATTGGGTTCATTTCTGGCCAAGGAACCACTCCTGCTGCCCAAGCTTGCACCGCCTGGGCATAACCAATTTCTCCTCCGTTGGCGGTAACGTAGGCATTTAAAGCCATATTTTGACCTTTAAAGGGAGCCACTCGCCAACCACGTCTTGACAGAATGCGACAAATAGCAGCAGTTATCAGTGATTTTCCTGCGTGGGATGTTGTTCCCACTACCATAATTGCTTTCATAAATTAACTTTTCAATTTTTTGTTGACTGTTGACTGTTGATGGTTAGCTGCAGGAATTGAATATTTTTTTATCTGGAAGTACATAAGACAACCAACAATAAAGACTTCGTAAATGGAGTATGAGCTTCCGTCATTATTGTTCCCATTGACTCCCCAGTCCTAACTCTTTCCCCTTGGATTCTAGAAAGGTAATCTCAACCAACGAATCACAGTGTCTATAGCGCGATCGCGCCATGAAGGAGTATGCCAAGGTTTGAAGCGGAATTGTTCCACCAACTGGCGACCTAGAGGAGTGAGGCGAAAGCTATCTGTAATTCCCTGACCATCGACTTCTCGCCGCAGTACACCCACTTGGATCAACCATACCAAAGCATTGTCCGTTGCCAATTCCGACAATGGGCGTTTCGTGTAGCCAAGCTGCACACCAGAATTGCCAGCAATTTCATTGATCGCCACATGATGAGCGCTCATTGCTTCTAATAAAGACAGGGTGAAGGGAGAACACACCAGCGATCGCTCAGCTCGTTCTAAGGTGCTACGAGAATAGGTTAATTTTTTTTTGTTTTGGGAATCAACACTTGGCATTTGGGCTGTTTTGATGAATTTCTCTTCCGGGAGATATTGTGTACTATGTATTTTGTATCACTAAATATCTAATTTAACAAATATTTACAGAAATTTCAGCAGTAACGCTATGCAATGGGCATGATGGTGCATTGGTGAAGAACAGTCGGACGTAGAGAAATTGCCAATTTCCGCTCCCTGCCCATTGCCCATTGCCCAATTAACTTAAAAAAAATACATATAGTTTGATACAATAACCCTAACCAGGGCAAAAGCCAAGTTTAAACTATACCAGTCACACTGGGCTAACAAGTCAAGGCAGAATTCTGCTAGTAAATTTGGATGGTCACAGTGTTACAGTTTTGACTCACCCTGGAGCTAACCTTTCACTAGAGAGAGTCTAAAAACATGCCTTTAGCAGTTGGTACCGATGCGCCTGCATTTACTGTCAAAGACACCAATGGCAACACCGTCTCGTTATCTGATTTCAAGGGCAAGACTGTAGTTTTGTATTTTTATCCCAAAGACGACACTCCAGGCTGCACCAAACAAGCCTGCAGTTTTCGCGATGCTGCTGACAAATATACAAACAAGGATGTTGTGGTGTTGGGAGTCAGTGCCGATGATGAAGCATCTCATCAAGCATTCACTCAGAAATATAACCTAACCTTTCCGCTGTTGGCTGACACTGAGCGAGTACTCATCAAGGCTTACGATGTTGATGGTGGTGGCTATGCCAAACGCGTCACATACGTAATTGATGGCGAAGGTAAAATCGCTCACGTTGACGCCAGTGTCAACACATCTACCCATGCCAACGACATTTTAGCTCAACTAGGTTTGTGAGAAAAAAAGGGGGTAGGGGGTAGGGTATGGGGTGTAGGGATTGAAAAAAATCTTTCTCCTGCGGAGACGTTCCGCGAACAGATGTAGGTTCCCACACCCCACAACTCACACCTCACACCCTTTGAAGTTGTACTAGTACAGCGAGCGCGTAAATAAACATACCATACCCTGCGGGAAGCCCTTCGGTCTACAAAACGGAGCAAAAGCCCAGAAATTCTTTTGACTTTTGACTTCCGCACAGCGGTGCTAGTGAGGTGTATTTACCTGAAAGCCGGGATTTGTCAGTTGCTGCTGTCTTGGTTGTTGAAGCAGTTGTTGTTGCTTTGCTCTAAACGCAGCAGCAGCGTCGTTGAGTTGCTGATTCTGCTCATTCGCATCCCAGGGATTGCCACTGAGCTGGGCGCGGTGAAGGAGGTCGAAAATCCCCGTAGTAGAAGAATTCACTTCGCTGCTGTTAGGCGCTAACGGATTGTTATCTTGTGGACTGAGGTTTTGCAGGATATTAGAGCTAGGTTCAGCATAACTTGGCTGTTGAATTAGTAAAGAAGCAAAGCTAATTCCAGCCACACTGACAGCAATAAATCGGCTAAGTACTGAAAAAGGCTTGTTCATGGAGTTTTGACCCTCCGGGTTCTCTAAGTAACTAATGTTTCTATTCTATGCAAGAGTTCGGCGAAGTTGAGGTTGAATACTCAATAATGCCACAAGAGCTAAGCCAAGCAACACCAGCAATGCACCCCCAAAAGTGACATCACCCCAAAAAGCATGCATCACTACACTACCTAATCCCCAATCTTGATGGAGGTACAGATAGCGAATTGGTTCAATTGCATAGCTGAGAGGATTGAGGGTAGCAACAATCTGCAACCAGTTAGGCATGAAGGATAAAGGAGCCAGAGCGGTGCTAGCAAATAATACTGGCAAGTTAGTCACAAAAATTACTGCGATTAACTCGATATGTCCGGGTAAAGCAAAAGCTAAACCCAGTGAGAGAGATGTCACGCCTAGAGCTAAGAGGAAGACAATTAGGGCGATCGCACCCAAACCAACTGCATCTGGTAACCCAGCACCTAGAAACGCTGCTACTGTCACAATCACCGCTGCCTGCAGCAAACTTTGACTAATAATAAAGATTGCTGAAGCCAGAACGATTGAAAACCGTGATGCTAGCGGAGCCACCAGCAAGCGATTCAAAAAGCCGAATTCGCGGTCGAACATAACAGGCAAACCAGCATTCAACGCCCCAGCAAATGCCGTAAAAACGATGACTCCGGCACTTAAAAATTGTCCGTAATTTGTCGTATTGCCAAATATACCCTTAGGTGCATTTTGAAACAGAGCACCAAACAGCACCAACCAAATAATCGGCTGAATAATGCCTGCAACTAAAGTCGAGGGACGTCGCTGCAGCTGAATAAACAAACGACGCGTTAAAGCGAACGTCTCTTGCACCAATTCACCAAAAAAATTGGGAGCAGCATCAGTGTAAGCTTGGGGTGCTGCCACTTTCTGCCAGTTAGTATCCGATTTGGGAGGTATTAGAGTACTACTCATAGTGATTTGTTAGTTGTTAGTGTCTATCTCATATTCTGTTTCTTTTCAGCCTTTGGATCGCGACTTCCAGCAGCGGCTAGTTCTGCATCCAATAGTGTTTTTCCAGTCGCTGCAAGGTAAACGTCATCTAAACTTGGTCGGGATTGGGCAATGCCAAATATTGGCAGCCCAGCGGAATTAAGCGTTTGTTGTATGCTAATCAATGCATCATTCTGCTGCGTTACCACCAAGTTGAGGGAATTTCCCTGCGCACTATTGATAATGACTTCCTGAACGAACGCTAAAGAATTCAGCAAATCTTTAGCTTTTTGTGCTTCCTCAATTGGCGAAAACTCGCGGATACGTATAGTAATGCGATCGCCTCCGACATCATCTTTCAACTCTGAAGGTGTTCCTGTGGCAATCACGACGCCGCGATCAATAATTGTCACGCGATCCGCTAACGCATCAATCTCTTCTAAATAATGGCTAGTAATGACTACCGTTGTCCCTGCTTCTCGCAACTTCCGCAGGAAATCCCATACCACAAAACGGCTTTCTATATCAAGCCCAACCGTTGGTTCATCTAACACTAAGACATCCGGTGCATGAAGTAGCCCTGCCGCTAAGTCTAGGCGTTTACGTAGCCCACCAGAGTAAGTACCGGTCTTTTTATCGGCATATTCCTGTAAGCCGAGGAGATCTAGCACTGTTTCAATGCGCTGTTTCGCAGCCTGACTGGGTAGGTGATAAAGCGCCGCTTGTAGTTGCAGGAGTTCGCGACCAGTCAGCACCTTATCCAAAGCAACTTCTTGGGCTACATAGCCTAGCCTTTGCCTTGCTGCTTTGGGATGGTCTAATACAGAAATGCCAGAGATTTCTATCTTACCAGCATCTGGTGTGGTGAGAGTACATAAAGCACGCAGCGTGGTAGTTTTGCCTGCGCCGTTAGGCCCAAGTAAACCAAAGATTTCTCCTGGTTCTACCTGAAAGGAGATGTCCTTCACGGCTTCGACTGTACCGTAGCGCTTTTTTAAATTCTTAACTAAAACTGCGGGAGCCATGACAGCGTATCCCTAACTATACAAATCTCAACAAAGTCTAGTCCTATTGTAGACGAGTACTGTGAGACAAGGCGATCGCTCTTTCAAATGCAGCAATTCTCATTTTAAGGTTTCATGACATTGAACCCCTTACAGTCAGAGGGTTTTACAATTCTTAACGAATCTGGGAATCGCTGAAACGGCGCAAAATCGTTTCAAAATGAGAATTGCT
>Ga0116229_10008453_pt1 | contig 15988 bp, 7 predicted proteins | sample S1TSphgellanicum_3_FD_87313 | JGI IMG/M metagenome (GOLD analysis project Ga0116229, IMG submission 87313) | Host-associated microbial communities from peat moss isolated from Minnesota, USA - S1T2_Fc - Sphagnum magellanicum MG | ecosystem: Host-associated > Plants > Peat moss > Unclassified...
ATCCGGCAACGGCCCGTGGGCCTGCCCAAACGAACCGATTTCGAGCTGGTCAGAGAACCCGTTGGCGAGCCCCCGGACGGCGCGCTACTGGTACACAACCATTACTGTTCGCTCGACCCCGCCATGCGGGGGTGGCTCAAGGACGCCCCGTCCTACATGCCGCCCATCCCCTTGAATGATGCGCTTCGCGCCGTCAGCATCGGACGAGTTGCTGCGTCGCGCCAGGAAGACTTCAAGGTCGGTGACTGGGTGTTCGGGGTGATGGCGATCGAGGATTACTCCGTCGTCAGTCCCGACGGCTTCCTGCGAAAGATCGATCCGAGCCGGGTGACGAGCATCACGCGATACCTGTCTGTGCTCGGGCCCGTCGGGGTGACGGCGTACTGCGGCCTCATGGAGGTCGCCTGTCCTCGAGCCGGAGACACGGTCCTGGTCAGCGCTGCTGCGGGGGCCTCGGGCTCCCTGGTCGGGCAAATCGCCAAGATCCAAGGATGTCGGACCGTAGGCATCGCCGGCGGAGAGGTCAAATGCCGGCGCCTGGTCGAGCGTTATGGGTTTGACGCCGCCATCGATTACAAGGACAAGACGCTCGAGGAACTGTCCGAATCGATCAGGGCTGCAGCGCCCGACGGGGTCGACATCGTTTTCGAGCATGTCGGCGGAATCGTGCTCGACGCCGCGTTGATGAATCTCAAGTTGCACGCGCGCGTGGCGCTCTCCGGACTGATCTCGGAATACAATTCCACGAGCGGCCCCGTTGGCGCGCGCAACCTCTGGCAGCTCATCGTCAAGCGGGCGAGCATCCGCGGCCTTTATACGGGCGATTTTCTCGACCGATTCGAACCGGCCCAGGAAGAATTGGAAGCTTGGCTGCAGCAGGGACTGCTCGTTGTGGATGAACAGGTCGAGTTCGGCATCGATAACGCGATATCAACGTTCCTACGGCTTTTTTCGGGCGCGCATGACGGAAAACTGATCCTGCAACTCCGCTAGGGCACTCGTGGCGGGCCGCCGGGATGCCCATCCACGCAGTCGATCTGCCGCAATCCCGGATCCCGTCGATCTGCTGCAATCCCGGGTCGTCAATCCGGGACCGCAGCATCAGTTCGTCATTTGTACTTAAAGCCGAACGAAACGCCATACGTCGCGGGCAGGCCGGTCTCTCTGACGATGATGTCATTGTAGGAGATGGCGTTGTTCACGATGTAATGATTGAACACGTTCTTCCCCCACAGCGTGACGTTGAATCGCCCACCGGGCGTTCGATACCCCGCCCGGACATCGAGCGTCGTGTAGGAGGGAATCACGAAGGGATACTCATATTCCGAGCGCGTCGTCGCATGGCCGTTGACGCTGTTGGGCAAGGGGATTGCGCTCGCACCGATATAGGCGTCCTCCGTATCGCGGAAATTCGCCGTTGCGCCGAGGAACGTCTCGCCGTCAGCCGTCAAGTGGATGGGCAGGACGTAATCTCCATTCAACGTGAAGGTCCACTTGGGCGCAAACGGCAGCGCGTTACCGGCGAAATTCGTCACCACGCCGTAGACGCTCGTGCTCGTGAACTCCTCCACCGTCGTCGTGATGTAATTCATGCCCAAATCCAAGGTCAGCGCCGGGATCGGCCGGGCACTGATGTCCGCCTCGGCACCAAAAATGCGCGACCTCGGCACGTTCTGCAGATCCTGCAGCAGACCGAACAGACCCGAATTGACGGTGCCCTGAATCTGCTTGTTCAGGTAACTGTCGTAAAAGACCGCGGCATTGGTCTGAAACAGGCCATCGAGCAACTTGGACTTCACACCCAGTTCGTAAGACGTCACCGATTCCTGTCTCGCCGGCGTATACACGCTTTGGACCGACGCCGTGATCACGGGAAAACTTCCGGCTTTATATCCCCGCGATATGTTGGCGTAGAGCAAGGTGTCGTCGGTGACGCGGAAATCGGAGCCGACCTTCCATGAGACGTTGCTTTCGTCCAGCGTTCCGTAATACACGCTGCCCGGGTGGTTGTTGGGATCGAGCGTGTAGCACTCGTTGGTCGTGAGTGGAATCGTTTCGGGCGGATTGCCGATGAGTTGGCCCAATATCGTGAACAACGTATTGACCGTCCCATCCGGGCTGTAACCGCAGATGCTGGTGTCGTTTTCAGATCTCGTATATCGCGCGCCGGCGCGCAACGTGAGACGCGGCAGCACATCGTATTCGCCGTTCGCGAACACGGCGGTGTTCTTGATCTCCGAGTAGGTATTGATGCCGCTGAGATCGATGAACAGATTGGCGGCGTCACTGAGCCCGTTGTCCTTATAGCTGATCCATTGATCCTCGTGAACCGACGTCTTGTCGAAGTTGCCACCGAAGGTCCACCGGTACGGCGTGCCGACCTGGTTCTGATTCGAGATCCGTAATTCCTCGTTGATGGCGTTGATATGGCCAAAATCCTGGGGCTCGTCGACGAGGTTATAGGCAGAGCCGTCGAGGTCGGTCACCGGCGCCTGTTGCATGTAGTTATAGGTGGTCAGCGACGTGATCGTTGCGGCAGGACTGAGGTCATAATCGGCGCGCAGCGACGTCTGGAACAAATTGCGATCACCGCGCGGTCGGGGATTGGGCGTCCAATCAGCGACCCGGTTGTTATTCGTGGGCGAAAGAGGTGTGGCGAGTTCGGCGGGGGACGCCGTCACCTCCGACGGCAAGACGGCGATGATCTGCACCGCTTGGGGATCCGAGCGGTCGGTCGAGCCATTGATATTGAGGGCCACTCTCACGCCGTCGATCGCATGCCAATCGAGCTGAAACCGGCCCGCAAAATAACTCTGCTGTCCGAGCGTGTCATCGCGAGTGAAGCTGTATTGCCACGCGTCACGATGCAATGCGTCAAAAGACAGTCGAGCGGTCAGCCCGTCGCCCAGCGGGCCGCTGACGAACCCGGTTGATTGGAGCAGGTTGTAGTTCCCGTAGGTGACGTCGACGCCCGACGCGAACGCGTCGGTGGGTTTGGCGGCAATGTAATTGATCGCCCCGCCCGTCGAGTTCTGGCCGAACAGTGTTCCCTGCGGCCCCTTGAGAACTTCGACCCTCTCGAGATCGAAAAGCGTATGACTCGCCAGTAACGGGAAGGGCATGGGTGCCTGATCGAGATACACGCTGACCGCCGGATATACGGCCAGGGCATCCGCGTTGTAACCGATTCCGCGCAACGTATAGATCGGCGTATTGTGAGTCGTCGTCGCGTACTGCAAGCCCGGAACGATCGATGCGAGTTCCTCCGGATTCGTGATCAGGCGGGCTGCCAATTCATCAGCAGACAGCGCCGTGATGGTCACGCCGACCTTCTCGAGATTCTCCTCACGCTTGTTGGCCGTGACGATGATCTCTTCCAAGCCCTCAGTCGGTTGAGACTCCTTTGCGGCCGCGGTCGACGTGTCCGCGTCCACGGCCACCGCGCCGTTTGCGAGCATGAGCGCCGATGCGCCAAGGATCAATCCGCTTGCAATTTTCATCGCCCTCCCCCCCTATTTTTCTTGCCCCAACCGTTGTCGATCGCCGTTTGCAGATGACTCGCGCCCGGAAGCACGGGAGTGATCGGGTACCCCCGCACGGGCACTCGAGCACGGCGTTGCCGACACATGTTGGAACCAGCCCGTATACCCCGATCGCGTTCATTCTCGTTTCCGCGAGAGACTCTGCAACTCTTGCGTGTCTTCCTGTGCACCCCGCCGTTGCATCAATCGCCAGAGTCGTGGGCGCCGGTCCCGGATCTGGGGCGCAACGCTAGCGCCAATGGTGGATGCTGTCAATCTCGGTCCTACAATTTTGGCAACCAGGTCGTCATACAATGTTGGGTATTTCGCTCAGGCGCACGCGCCCCTCGAGACTCGCGGCCACGTCGCAAGCCGGTCGTTCCGACTGTCCGGTTCGCGGGGATTACAAGAGCTCGAATACCTCGTAGCGCGGTCCCTGCGGCCGGCGGCTGCCGATCCCGATCGCGAGGATGTCATTCAGCCAGATCAGCTGCGGCGCGGCGGTTTCGAACGCCACGGACGTGCGAAAGTACAGCTGATCGGCAGACAGCGACTCACCGCGCGCCAGACGCGCCTCGCCGTCCGGCGGCATCTTGAGCCGCCCGGTATAGGTCATGTAAATGATTTCTCCGGCGTCGGTCTCGAGCATCGCGCGAACGTCCAGATGGATGACTCCATCGGCGCGTTTGATCAGCCAGTCACCGCCGCCCGCGAGCGCCTTGCCGCTCAATCGGCCACCGCTGAATCTTCCCGAGGTGATGATGGCGGAACGCCTGAAATAACCCATCGGTACGTTGCCGACGATCTGAGCCGCCGTTTCGAATTCGATCGTGAACAGCGGCCTCGACGCTACTTCCGTCACCTGCATGGCGTCATGGGCCCCGCTCGCCCGCTCGTGATCGAAGGCCCGGGTCTGTCCCACCGCTCTGCACCGCGGTGGTCTCGAGGAATTCAAGCATGGCACGCGTCGTTTCCACGGGCCGCTCCTGCTGGGTCCAGTGACCGCAGCCGGGCAGCAGCAGGTTGGTGCGCAACTGCGGCACCTCTTTGGGCATGCCCCGATAAATCTCATCGTTCATCAGAACGACGAGATCGCGGTCGCCCGCCACGAAACACGCCGGAACCGTGACCTTGGCCCCCCGGTAGGGCGCCATTTCCTCCCACGTGGCATCGGCTGCACGGTAGTAATTGAGCGCCGATGCGAAGCCGGTGCGCTCGAATTCCCCGGCGTAGAAATCGAGGTCTTCTTCCCTCAGCCACTCGGGGAGGCGTTTCGGCCACGCGAAGCCGTCCTCGATCCGGTCGCCGCGGACCAGCTGCGCGAGCGTGATCTCACCCGGTGGAGCATCACCGGAGGCCGTGAAGAAAAACCCGGCCAGCCAGTGGCGTACGTCGCGTTCCAGGTCGCGCTCGGCGCGTCCGACCTCATTGAAGTAGAGCTGGTAGTGAAAGGCTTCGCCGGTCTCCTGCCGCATGGCCTGGCTCGGCGGAACCGAATGGTCATGAGCGAACGTGGTGCGCGCGCCGTAATAAGGCACACTCAGTGCGATCACGGCAGGAAACAGATCGGGCCTCATGAGCGCGGCGTTCCACGCCACCGGCGCTCCCCAATCATGACCCGCAATGACGGCGGATTCGTGAGGCAGCGCAGCAAGCAAACCGACCATGTCGCCGACGAGTTTGGGCTGTGTGTATTTGGCCGGGTCCAGCGGACGGGATGATCGGCCAAAACCGCGCATGTCGGGAGCCACAGCGTGATACCCGGCATCACCGAGTGCGTGGAGCTGGTGGCGCCACGAGTACCAGGATTCCGGAAAGCCATGGCACAGGATCACGCAGGGGCCGGTCTTAGGTCCGGCCTCCGCGACATGCAGCCGGATTCCGTTCGTATCGACCAGGCGATGGGTGATGTGTGCCATGTTTCAGGGAATGAATCCCTGCTGGCGCGCCGCGTTGATCGCCTGCAGCCGGTTGGCGACGCAGAGCTTGGAATAGATGTTCTTGAGGTGGAACTTGATCGTATTTTCGGAGACGAACAATCGCTGGGCGATTTCCCTGTTGGACACGCCGCCGGCAAGATACCGGAGCATTTCCTTTTCGCGCTCCGAGAGCGGCTGCCGGGCCGCCTTCGCCGCCACACCGGTGGCGCGCGTCAAATCGAGTCCCGACGCGGCGAGCAGGTCCTCGAGGAATTCCTGATGGGTGGTTTGATCGCCGTCATCGCCGGCGGCGCCCCGGAAAATCCTCTGATAGGCCTCGCGCAGCAGTTGGACGATACCCTCCCCTTCGTCGAGGAAGCAGCGAATGTAACGACCGGGTTGGGCGAGTTGCACGGCATTGCGCAGGCTCCGGTGCGCTGCATTGTGCATGCCCTCGTTCTGCTTGAGCAGGGCCTCCAGCAGGTGCAGCTTGATCTGACAATAGGTACGCTGCGGATGCCGCTGCTGCTCGCGCGCCACGCGCGCGCCCGCCACCTGCGCCTCGAGCGTGTGCACGGCGAGGCGCACCCGTCCCAAGGTCTCTCCCTCGAAACCTTCGGCAATCGACAACCAGCCGTCCGGATATCGATTGGCCACCGTGGTCGTGTGGGCGGCAATCGATTGCGCCCGGTGTACGTCGCCGGCCACCAGCGCCCGCCGTACGCGCTCCCAATCGGCGATCCCGATCAGCCGGGTCCAGCCACACTCGTGACCGATGCGTTCGAATTCGTCCAGCACCGTGAACGCCTTGTCGGCGCGACCCCGCGCATCGAAGGTGCGCGCCATCGCGATGTGCGCCAGTGCGATGAAGTCTGGGATCACCGACTCCGCGATCGTATCGTGATGCCGCGCGTAAATGGCTTCCACGAGATCGAGTTGATTGGCCTCGTATGAGGCCCAGATCTGACAGCAGGCGAGCGCGGCCGATGCGAACGACCCGTCCATGTGGGCGCTTTCCTCCTGCATCCTGCGGAATCGTTCGAGCGCCTCACCGAGCTGTCCCTGATAAATCAGCGCGGCGCCGGACAGCGCCATAGTGTAGCCGCCGCTGAACGTCGCGCCGGCGCGATCGCTCGACGTACGCGCGACCGCGAGCCGTTTACGCGACGCCTCGAAATCGCCGATCGCCAGATCCCGATAGGAAAGCAGATTCGCGGCGGCGCCGATCTCGAACGCGGCGAAGCCGGAGGCCTTGTGGTCCTCGAGTGGCAGCGGTTCGATCCAGCGGACGGCCGCGGGGATGTCGTCTTGCAGCACGGCGGACATCGAGAGCGCCACGCGCGACGTCGCCGTGTGGGCAAGGGCGCCGGAATCCACATGCTTGCGCAAGAAATCGAGCAGCGGCTGCAGCCGCCGCTCGCGGCGCAGGAAAATCAGCGCGTAGGCAACCTTGATCGCCAAGTCCGGCCTTTCCAGCACACAGGCGAGCGGCAGCCGTTTGAACCAGCGCTCCACGGTCATGAGCTGCCCACTCGCCACCAGCAGCGAGGCCCATTCGTTCAACGTGTCGGCTGCCAGTGTCGTATCGCCACAGCCCAACGCGTGGTAGACAACCTCCTCGTAGAGCGAGCGCGACAGATGCCACTGCGCCGCACGGGCATGCACCTCGAACACGGTCGCTTCGGACAGTTTGCGCAGGTTCTCGGCCATGATCGTCGAGAACAGGCCGTGGTATTTGAACCATCGGCCCTCGGCATCCAGACTGCGCAAGAACAGGCCGGAGCGCTCGAGACCGATCAGCAGGCTCTGGGAATCGGAGCGCCCGGTGACGGCATTGCACAGATCCGCGGTGAGACGATTCAACAGCGAGGTCTTGAGCAGGAAGTCCTGCGTTTCCGGGGGTTGCAGGGCGAGCACGTTGTCGGCAAGGTATTCGGCCAGCTCGCGCGGGCTGTCCGCATTGAGGTCGGCCAGGGAATTGCGCACTTCGGGACTGTCGAGGGTCAGGCGATAGAGCTGCAGTGCGGCCGGCCATCCCTCGGTCCGCCGATAGATGATCCCGATTTCCTGGGAACTGATCTTGAGATCGCGCGACGTCGCAAAGAACCGATCCACCTCGGCCGGTGAGAAGCGCAGATCGTCGGCGCGCAGCACGAGCGCCGTGTTGCTGACGAGCAGCTTGGCAAGGCCGACCTCCGGCAGCGAGCGCGAGCCGATGAAGACCCGCACGTTCTCGGGCACGCGATCGAACAGATCGCGGAAGAAACTGATGAAAATCGCATTGCGGATGGTCTGGAATTCGTCGAGAAACAGCGCCACCGGCCGGTCGAGACGCGACAACCGGTCGAGCGCCCAGTCGGCGCGCCGACCCCCGCGCACCTTTTTATCCATGTCGGGGCTCACGCCGGTGGCGCCGTCGCTGCACACGCGGTCGATCAAGGCGCGAATGTGGATGGCAAAGCGCCGAGGATCATTGTCGGCATCATCCAAGGTCAACCAGGCCGTGATCCAGGACTTCGCATGGCATTCGGTCTTGATCTGCTGCAGGGTCGTGGACTTGCCGTGCCCGGCGGGAGCCTGCAGCAATATGACGCGCAGGCTCGCGTCGCAGAAGATGCGTTCCAGGATGCGGTCCCGCCGGATGGCCCCCGGGGAGATCGGCGGTGCATAGAGCTTGTAGGCACTCGCCTCCGCCGGCCCTTCGCCCGCCGATTCAACGCCCGGGTCGCTGGCAACGTCTTGCGCGTGCTCTGACATGCCACGCACGATATACCACCGGCCGGCTGCGAGCCAGTCAGCCAGCCGTCATGCGCGTCAGGCAGCGTTGCACCGAGTCAGCCCTCAGTCGGGGCAGTCGGTGCTCGTACCCCTCACAGCGCACCCGACTGGCTATACGTGGCGCCGCCCGTCGCGTAGGTGACGGTCCAGCCATCGCCATTCGCCGAGTGCTGTGTGCCATTCCCGTCCATCTGCGCCGCGAAGGTATACGTGCCGGGACTGATGGTCTCCCCGCTCGTGAGCACGAAGCTGTAGACGATGGTGCTGCCGCTCGTGTGGCTGGCCGCGATTTGACCACCGATGGTCTCGTATTGACCGCCGTACGTCACATTGGTGGCGGCGACGGTCAGGGTCAATGTGAGCGCCGTGATTGGCGCGCCAGTCGTCAGCTCCACGTCCTCCTCGTCGAACCAGGCACTGCTGTTCGATGCCGTGCCCGTGAACTTGGCGGGGCCGTGCGGCGTCCCGCTTCCCGCTTTGACCGTCAAGGCCACGGACGTGGTGGCGCTCGTGCCGCCGCTGCTACCCTTGATGGTCACGGTACTCGTTCCGACGCTCGCCGTGCTGCTCGCGCCGAGCGTGAGGCTCGTCTTGGCGGTGGTGGTGGTCGGCTTGAAGGTCGCGGTGACACCCGTGGGCAGACCGCTCACGGTGAAACCCACGTTGCCGCTGAAGCCCCCCAAGGGGGAGACGGTGATGGTCGTGCTGACGCTCGCGCCCTGGGTGAGCGCGAGGGTGCCGGGATTCGCCGCGAGCGTGTACGATCCCGGCGCCCCCTTGGCGGGGCTCAGCACCACGGTGGTGAGTGAATAGGGTTCCGCCGCGATCTTGAAGTTCGGCCCCAACCCCGTGGCGCTGCTCGAGGCAATGGCGCTGCTGGTCTTACCGTACGTTTCGACGCTGCCGGTGGATGCGGGCGTGAATCCCGACACGGCCACGCTCGCGGTGGTCGTGTTGCTCGGATCCTTGTTGACCAGCAGCAACGTCAGCTCACCGTTGGCCCGCAGCACCGCATGGGTCGACAGCAGACTGTTCGATGAGGTCGTGCGCACGAGCTTATCGCCGGGCTTGCCGAGCGCGGTGAGCATTTTCAACCCATAGTACGTCGCAAAGGGGGTGTCCAATGCCGGCTCGCCCGAGGAGGCATTCGAGAGGATGCCGTAATCTCCGAACGTCGAACTGCCGAACAGGTTGGATGAGGAATTCCCGCCGGTGCTGCCGTTGTGCAGATCCCAGACGTCGACGTTCGCCACGCCCTGCTCGAGCCACGTGGCGATGCCATCGGCGATGAACAGGGCATTGACGACGCTCAGGGTCTGCTTGCCCGGATCGGAGGAAACCGAGTTGAACTCCGTGACGAGGATTTGCACGTTGGCGGCGTTGCTGCCCGCGTATTTGCTGACGAGCGCTTTCACGGCGGACACCATGGCGGCGATGCCGGGCGATCCATTGATGCCGCTCTCGGGCGCGGCCAGCAGGTCCGCATCCGATTCGCTGCCGGGATTTTGCGGATACCAATGCACGATCACGAAGTCGATCGCGGTCCCGCACTGGGCAAGCACGTTGGTGTTCCAGTTGGGCGCTTCACCGTCGGGCCAATAACCCGGTGCCGCGAGCACGACGCCCACTTTGATGGCGGGGTCCACCGCTTTCATGGCCGCGGAAAATAGCGCCACGTTCGCTCCATAAGTGCCGGGATCGTGGGCGCCGTGCAAGTCCGTTTCCCAGGCAGCACCGTACTCGCCGTTGCCGTAAACCTCGTTGCCGATCTCCCAATACTCGACCCCATAGCCCTTGGTGACGTTGGCGTACTGCACCCACGACGCTGCCAACGCCGGCGTTCCGCCGCCGTTTCCCGACGTATTGGAGCCGTAGTTCACGGTGATGACGGGTGCGGCGCCGATCGATTGCACGACACCCATGAATGCCTCGAAGGTGTTGGCGGGATTGGCGTAGCCGCCCTGGCCGGTCACGATCGAATCCGTTTGCCAGTTGTAATCGTCGGCAGTCGAGCCACCTGGAAATCGCAACACCCGGGTGCCTACGGTCGTGAGCAGAGCAGGCACCTCGGTGTCGAGCAGGTTTGCGTCCCACACGGCAGTATTGACCCCCACGTCCGTCGCCGGAATGACCGCCAACGAGGCGCCCGCGTTGACGGTCACCGTGCTGGTCGTTTGCGCCTGGGCCGTCAGCGGGCCCATTGCCGTGAGGCTGAGTGCTGTCGACAGCAGAGTCAGCGCGCACGCCAAGACCGCCGGCCTGAGAGTCAGCTCGCGCAGCAAAGCCGCCGGCTTGAGAGTCAACTCGCGCAGCAAAGCCGCCGGCTTGAGAGTCAGCGCGCACGCGAAAACCGCCGGCTTGAGAGTCAGCTCGCGCAGCAACGCCGCCGGCTGGGTGGAAACGCCAAGATTCATTTGCGGACTCTCCGTCTGGGTGGGTGCAGGAACACAGCCACGTCGCGATCGCATCACGAGCGCGTGGGACCTGAATCGTTCGAGAAGTGCTCTGCGTGAAGAGGCGCTGCAGTGCCAGAGGCGCGGGCAGATCAGATCTGCCGGACTGCTCGCGGAGTATGCCCCTTCGGTATATCGAATGGGGGAAACTCGATGTCATTCAGGGGCCGCCCCATCAGGATCCGCCCGGCGCGCGAAAGAAGGGTCGCTCCGCTGGAGGAAGTCCCGCGGCTCACTCGATGCCTTCGGGAAGCGGACGGATCTGGCTCGAGCCTCGCGCGAGCCGGCCCGCGAGAAGCACGGCCTGGGTACGATTCGCCGCGCCGAGTTTGCGCAGGATGACGGTCATGTGGGCCTTGACGGTCGCTTCAGAAATGTGCAGATCCTCGCCGATCTGTTTGTTGAGCCGCCCCGCGCACAACATCCCGAGGACTCGGAATTGCTGCGTCGTGAGTTGCGCGATCCGTTCGGCGACGTCCAGCGCGCCGGCTTCGGCGCCCGATTCGGCTTCGGGTCCGACGCCGGCCGGCACGGCAACCTCGCCGCGCAGTACGGCCTGGACATGCGCGGCGATCGTGGCGGCATCGGCGGACTTCGACACGAAGCTCTGCGCTCCGAATGCCAATGCCTGGCGCATGGTGCGCGGATCGTCGGAAGCGGAGACCACGATGACGGGCAGACCCGGATGCGAACCCCGCAGATGCGCAAGCGCATTGAAACCGTACGCACCGGGCAGGTTCAAGTCGAGCAGCAGCAAGTCGACCCGCGGATGCCGCTCCAACGCATCGAACAATCCGGCGACACTGTCCGCTTCGAAAACCTCGCCGCGGAAGGCGGCGGCCACGGCGCCCTTCAGCGCCAGACGGTAGAGCGGGTGGTCATCGACGATGAGCACCTGGTAATTCACAGGCTGATTTCGATCTCCCGCGCGCGCGACGCATTCTTCCCCTGCCGCCGAAACGCGCACAGCAGCGCGCGCAGCGCCGCCGGACGCAAGGGCTTGTACAACAGCGGAAACCCCGCGTCGCGCGCGGCGAGATTCAAATCCGCGTCGTGGTCCGCGCTGATCAAAGCCGCGCAGACCGTCGGCAGGCGCGCAGCGCACAGCCGCCGCAGGAGTTCGATGCCGTTGACGCCGTCGCCGAGATGATAATCGGCGAGGATCGTGTCGACGCCGGTTTGAGCGCAGAGCAATGTGGCCTCGGCACTGCTGCGCGCCTTGTACACTTGCACGCCCCACTGCGCGAGCAGCGCCTCCATGCCATCGAGGATCGCCGAGTCATTGTCCACGCACAACACGCGCAACCGTTGCAGGTCGCCGGGATCCGGTGCGGGCTGATACCGTTGGGTGCTGCGCGCGCGCCGCGCGTGCACGTCCCGCGCGACTCGCACGCCGAATACCGAGCCTCGGCCGGGTTGGCTCGCAAAGGAGAGCGTGTGCTGCATGAGCCGCGCGAGACGATCGCAAATCGACAACCCGAGGCCGAGGCCCTTCTCTCCCCAGGGCGAGCCATGCTCGAGCCGGCTGAACTCGGCGTACATCGCCTGGCGCTGATGTGCCGCGATGCCGGGACCGCTGTCGTACACCGCGATCTCGAGCTCGCCGCCGCGACGGCGGCATCCGACCACGACGCCGCCCACTTCCGTATAGCGAAGCGCATTGGACAGATAATTCTGGACGATCCGCCGCAGCAGCAAACGATCGCTGCGCACGACTTCGCGGCAGCCGACGATCCTGAGCCGCAGGTGCCGGGCACGAGCGAGCGGTGCATATTGCCGGTGCAGTTCATCGAGCAGGTCGGCGACCGCAAAACTGCCGATGTCCGGCTTGAGCACGCCGCTGTCCAGACGCGCGCTGTCGAGCAGATCGTTGATGAGCTCTTCAGCGGCGCGCATCGAGACATCGATGTGGCTCGCCAGTTCGTGCAGTTCCGGGTGCTCCCGCACCTGCGACTGCAGGGCCGAGACGAACAATCTCGCGGCATTCAGCGGCTGCAGCAAATCGTGGCTGGCGGCCGCAAAGAACCGCGTCTTGCTGGCGTTGGCCGCTTCGGCCTCCTGCTTGGCGAGGCGCTGTGCCTCGAGCGCGGCGCGCAGTTCGGAAGTGCGTTCAGCGACCCGCTCCTCCAACCCCTGCTTGGCGTCGAGCAGCGCCTGCTCATGGCGCTTGAATTCGGTGATGTCCGTGTAGGTCGTGACGAATCCGCCCCCCGCCATGGGTTGGCCGCGGATGTCGTAGACCTGTCCATTGCGGCGCACGCGCTGGAACGTATACGGAGTGCCGGCACGCAGATGCGCCAGCCGTTTCTCGATCTGAGCCTCGGCATCGCCGGATCCGAGCTCACCTTGAGCGGCGTTCCAGCGCAACAGGTCGATGACGGGGCGGCCGACCGCGACCAGACCCTCCGGATAATTTAATAGCTCCAGGTAGCGGCGATTCCAGGCGACCACGCGCAGCTGGGCGTCCACGACGCTGATTCCCTGCGTGACGTTTTCCATCGTCGCCTGCAGCAGCTGCCGGCTGAAGCGCAACTCCTGGGACGTCTCGTCGAGCAGCTCGACGACCTCCTCGACCTCCAGGCCCTTGCGTTGCAGAGCGTGCGTCAGCACGACGCGCGCGGACGAGGCGCCGATCGAGGCGGCGAGCGCCCGCTCGACGTGCTGCATGAGTCCCCGATCGGAGGGTTCAGTGGCCTTGGGCGGTCCATGCCCCGTTTGCGCGGCATATTCCCGCAGCGCCTGAGCGGCCGCAGCCGTGCCGATCATGCGCGCCGCGACCGTTTCAAGATCTCCCACCGTGCAGTTGATCGCCGGCAATCCGAGCCCCGGCCGCTTCGGCGCACCGAACGCGCGGGCGGCCAGACGCTCCTGCAGCGTTGCGCGGCGCCGCGCCGACACGATGCACAGGACGAGCACGTTCAGCCCCAGAGCAAGCATCGCCCGCGTGCCCACTGAGTCCGGCAAGGGGCCCCGCATCCAGGGCGATGGCGAGAAGCTTCCCGACGCCACGATTCCGCCGGTGGCGAGATTGGGCAGGAACAACAGATAGCTCCAGGCGACGAATCCGCACAGCATGCCCCAGAACACGCCGGCCCGGCTCGCACCGCTCCAATACAGCGCCGCGAACAGCGCGGGGGCGAATTGCGCAACGGCGGCAAAAGCAAGCAATCCGATCGCGGCCAGGCTGGTCGAGCTCGTCGTGCAGCGGTAGTACGCGAAGGCCAGGAGCGAGAGCGATGCGATGACCGCGCGCCTCACCCACAGCACGCGCCGCCCGAGGCTCGCGCCGTCTTCCAGGCGCTGGCGCCACAACAGCGGCGCGACGATGTCGTTCGATATCATCGTGGCGAGCGCGGTGCTCGCGACGATCACCATCGCAGTGGCCGCCGAAAGGCCACCGAGGAACACGAGCACCGTGAGCCCTCGCGCCCCGTAACTCACCGGCAGAGTCAGAATCAGGGAATCCGATGCGGTGCGCAGGGTCAGCCCGTCAGTGGTGCCGAGCGCGACCACCGGGATCACCGCGGCCGAAAATAACCCGAGGTAGGCCGGAAACAACCAGCGCGCGGTTTTCAGATCCTCGGTACGCGCGCATTCGACCACGGCGGCCTGGAATTGCCGCGGCAGACAAAAGATCGCCACCGCGGCGAGCAGCGTGCTCATGAGCGCATCGCCTTTGAACACGCCGCCGAAGTGCGCAAGTTGCGTGGGCAACACCCACGGCCGCCCGCGCAGATGCAGGCAGGCGAACACGCCGATCGCCACGAAGGCGAAGAGTTTCAGAAGAGATTCAAACGCAATCGCGAGCATCAAGCCGTCACGGTGGCCCGATGCATCGACGCGGCGGGCGCCGAACAGCACCGCGAACAACGCCATCATCAGCGCGACCGCGAGCGCAGTGTCCCGGTACCAGGGCGCCCCCCGCGCGGCAGTCGCGGTCAGCACGTCGATGCTGGTGGCGACGGCTTTGTATTGCAGAGACATATAGGGAATCGCCGCCGCGAGCGCGATCACGGTCACGAGCACGGCGAGAGCGCGGCTCTTGCCGAAGCGCGACGCAATGAAATCAGCGATCGAACTGACCTTGTGCGCGCGCCCGATCCGCACCAGCCGCTCCATGAACGGCAGCGCAAACAGGAACACGAGCGCCGGACCGAGATAGATCGGCAGGTAACCCCATCCGTCGCGCACCGCGGATCCGACCGCACCGAAGAAGGTCCAAGACGTGCAGTACACGCCGAGCGCGAGCGCATAGATGATGGGCCGCAGGCGGCGTTGGCTCGGATAGATCCGGTGGCGCTCGCCGTAGAACGCGATCCCGAACAGGCAGCCAAGATACGCCAACGCGAAGAATGAAAGCAGCCAGCTGGAAAACACCGCCCCCCCTCGCAGCACACTCTAAGCGCCGGTCTGCAATTAGGCAAATTCGCCAGGAATTCCCGGCGATTCGCCCGCACGGGCGCATCCCTCGAATCTGCGCGCATCCCTCGAATCTGCGACCAAGATGCGACTAAGGTCGAATGTGAACCGGACGGCGGGCGCGCTAGTATCCGCGCCTGAAACGAAAAACCGACAACGTCATCGGATCGACGCAAGATCGAATTTCTCTTGAGAAGATGTGCCGGTCGCCGAAGGCGCCCGTTCGCCGGCCGGGCGTGGGCGCTGTGGGCTACGCAAAAAAACCTGACATGTGTCCCGGGGAGATATCAATGAAGAGACGCATTCAATCGACTCTGGCGGTGCTGGGTGTTGCCGTGGCCCAGGTCGCGGCGCACGCGGAGGTCAAAGACCCGCTGCCCGACAGCCTGTCGCTGGGCGGCGTTACTCTGTACGCCACGATCGACGTGGGCTACGCCTATCAGAGCAACGGCGTTCCGCTCAGCAGCCAGTACATCGACGGCCTCGAATATCAGGCCTTTACGACGACCCGGAATTTCTCGGGCTCGCAGTCGACGATCGCGGAAAGCGGCCTCGAGCAATCCAAGATCGGCATCCGGGTGTCGGAACCGATCGCCGAGGATTTCACCCTCGTGGCCAGGACCGACACCGGATTCAATCCGCTGTCGGGACAGCTGGCCGATGCCTGCGGATCCATCTTCACGAACAGCACCAAGCCACAGGGTCAACAGACCGCGAATGCCGATAGCAGCCGCTGCGGCCAGGCCTTCAACGGCGTGATCTGGGGCGGCGTGAGCAACCCGCGCTTCGGCACGCTCACCATCGGCCGCCATCAGTCGCTGCAGCTCGACGCGCTGGCCGTGTACGATCCGCAAACCCTGTCCTATGCGTTCTCGTTTCTCGGCTATTCGGGCTTCAA
>Ga0116229_10008454_pt1 | contig 15987 bp, 8 predicted proteins | sample S1TSphgellanicum_3_FD_87313 | JGI IMG/M metagenome (GOLD analysis project Ga0116229, IMG submission 87313) | Host-associated microbial communities from peat moss isolated from Minnesota, USA - S1T2_Fc - Sphagnum magellanicum MG | ecosystem: Host-associated > Plants > Peat moss > Unclassified...
CCAGTAGATAAGAGTGCAGGAGAAACAACACCCCCCCCCCCCCCCCCCACAATTTTATAAATATCAAAAAAAAAAAAAAAAAAATAAAAAAAATATAAAAAAAAAAAAAAAAAAAAAAAAACACAGAAAATTAAAAAAATAAAAAAAAAAAAAAAAAAAAAAAAAAAACAAAGGGAGATAAAAACTTGAGGAGCAAGCCAGGAGGATTAAAGACTAGTGATGAACAATTATGGAATGTGGATTCTGTGGCAGATGGGGAAGAATTAATAGGTAAATTGTGGGATGAAGAAGCAAGGATTAAAAAGTTCATGAAGTGCAAATGGCAGAAAACACGGATTTACAGACCATGAGAAGTCGTGTGATGGAGTGAAGGGTCCTCCCTTTTTTTCTAGTATAAAACGTTCATGAAACATTCGTTATATAGATACTAGGATGCAGGGCCGACATATTTCCACTCATGGCTCTCAAGGGACGGAGGGGGGAGGGCTCCAGCCAATCACGAATTACCGAATCAAGCATGTGCGGACACCAATTATTTTATATAAGTAGATATTTTTGACAGCAGTTTGTGTAGGGCACAAGTTCTGAAGCATAGTACAAAATTGTGGAGGTGTCAACCAACTACTTTCTTTTGCTTTCTTTTCCCCTCATGTGGCAGCAAACCAGATATGGAGGAGTTACTGTACCCTAGGGTCAGCTTCTACATTGACAAAATAATAATAACCATAATAATAATAATAATAATAAATCCATAATTAAATTCGTTTCTGAAAATCTTAAAATTATTATTTTCTCTTGACTTACCATGGATATTGTCATATGAATGGTTGAAATTATTATTCAAAATAATTTACAACTTGCAATAATTATGATGATTTTTCCAACACCCTTCGTTTCATATTTTTCAATAATTAAAAGCATTAGTTAATGATAAAACTTACCAAATAAGGTATTTGGTTTCCTCACATGCATTCAAGGGTCTGCTAGGCTTAATGGATTCCAGGCTTTTCCAGCTTGAACATTTGTCGGTATCTTACATTTGCAGTTCTGGTGTAGGAGGTACTTTTACGTTGTCGGCAAGAAAAGGATTAGAACTAATTAGGATTAGGACCGCCCTCTTCAGAGGATTCTTGGTTTGCCAGGACTTGGGTCCTTCCATCTTATGTTTTTCTCTCTCCTCCTTTGTTGGGTGCTTTGTTTGATCGATGATTGGCAGGTTTTCATCAATTAGGGTTACAGATACTGCTTATTACAACCTAGTTAACCTTGAGAAGGTGTGTCGCAACTCCAAGGTTGGTTTGTTTGTTTCTTTGTAGGGCTTTTGAAAGGGCCACAGAGAAGCAGCACCCCCACCAGTGCACCATCCACTGGATGCCCCATTATTACTCAGTTGTGGATGAATCTCAACTGAGTTAATATTTGATTTCACCTTGGTAACCAATTCTGTATGAAATAGGTCTCACATATAGGTAGATAGGTAAAGAAAATATTTAAATACTAGGTAAGTAGATGGTTTATATATAGGCAAGGGCTGTTTTTACTACTTACCTAGTAACAATCTCCTTCTGGGTTGTTAGTAGGTAGGTTTTTAAAAAAAAAAGCAACTGAGCTAACCATCATGGTTAGCTTGGGAACTGGAACCCAACAGAAAACTGTTTTCTGACCACTTACCATTCATCTTTCATTGGTGCACTGGTGGGTGCTGGTTCACTATTGCCCTTTGAAAGTACCTTCCTGCACACAGAGGATACTTTTCCCAATTGAAGGGACCTTGAGCCATTCACATGCAAACCTTCCCACCATTCAAATCAAATAGGTAGATATATTTTTGTTCTTTCACCATGGGCAAGGCTACTCCTCCTATGGATGAACCTCCCTTAATTTCTTGCAACCTCCCAAATTAAAAAAATTGTACCTAAAAGCACTCAGAGAAATTTCCTAATGTATTTGTTCTCCTCCTCGTCAGCAAAGGGTGGGGCATTTTGAAAAGTGAAACGCTCACTCTAGCAAAGCATTTCAACATGGGAAAAAAAAAATTTAATTGATTTTTTTTGGGGATGATGCTGATGAAAAATAAAATAGTCCTGATTATTCTCAAAGATTCTCTAATTTCCTTCACAGAATTATGTTCTTTGAAGAACATATTTTTTGAAAATTTCAACATTTCTGAAAATAATAGTGAAGCTGCCAAGGTACTCTTGTACAGTCTTGTTTCGTTATGATCATGCATCCAAATTGGTGCTGGAGTTCTCCAAAAACTAACCCTTAGTTGGGTAATTTAACTGAAGAGGAGAACCTCAGTTGGATACCTTTTTTATACAGGGAAGCCCCAGGGTGCCCACATTCCCAATAAAAGAGGCCTAGGATGAGGTGGTAACAACAAATTTGCATGGTGAGCAACTGTTCTTTATGAGTAAAGTAAGGTCCGAGGATTAGGGCTTTCCCAAAATATGCACCTCTCCTATCTCTGAGGGGCACTTTATTGACCTTGCCTACCAAGGCAAGAAGGATATTGTGTTTAGATTCATTATAGAGTATAGTAGCTTAAGGGATTTTGGCCCCTAGGAAATAGGTTTTTATTTTTGGGGGGGGGTGGGGATTCCTTGCTCCAAGGCCATTACTAGATGTAAAGCTACAGTCTAAAGAGTTCCTTGAAACAATGTGGCCAAGTAAGTGGAGATCTGCCTAGGGATGCTTACCATCCTGGCTCCATCGAGCTAGAATATTCTGCCAGTGGAGTTTTACATTGGCATGTAAAATCCCTTCCATTCGTAAGGAGGAGAGTAGGTATAACATTCCTTTCCTTTCCTCCAATGGATATTTTCGGATGTAAGGTGCCCTCCAATTACACTTCGGAAATATCTTGGCATGCTTTGTTAGAGGACTTTCACAAAAGGTCCCCAGTTGCTGGAGTCGACCGGCTGAAACCATTTCAGGACCTTATTTGGGAACCTCCAATTAGGGTTTGGTGCTCAACGGACTTTCACAAAAGGTCCTAAGTTCCTGAAGTTGACCGGCTGAAACCATTTCAGGACGTCATTTGGGATCCTAAAATTACGGTTTGGTCCTCAACGGACTTTCGCAAAAGGTCCTAAGTTGCTAGAGTTGACAGGCTGAAACCCATTTCAGGACCTCATTTGGGATCCTCCAGTTAGGGTTTGGAGCTCATAGCCTCCGTAGTTTCAGTTGTCGTGAGAAGAGAGCGCGCGCGAGAGAGGGAGAGAGAAATTGCGATCGTTTTCTAGCCGCGGTCGATCAATCCTCGCTTATCTTTAGGCTTTGTGTGTCAGGTATTGAAGTCGGGAAAGCGGCGGTAGGAGTTTTGTTTACGGAGAAAGAGAAAAGAGCGAACGTAGCAGGATGGAGAGAGGCAAAGGATCGTGCCGGAAATGGGCTGTGGACCTTTGTGATGCTGTGCCTTCTTCTGCCTCCGCTCGAGATCCTATCGGATTTTCCCGTTCTACCTTGGATCTGGTATGCTATTTGTTTGTTTCTCCACGGATTCTCTCTAGCCTACGGCGTACTCTAAAACATGTTATGTGCAGAAATTTTTCTAGGTCTTTAGCAACACTTGCTTCAGAATTTTAAACCTAATATAATCGTTACGTCTTTTTTACTTCCCGGAAGTGCCAATTCTATGCATTAGATGGGACTTTATTGGTGGTAGACGATGTTAGTATCCTTGTCTGGACGGTGGGGGTAAGTATGAGAACTGTGTTGCATTTCAGGTTGGAGGTTCCAATAGTGTAATCAGATTTCTTGGCAGACAAGGTCATATATTCATAAGCCTAGCTTGAAGCAGTTGTGTAATTTCTGGTAGTGTGCAAAGTTGACTGTGGGCTTCAAGATGTTCTGGTTGGGGTTTGTGTGTCGCAGGAAGAGAGCACTTCTGGGAAGCAGAAGAAGGACAATGAGGCCACATGGAAACAGCAGGTTTGTTCTTATTTTTTCCGGTTGACTTTCATTCTGATGGATTTTGTGATGTGCTAGCAGTTCATTGTGTAGATGAATCTCGACAACAGCGTTCGAGATAGGTACTGCAAAATTAGGAGCTTCTTGAAGCCGTTGTGAAACAAAGATTTTAAGCTTTTCATGTCAACATTTTGATTTGGTGTGTCCAGAAAGCATGGGAGGCAGCACAAGCACCATTCCGCAATTTGTTCATGATGGGCTTCATGATGTGGATGGCAGGCAACACTGTCCATTTATTCAGCATTGGCATTACTTTTTCAGCTCTTTGGCAACCTATAAGTGCCCTTCAGGGCATCAGCAAAGGTAAAATGGTGAAGCTTGATGCATGTTCTTATTTATCCAGAGCACTCTAGGAAGGTTGGACAATATGGTTAGTTCAACAAGTAAGATCTTTGTGTCTGTGTTATATGCTTTCTACCCTAAACTGTCCTGCAGAAATGTCAGATTGCAACATATATCTGGATCTGCACAGAGGATGTGAAGATTCAGAGACACATGGGGGCTTTATTACATAAGTCTTTTTTTCTCCCTTAGGAAACCAGCATAGTGGCCTCAACACTGTGTTGTGCCTACTATTCAGTAGATCTAGGTGCTTTGCAGCTGTCCCCATAGGAAGTCGAATTTCAGGTGGTCCTTCTCAACTTTTATTTTTGTCTGATGTCATCAGTGTATTACATCAGTGTATCTTATATGTTTAGTTGAGTATTTCAAATTCTGAAAATTTCTGGGCACATGATCCATAACATGTACATATGGCTTTTTTCTGTGTGGATCTTGATTGTGGCATTCTCCTGGAAATGTTTGTAGTGTTTGAGCCATTCAAGGATGCACGAACTGATATTCTGCTGCCAAAGCTGCTCTTCATCGCGATGAATTTTGCGGCATTGGGACTGGGACTTTACAAGGTTGGTGGCCATACTAATGCTGAAGTTACAAAGCATGGCTTTCATCATCAGCATCATCTTTAGTTCCAAAAGCTGTACTCATAAGCTGTGCATGCTTTAGCCTCAGGGCCATAGAGCCACACCCAATTCGGACACAAAAGAGTCATTGTTAAATTTCCTGAGAGTGAAGGAAAGTTTCATTTAGGCTGTCATTGTACCCATGTACTTGGCCTCTGATGAAGAGAGGAGAGAATTATGCTCAAGAAGCCTGTAGAATACACACTATCAAGCTGTTGCTTTGCACTTGCACATGCTAGAGCATTTTAAAACTTCAATGGCTACTAAAACAAAACTGATGGTTGTGGGGAGGATGTATTGCAGCTCAATTCTCTTGGGCTTCTTCCTACTCATGCCTCTGATTGGGTGTCTTCTCTCCCACCACCTCAGGTACTTATTGGGTGCATTTTTGATAAGTTTACCTGCTAGAAATGCTGAGTTGAATCTTTGTTTATTGAAAGATCACCAGTTTAAGCAGCAAAGTCAACATTGAAGCTCATAGTATGCTGGAGTTGCCTGTAAGCACAAGGGGTGAAATCTCAGCATGCAGGGACTAGTTTTAATCATATTGCATTTTACTCTTCTATTTACTTGTTTTGTATGGTGAAGGTGACAGTTTGACACTCTCTGGGTAACACTCATGAGGTTATGGCTGCACTCGTTCTTATTGTTTTAGTTTTGGTTTTGCTAGAATGGAGAGAATGGTTACCTTCAAAGTGTTAAGTGGAGATCCCTCAGCAATTTCATGGATGCTTAAGTTTGGTTTCATGTCACAGAAAACCATCATTGCACCTTGATAATTAAGTGCAGGTTTGCTATTTGTGCTCCTAACTTGTAGTTTTGATTTCATATGTGTCAGGCAGTGGAGTTCTCTGGAGGTGGGCTACCTTTGTTATAAGCAAGGATCATATGAAGGAATTTGGAGAAATTTCTTGGATGGTGCTCAGCTCCTGGTTTATTTAGTTTTCATTCTGTGGTATGCAAGAACAAGATTGGATGTGCAAATTCTCTTGCTGTATCTTTCAAGGTTATTTCTTGTTTCAAGAGACATTATATAAGGGATTGGGAGCAATGTGGGATGGTTGGATGGGCAGAGGCTAAACGGTTGATTTCTCATGTTTCAATTGATCTGCTTTGATGGATTGTTCTTTCCTGCCAGTTTCCTCAAAATCAGGCTGGTGAATTCATGCATTTATATACTGAGAGAATGTTGCATCTGAACATATTGATTCAGTCTTCAAGTGGTGCTTGATGATTTTTTACGTCTTAAGGGATGAACATAGCTGCACTTAATGTTAATGTGGTACCATCTCTACCTCTAGGGTTGTCAAGAAATGATACTAGGATGACAACAGTGATGGTTCTCATTGTTCTATTTACATACCTGTCCACTGTGACTGGTGGTAAGTCTCATGATGATAGGTACCAACGATGCCACCACCTATTTTGATATCAGTGTGCAAAGTGTAAACCTCCTTGTCACTACCCATGAGTTCAGTTATACTGTGTACTGTGGAGGGGAGCAGTGTGATGCACTGTGTAGACATGCAGATAGACGCACAGGGGTAGTGGTGACTTAAATGGTCATTTTCTAGCCTCTTCTGTAACATCGTAATGAACCTCTTGATTTCAGATCCCTAGCACTGCTGATGTGACCTTAGAATGCCATGCTTACATTTGCAATTTACTGACTACCTCTTTGTTGACTGCCCTAGATTTCAATTGGTCATGCTGTCTCCATCATGTGTACTTACAATCACTTGTCATCAAAACATGAATGCAAATTCATGCCTAAAATCTGATCTCTTGATTGGTGATGAAATAATGGTGATATCTTAGTTTTGGTTTTGATTGCATTGATTGCAGAACATGGTATGGTACATATTGTGGTGCTGGAGACAAATAAATCTATTGTGTATGAGATGATGATGGGTTTGACTATTCTTATGGAGTTCAGTTTCAAAGGTTGAGATAAATGGGGAGTCAGGAGAAGGCCATGGCCTGCATTTCTTGAGCATTGTGAGTCCAAATTCTAATGCTTTGGAGAGTGTTTGATAGAATGCTTTCATGGGACAGGGTCTCTTGGAAATCCATGATTCTGAAACATGTGAAATGTGAGCAAAGACAGAAGGCACTTGAATTATAGGAGCATATGAATCACGAAGGGGAACCCCAGTGTTGTGCATTATTTCTGTTTTTGGCAAATTTTCACACTGCAGCTATAAAAAAAAAGCTTGGAAAACTTGGAAGAACCGACAAAGAAGTATGGGTTTCTGGGCATTTCTTTCATTATTTTATTATTAGAATGGTGCTTATAATGGTGCAACCGGTCCTCATGTACTCTGATAACAGCAGTTATGAGATTAAAGAACCAAACTGATAACCATGAGTAGTTGCTGCCATTTTTGGTATCCACACAACACGGCACAACCTGAATTGACAAAAGACAGGGTTGAGAAATAGAGAACTACAAACTTTCAATGCAAAAGAGGCAATAAATACATCCCAGCCAGTGTAAAGCATTCCGAATTTATTTTTCTTTGTATTGGAAAGCACCTCCTGTGGGGAAAGATCATTTTGTCAATTGAAGGAGTTGAAGGGACCCTCCACCATTTGGATGCAAACCTTCAGCAATTCAAATAAAAAACCTTTCATGCCTCACACTTGGGAATGCATGCTCCCGGAGCCCTCCCCCTAGTTTTTGAGAGCTCCCACCCTCAAATTAGGGAAGGCAGTTGGAAACTGCCATTTGAGTCTTCCAGAGCCTTTCTGAGTTGCAATTCAAGATTCAAGGTTGAGTGATTCAGGTCTATTTTGGAACTTAGATAATATTTGCCAGACCCCCTTCACTACCTAGATCTCTCCATTATCTTCTACTTAGTTCCACAAAGATTTGCCAGTTGAATAACTAGGGTGCACTCTAGAGATGCACAGTCACTACAATCGTAGTGCTAGGAATATACAGATACACATAACAACTATGTCTACCCTTTTGAATTAACTAATTCTGATGCTGAATTAACTGTTGACCACATACAGATTCTGTAGATTTGTTACAATTGTTTTATATCATATAAGACCCAACTGCTCTTAATGCCAAGGAGTGGCCAAGGTTTGGTCGATTCCAGCTCCCAGTTCACCCCTGACTTCACCCTGCAAGCTTGCTAGGAGCTGGAATGAACCAAACAATTGATTTTTTGCTGTCAAACTTTTCTTAAAATGGAACTTTAAAAAAAAATTATGCGCAAATTTTGCAATTTTAAAAATTGCAATATTCTACATTAAGTTTCATTAGGTATATAGCCAGAAAATAGTGAGGGATGGTTAATTGTAATTTTTTTGTAGCCAGATTTGGCTAAATGGTCGTATAGATGATTGTCACTTCCACTACATCAAAAGTTTGAAAACAAGAAGGGAAAAAAAGGGACCAAACCCTGCACTCTTAGTACAACAAGCATTGACACTCCAAGCCTTACTCAGAAAATCTGAGTGATCTTCTCATTCAGGTAAAGAACTTTACAGTCAGAATTTCTCCACTCACTTTGAGTTGAGGGGGGGGGGGGAGATGAATTTCCTTTCACCCACTAAAGATCCCAATTCGAATACCTTCCACTTTTGTAAGGTTCTTATTTTGAAATTTAAAAAAAATGTAATGAAGAAATACTTTTGTGACTCTTCTTGGGTTTTGGGGCCTAGTGTTGGGCGTATCACTCTCAACTGAGCCCTCAAGTACCCCATGAAAAGCCTCGAAAGTGTTTCTAGAGCATCTCCCCTCACTAAGAGAAAAATGGCCTGTACAATAAATTATGGATGAAGTATAGCACTCAAATATGTGCAGGTTATAGTGCACTCCACTAGAGGAAGGAAAATTAGACGATTGTTTTCTGATTGGCCAGCTATAATTATTGGTCTGGGTTGTGACTTGTGACATTTAAAATAATGTCTCACTATTTAGCTCTTGTCTACCTAGAACCTTCAAAATAAACTGTCGGAGTGAATCAGATTTTAATTTTATTTTTCACATATTTTTCTTTCAAAGAAAAGACAATTTGAAACTCAAACCAAGGTAAAGTGGATTTTTTGGACTTATTTTCAATTAATTATGAAATTTTAAAGACAATTCTTATGGGTTTTTAAAAATATTGACTAAAGTCCCTCTGGAATAGTGGGTGTAATACACCAAAATCTTGAAATGAGGTTTTTAGTGGGATCCAACAAAGATCCTACTACTCTCAAAAGAGAATTTTTAATATGGTCAAACATGGACCTTAGAATCAAGGCCACATGTGCTCAATTTGAGATATTAAATGAGTTGAATTTGAAAAGCATTTGAGGAAGCAAAAAACCCAGCCTTTAACAATTAGGTACCTATTTTTTAAACCACTTACCAAGGCACCTTCAATAGAAAAGCTGTCATCCGAACTTACATTGTAAGTGATCCTAAAGAAGAAGATTCTATTTTTTAAATCACATCTTCAGCCATCTTGTGTGACTTTTAAAATGTGCATAAACCACCCATTACTACAATTTCGAATTTCCAAAAGATTTAAACAGTTATAAAGAGTAAAAGTAGGGTGCAGTTTAGGGTGCATTAACGTTATTAGCTCCTTCTACTTTAGAGTATAAATTAATTATTATGTGAAGGCCCAATAGAATCTGGGTTAGCTTTGTGAGATTACTTCTGTAGATGTACTTGCTTAGTTTAATTACATATGCATGGTGAAGCTATTTAGGAATCCCACCAACTCTTATAAGCTATCCATATCGTTGAAATGATAGTTTGGCCCTATGGGTGCATGATCTTAATTTGCTGTTCAAATATATACAAAATCACCTAGTGGTTTGCCAAGTGGCCAGCTGGTCATGAACATGTATTCATTCTTTAATGGTGATGTGTAAAATGCCACAAACCATGTAGCTACTATGCTTGCAAGCCTAGGGTGAAAATCCTAGTGAGAGGTCGTCAATTCAACCACAACGATTAAAAAATTAAGACATCTTTCCATTAGGTTGCACTGATCAAGGCAACTTTTCACTTAAATTTTTCTTTCTATCAGTGTTCACAGTCACTTCATAACTCCACGTGTGAAGCATTGACCCAATCGATAGTTGGGAAAGTTATGAATTAAACGACAACTCATTGCAAAACGACATTCATTTTTTTATAGAACACTTTACTAATCAAGCATTGACCAAATGTAAGAGTTGGGAGAGTTTATGAGTCAAACTGTGGTGAGCTCAAGAGTTGAGAATGTTACAAATCAAAACTACAACTCATTAGAAAATGACATTTATTTTTTTATGGGAACACTTTACTAGTCAAACATTGACCAAATGTAAGAGTTAGATGAACTTATGAGTCAAATTGTGAATCATCACACGTGACATTCTAAATAGTTATAGCTCTTCAATGGAAAACATCTATCCAGATATATAAAAAAACAAAATCCTAAATCAATGTCTTTCTGGTAGGTTTCTGCAATCACATCACATTATCTATCTATGAAAGAAAGTTATTTGTTTGTTTGTTTTGTTTTGTTTGTCACATTCAAATCTCCCAAATCATGGCACCTCTTGTCACTCTTTTGGTACCATTGGAAAGCTCCTAATGAGTCCAGGTGCACCTATTGGTTTTATAATGTTTCAATGTACAATGGAGAAGTTATTGAACGTTGAACAATTTTTTCACTCCAAATTCATTTGAATCAAACATTAAAATTATAGGGGAATTTGGGCATGCTCTTAGTATTGTTGGAAAGCCCACAATGAGTAGGATTTTATGAAGGTGATTTGAAAACCTAAAATGCAAGAGAAATTGAATTTTGAGTACTTTTAGTGTCATTGAAAATTTAATTAAATTAAGAAAACAGATTTTGAAAATAAAAAAATAGTTGGGTAACCAGTTCACACTTGAGCCAATGACACAGGCTACACTAATGTGTATTTAAGATCATGGTAGCATAATGGAAAGACACCTTAATGAAAAATGGGCCTTAGTGGTCGGTGCAGTAACAATGGAGAAGTATAACTATAGTGAAAAGAATACCAGTTCACGGGTCCCACTACTATCACTACTAAAGCATTGCAGATCCTGTTGTCTACATCTTTGGCACCATGCATAGACAACTATAAAGTTTGCAAGAAAGAAAAGATTGAGCATTAAATTATATCTAGTGTGGGATCTAATGACAAGTTCCAGTACGGACCCACTCACAGCCCCCCATAACAAAATGGAGCAGTTTGTAGGCTCCCACGTGTGTCAAGGATACGCACAAGTCTCGATGAGATGGTAGGGTACGGAGTCCAGACTGCATGGCCAGCATCTCACACGACGTGCATTTGGGTACGAGCTCAACGCTCATCCATAAATTGATTATATTCTTCAAATTTCTCACAGGATCTGCAATGCCAAGTCATCTAGCAACTAGAATCTACCACAGTCCACTCATGGTTTGATTCAACAGCGTCATTACACCTATGTGAATAGCAACATCAACTTAGGATATCTTTCCATTAGGCTGATGCGATCGCAGATTTTGTGATCACAACAGCTCTCCAATATGTTTTCCCGAGTAGCTGCGCTCATAGTTGTACTTGTCAATTGTTGTACAATTGCATGAGCTGTGAGAATTACGAATCAAACTCCTACTAACAATACAATGCAGACATTTGTCCTTTCTTCATGAAAACGCATGTTCTCACAGTTCTTAACATGATCAACTACATGCTTTCATCATAGTTGCAGCTCTCCAAGGGAAGGCTACTCTCCCTACAGCTTTAAAAAACAAAACAATGCTCCATGTCGGTGGTCACAACACACGGTGTGTAACTGTGATCACAGCAGCCTACTGGAAAAAGACCCTTATAAGACGTTTTACTTTTTCTTTCTGCAATTCAGATCAGCGTTCTAGGTTCGAAGTCAAAGAAAAGAGATAAAAGTCTGACAGAATTTCTGCTACTGATCATCTACAGCTGGTTACATGTTTCAACGCTGAAAGTTAGGACCCACAAAAGTACCGCAAACTGGCTGTCCAAAGCACACATGCACTAGAATTAGTTTCCTAATGCCTACGCTAGAAACTTGATCTCTGGGTGCCGTCAGAACCCATAACTTCTACGGCTCACCGCCATGTTCTGGAGGGAGACAGACAAATTTATGCCTGTTACAGTACTCAAGGCTACAGTTAGCCACCTGTGATCAAACTTTGGTATAACAAAACTGGGAGTTTTAGTTTGTTTCTTGAATTGATGAGCACTTGCTTAATTTCTTACAGTTCAAGCTTAATATGCAATACATACATACATACATACATATATATATATATACGGATCCAACATTATCCAAATCCACTGACTAAAGTTCTATACAAAGGCAATGTTACTGGTTCAGATTTGAGCCTCTTTCTGCAGTTATATGGTTTCCTCCATCACGCATTTATTGCCTATTTCATAACAATCTGCACTAGAACAAGAAGAGCGTGTTTAGAGTTGAGATACTAGGATCCAAGATCTGGTTGATAGATCTTGTATATCCATGTGTAGATTGTGTGTACTAAACTTAGGAGCCGTAAATTTGAAAGGCCTGAAAATTAGCAGATTCCTTGCCCTTCTTCTAGCGGACGCTTCAAGGTCTACACATCGGATTAATGAGCAAATCATCATCACTTTGGCAATCTACAGCATCTTGATATGACAGATAGAGGAGTTCTCATTCATTTGGCGCCTTGAAATTTAATTGCTTAAGCAATTCTTGGTATTGTGTGTTCCTAAATGTTAAATTTATAATTTGTCTGGTCCCATGTTGGTAAACTTTTGTTTTTCTTTTCTCGAACTCACAAGTTAAAGTAATTTGTACAAGAGCATGAATGAACTGGAACTAAATTTGTAACAAAGTTGTGTTATTATGTCAGCTTCTACTAACATTCCTATGCAGTGAGTTAAATTGGCTCTCATTTGTTTTATACCATACTTGACATTAATTTTTAAACATGCTCACATGTGAAACCCTTCGTATTTCAAAGTGATTTAGTGTAGCTTGCATCATGATCATTTGTTCTTAGACTTTTGACTTGTATAACTTGGAGAACATGTTGAAACTATGTACTTACTATCATATAACAAACCTCACATGTTGTTGAACCTTGTAACAAATTTAACAATGGTTCAGTGTGGCTTCCATAACCACATGTAAAAATTTTGGTACCTTTTTTCAAATGGTAGGTCATAACTTGCAGTGAGTAAATTGGGATATGTCACCAAAAGCATATTGCCAGCATATCAAATTAACTTCAACCACATCAAGATGAGTTAAATACTTAAAACTATATAAACTTGGGATTCTGAAGCAAGGATTGAACTTTACTGTGTAATTGAAACTTCAAAACTCTCCACAAATTTAGCCTTGGGAGGAAAGTTTACATATTGATGCAACTAGCTAGAATTCACATTTGTAAAGTCTACTTCTACATAATCAACAACATTCTATGATGACATAGATATATCCACTCCTTCACAAGACAATACAATTTATCACTTTTTTACATGAAAATAACTTTATATAACAAAAGAAAAAATATGAACTTATAACACACAAAAAAAAGTCAAATTCAAATATTGAAAAAGCTGAACAATAAAAGATTTTTTTATAAAAATCACAAGACCAAAAATGGTAACATATTGCAGGATCAATATGGACACACACACCTTTGTGATCATTGCAGAATGTAAATGACCAAAAAACGAATTATTAGGGTTAGAGACAGGCTAGAGAACCAGGGTAGAGACTACAATAATTCATGACCTAGCTCCTGACTTGGTTCCAGGGAATGACATGGGATGATGAGAAGTTCAGCCTGTAGGGTAAACCGGCCCATCACTGATAATCTGCCTATGAGCGAACACTTTGGCAGATCTTTCTCAATTCTTCTTCATTTTGAGTGATTTGAAATGTTATAGGAGCGCCTTCTCAAGCTCTACAAATCATCTTTGAAATGAAAAGTGAAAGGACTACCAAAAAAGAGCAATAAAGAAAATATGTCTTTTCAAATTGCAAAATGCTTTTTTTTTCATTTTTTTTCATTTTGACTCCTCCTCCTTTCAAACCTCATAACTTTCTTATTTCTTATTCATTTTAAACGATTTAAAGTGCTATAGGATCATCACTTGAAGTTCTATAAATCATCTTGGAACTCTAATAGGAACAGAGCAACATACAAAGAATTTTTGGGTGTTTGAGAATCCGCCTTTGTAATGTTTGGTGGTTTTTTTTTTTGAGTTCTAGAGCCCTGTTTATTTTGAGGGGTTATAACTTTCTCAATTCTATTCCATTTTTGACGATTTTTAATGTGCCAGATGTGTCAATAAGAAGGGTTCAAGTTTTGCTGAGACATCATAAACAAAAAAAACTCTCCTCTTGGATCCGACCTGCCCTGAGCGCTTAAGTGTTTGGTCACTAGCCAGTTTACCCTAGTAGAACCAAAACTCAGAAACAAACCTTGCAACCAGCCTTTCATCGGAACTGGAATTGAAACCCAAATATCAGTGTCATACTTCTTTACACTTGTTGCAGATTTTGAAGCATGTAAGTAATATTTTGTTTGAAAAAGTATATGGTCCAAAGATTTCCCAGGCCCCCAATTCATGAGGGGGCCTGGGAAACAGACCTTCTTTTCCTACAGAGCCACATGGGCTGCCAAAAGCAAGCAATCCATCGTAATGCGCAGACCATCTGCAGTGCCTTGTTGCAGCCATGAACCTAAACCACATAAGAAAAAATAACCTCAATAACCCACCACAAAATAAAAGTGTGGTGGTGGGGATCACCCTATCCTTAATCTTTTCACAGTTCATGAGCCAGGGGTGTGAAGAGGTTCTGAGGGAAGGCATCTTCCCTCGGGACTTCCAACATGAGACCCAATACAAAGGCCAAGCCCCAGCTAGAGACTTGAGGCCAGTTTTGGGTCTCATGCTCTGTGAGTCCCCAGGAAAGATGCCTTTACCAGTACAAGTCTGGTGGAGAAATTGCTTCCCTACACCATCTCCCTAAAGGGGTAGCCTTTTGTGCAATTTGGTGGTCCTCAGGAATAAACCATTGTTTTGACATGATAGCTTGCCAATTTTAGATCAACTTATCCTCCTGGTCACCAGACATACCCACACTATAGGGCCTTTGGTTGCTTAAAGAGGAAAGCAGGCCCCAGCTGCCTGAAGTGGTGTTATGTGGTCCTGTCCTTTCCCCTGAAGCCAAACACTGGCTTCCTTTTCAGGTAGTGTAAAACAAAGTGCACAAGTAATGTGAATGAACCCTGTCCGTATAAGTCATTGCAAATTGTTCTATTCCTTCACTCAAGATAACTTGAAAACACAAATTCAAACCACCAAATCTAGCAATCCCATTGGACTGACAAATATCTCTTTAAGCCTGCACACAACCCTATTATGCTGACTATTTAAAATATTGATCCCTTCCTACCATTTCCATTGGTCCTATAACATTCTCACAAACCTAACAAACCCTATTACACATTTAACTGTTAGTTTATTGGAGATGAACTATAAAAAAAATTCATATCACCAAACATAGCAATTTCATTGGCCATAACATTTTTTCTCGCACTTACACACAAGCCTATTCAACATCATTTACTTATATAATATCCTTGGTTTTGTCCGCTTGCGGTGGTGTTCGGTCGTCCTTTCCATCCATTCGTCTCATCATCCGTTGTCATCCGTCGTCATCCGTCCCCTCATAAAAAAGAAAAAAGTTTCTAAAAAAAATTAAAACATGAACCAAGTTTAAAGAAACAAGGGACTTCACCGTGTCCGAAGGTCACGGGTACCCACTAGAAACAAAATAAATAAATATAGAAAAAAATGAAGATAGACAAAATAAGAATAGAAAAAATAAAAACATGAAACAAACATAAACAAAATAAAAGTAAAAACGCAAAAACTATAAAAAAGGAATGGAAACAAATGAAACAAGGAAAGGGAAATACAGTAAAATAATTTTAAAATTAAAAAAATTTACAAAAATGAAGAAACCAAATAAAGAGTAAATTTTTTTTAAAAATAA
>Ga0116229_10008457_pt1 | contig 15985 bp, 20 predicted proteins | sample S1TSphgellanicum_3_FD_87313 | JGI IMG/M metagenome (GOLD analysis project Ga0116229, IMG submission 87313) | Host-associated microbial communities from peat moss isolated from Minnesota, USA - S1T2_Fc - Sphagnum magellanicum MG | ecosystem: Host-associated > Plants > Peat moss > Unclassified...
CGACCGGCATCGAGCAGGTCAACAAGGCTGTGATGCAGATCGACGAAACGGTGCAACAGAACGCGGCTCTGGTCGAGCAGGCAGCCGCCGCGGCCGAGTCGCTGCAGGATCAAAGCAGGCGCCTGTCCGAACTCATGGATACGTTCAACACCGGCGATCGAAAGGAACTTTCGCCGGTTGCGGTCAACCATTTGCTGTCTCGGCCGATTGCAGAGGTGGCGAGGCCGGCACGCAAGGCCAGTGAGGCGCCGCGTACGGCTGTCGGCGACGACAGCAGTTGGAGCGAGTTCTAGGTTCCGGTCTTTGATCCAGGAGTTTGAATCATGAGCACGACGAAAGTGGCAGCCGGCACAGAGAAATCCACTGCAGGAACGAGCGAACAGTTCTTGACGTTCATGCTAGCCGGCGAAGAGTACGGAGTCGACATTCTGCGGGTTCAGGAAATCAAGGGATGGGACAAGGTCACGCGCATACCGCATACGCCGGACTACGTTTTGGGGGTCATCAACTTGCGCGGCGCCATCGTGCCGATTCTCGACTTACGTCGTAGATTCGGCCTCGATACGACCGATTTTGGCCCGACTACGGTGGTCATCGTCGTGCGCGTCGCCGGCGCACGTGACGAGCGGACCGTGGGCATGGTCGTCGATGCGGTTTGCGATGTGTACAACGTCGGTCTCGGCGACAGCAAGCCGCCGCCCGACGTCTGCGGCGGCGTCGAAACGATTTTCGTGAAAGCGCTGACCACAGTGGATCAAAAAATGCTGATTCTGCTCGACATCGATCGACTCATCGGCCACAGCCTCGCCGACGCGACCTTGCCGAGCGGCGCGGCGGCGGCCTGAGCAATCAAGGAGTCATCGCCAATGACACGCTCCCGCATCGTACTAGATGAGCAGATATCGATTGCGCAAGTGGCCGCACTGCACCAGACCCTGCGCGAGGTTCTGACCGCGGGTGGCGGCGTGGGCTTGGACGGCTCGGGGGTCCGGGAGATCGATACGGCGGCGCTGCAATTACTCGCAAGCTTCTGGCAGAGCACGAATGTCCTGGGTGTTGACTGCACATGGCAGGGAATTTCGCAGTCACTGCGCCGCACGGCCAAACTACTCGGCCTGACCGAGGCATTGCAGCTTCCCGACCCCGCGCCCGGCGGTGGCCATGGCGATGCAAAGCCCTGAAATCGGACAGCATGCCACCGCCTTGGTCGATGGTCTGCACACGGACATAAGCCCATCGGTGCCTGGCGTCGTCTGCAACTTGCGCCCCTGGCTCGACTGGGCGGTGACTCAGCTCAACGACTCGCTGGCCGCCGACGGCGTCGCTTGCGGGGCGCTGCTCGCGGCACTCGATGCCGTGTTGCACACAGGTCCCGGCGAACCAGCCGGCGGGCCGGCGGCGGGCGAGCTCTCGCTCGAACTTACGCCGGACCAGAAGATGTCCGCGGTGGTCATCGCCGTGCAATCGCACGACCGTCTGATGCAACAAATCACGCATGTGGCCGAGGCCTTGCGTCGTCTTGAAGAGCACCTTGCAGTCCCCACCCATGTTGAGTCGTGCGAAGCCTGGGTCAGGCTGTGCCAGATACAGATACGCGCATTCAGCATGGCCGAGGAACGTGCGCTGTTCGCCGGCATCGTCGGCAGCCACGGTGCACATGAAGCGCTGCAGTCACGGAGCCCGACTCAGTCGGACGCGGTGGATCTTTTCGGCGAGCCTTTCGACACCGAGGGCCACGCACAATGAACGCGCCGACGGTCGCACGGGAGTTCGCATTTAGCGATCTCGAGTTCGCTCGGCTGCGACAGCTCGTCCATGCGCATACGGGGATTGCCCTGTCCGACGCGAAACGGGAGCTGGTCTACGGCCGCCTCGGACGGCGGTTGCGCGCTCTCGGCCTGAGTTCGTTCGCCGAGTACTGCGAGTTGATCGACACCGGCGAGCGCGCCGAACTGCAGGAGTTGACCAACGCGATCACGACCAATCTGACTTTTTTCTTTCGCGAAAACCATCACTTCGAACATCTGGCTGCGGAGACTCTGAGGCAGCTTGCCCAGACCACCGACGGCAAGCGCAGGCTTCGCATCTGGTCCGCGGGTTGCTCGACCGGTGAGGAGCCGTATTCGCTGGCGATCAGCGTACGCGAGGCACCGGATCTATTTCGCGGTTGGGATGTCAAATTATTGGCGACCGACATCGACTCGAACGTGCTTGCAACGGCGGCCGCGGGCATCTATCGCGAAGACGGCTTCAAGGGCGTCTCGGACCAGCGACTGCAACGCTGGTTTGCGCCTGCAGCCGGCCGACCCGGGCATCGCGAGGCCGGCGCCGACCTGAAATCGCTGATCAGCTTCAGGCAGTTGAATCTGCTCGGCCCATGGCCCATGAGCGGACCGTTCGACGTCATTTTCTGTCGAAATGTCGTCATCTATTTTGACAAGGATACCCAACGGAAGCTGTTTGCGAGGATGGCCGAGTTGCAGGCGCCGGGCGGCTGGCTGTTCGTCGGTCACTCGGAGAACCTGAACAGCATCACGGACCGCTACAAACTCGTCGCCCGTACCGTCTATCGGAGGGTCGATTGATGCAGGCCACGCAGAGGGAGAGTCTTGCCGGGGTACCCGCGCTGCCCGCGGCACTGCCTCAATTCGTGCACATCCGCCGCGCCTGGGATGCCGAACAACATGCGCCGGTCGCGAAACTCCTCCCCGGCGAGTATTACGTGACGCGCAATGATGAGGTCATCTTCACCGTGCTCGGCTCCTGTGTATCGGCCTGCATACGCGAACGGACGCTCGGGATCGGCGGAATGAATCATTTCATGTTGCCGCTCGATCGCTCAGATGGCAGCGCCAGCTGGGGCGGCGACGAACTGTCCTCGGCCACGCGCTATGGCAATGTCGCCATGGAGCGATTGATCAACGACATCCTGAAGCAGGGCGGCCAGCGCGCAAATCTCGAATTCAAGGTGGTCGGCGGCGGCAAAGTGCTCGACATGACGCTCGACGTGGGCGCGCGCAACATCGCGTTCGTTCGCCAATACCTGAAGACCGAAGGATTCTCGATCACGGGCGAGGATCTCGGCGGCGGTTGTGCCCGCAAGCTCTATTACAGCCCGCGCACCGGCAAGGTGCGCGTCAAACGCCTGCCCGCGACCGGGAACCGCGCGGTATTCGACCGCGAGCAGCAACTCGCTCCCACCACGGCGCAAGTCGAATCGGGATCAGTGGAACTATTCTAATGCAACAAGAACCCTCTTCGGCCAAGAGAATCCGCGTATTGATCGTGGACGACTCCGCGGTCATGCGGCATCTGCTGACCGAGATTCTCTCCTCGGATCCCGGAATCGAAGTGGTGGGCTCAGCGCCCGATCCTTTCGTCGCGCGCGACAAGATCAAGGCGCTCGACCCCGATGTCTTGACGCTGGATGTCGAGATGCCGCGCATGGACGGTCTCGCGTTCCTCGCCAATCTGATGCGCCTGCGGCCGATCCCGGTGATCATGTGCTCCTCGCTGACGCAATTGGGTGCCGACGTCACGCTCGATGCGCTGGCTCTCGGCGCCATCGACTTCGTGGCCAAGCCGGCCGTCGACGTGGTCCACGGTCTGCGCTTGGCCGCCGAGGAGATCATCGCCAAGGTGAAGATCGCGGCGGCGGCGCGCGTTCGTCCGCTCGTCGACCTCAAGCGCAGCCCCCCGTCGGTCGATGCCGTTGTGCCGCAGCGGCTCAAGGCCACCCATTACAAATCCACCGAGCGGATCGTCGCGATCGGTGCGTCGGCCGGGGGCACGGAGGCGATCAAAGACGTGCTCTCGAGTCTGCCGGCTGACATGCCGGGGATCGTCATCGTGCAGCACATCCCCAAGGCGTTCAGCGGCGCCTTTGCAAAGCGAATGCACGAGTCCTGCGACCTCAATGTGTGCGAGGCACGCGACGGACAACCGATCCTGGCCGGGCACGTGTACATCGCTCCAGGCGATCAACATCTGCTGGTCGTGCGCGACGGCGCGCGCTACCGCTGTAAGCTGAGCGACGGGCCGCCGGTCAACCGTCACCGACCCTCGGTTGACGTGCTGTTTCGTTCGGTCGCGGAGCACGTTGGACGCAATGCGATCGGCGTTCTACTCACCGGCATGGGTCGCGACGGCGCGATCTCGCTGAAAGAGATGCGCCAGGCCGGCGCGCCGACGATCGCGCAAGATGAAAACACCAGCGTTGTATGGGGCATGCCGGGGGCCGCCTGGGAGATCGGTGCAGCCCAAGCACTGTATCCCTTGCCGCAGATCGCGGCGCGCATCGTCGATCTCGTCAACCTACGCGTCGACGGGCCTGCTGTGACTGCGGCAGCGCTATAGATCGCTGCGTCTGCTCATTCAAGATCTCAGGTCCGTTGCCGATCCTTCTTGAGCGGCAGCGGTTGTCGCCTTCGAACCAAATGGAACTTAGCAATGAAAATCATGGTCGTCGACGACTCCAGTGCCATGCGCATGATCGTCAAGAAAACTCTGCGGCTCGCGGGCTTTGAGGGTCACGATATTACCGAAGCCGACGACGGTGCGAAGGCGCTTGCGGCGATCCAGGTGTCGAAGCCGGACCTCGTGCTGTCGGATTGGAACATGCCGAATATGACCGGCTTGCAGTTGCTCGAAGCATTGACGAAGGACGGAATCGACCTGACGTTCGGCTTCGTAACCACTGAAGTCACAGCGGAAATGCGTGCCAAAGCGGCTGTCGCGGGCGCGAAGTTCATGATCGCCAAACCGTTCACGCCGGAATCTTTCGCAGAGCGTCTCGGCCCGCACATTCGCTGAGCCTCGAACCAAAAGGAACACCAGTGGCCACCGCCTACCCATTACCCGATTTGGCAAAGATCAAAGATGTGCTCGGCATGCTGTTCGACAATCTCGTGGTCAAGCCAGGCGGAAAGTTCGATCAGACGCCCGCAGGCGGCGCCTGGTTCGGCGTATTCGTAACCGATGCCGGTGTACCCGTCGCAATGTGCGGCGCCGACGCCAATCTCGCGGCGACGCTCGGTACGGCGTTTTCCATGCTGCCGCCGGGAGCCGCCAAGGATGCGGCGAAGGCACGGGAGCTGACCCAGCCCATGATGGACAATCTGCGCGAGATCATGAATATCTGCTCGCGCCTGGTCATGAACGACACCGTACCGCACTTGCGTCTCGAGCAAATGTATTCCAGAAAACTTCTGCCTGCGCCCTCGGCGACGCTGCTGAGCGCACCCAATGGCCATGCTGAATTCGAAGTGCAGTTGCCGCGCTACGGCGGCGGCATTCTGAGCGTGGTATCCACGTGAGTCGCCGCTCAGACGACGCAAGCCGGCTCTAGATTCACGGCCAGCCGCCGCTAACTTGAACAGCGGCGAAGCAAACCCCGTCCATGCATTTGACATCTGCCGAAACAATTGGCGGAGGAGTTGTAGTGAGCTGCGACATCGAACGAGACGGCATACACATTTGCATCGGCGGCGAGATGACGATCTACGATGCCGCGGCGGTCAAGGACGGCCTGCTGACTGCGTTGCAAGCACACACCGCAGCCTGCTTTCTCGATCTGTCAAAAGTGTCTGCAATGGACAGCCGGGGCCTGCAGCAGCTCTTGATTGCGCGGCGCAGTGCGGCGGCCCGGCATGCCGCCTTCGGCATTCTCAGTCCCTGTGCCGCGATGCGGGAGCTGCTCAGCTTGCTGCATTGGGGACAGTTGATCCGTGAACTCTGATCCCGACTTCAGCACGTTCATCGTCGCAGCTCATCCAGTCAATTCCGCCAATCATCGGTTGTGGGGTAAGTCATGTTCAGGAACTTGAAGGTGGGTCAACGCCTGGCGCTTGGATTCGGCCTCGCGCTGCTGCTATTGGCGACGATCGCCACGCTTGGCGTCGTGCAACTGGCCGCCATCCATGCGGACATGAAATCCATCACCGACGACAGCTATCCGGAAGCGGCGATTGCCTACGACATTCAATCCCGCGTCATTGAAAACACCCGCGTGATGCGCAATCTGATTCTGCTCACCGACAAAGACCAGCTGGCCGCCAACAAGGTCATCTACGACCCGCATTTCGTGCAGTTTTAGGAGCCCGCCGTGACATCCACAGCACCCGCGCAAACCGGCGTGAATAACACCCTTCCGGCTGACCAACGCCAATACCTGATGTTCATGCTCGGCCAGGAGACGTTCGCACTCGGAATCCTTCGCATCAAGGAGATACTCGAGTACCAGGCGCCGACCGAGGTCCCCATGATGCCTGCATTCATCCGCGGCATCATCAATCTGCGCGGCGCTGTGGTACCGGTCATCGATCTGAGCGCGCGGTTCGGACGGTCTGCCGCCGCGGTAACCAAGAAGACCTGCATCGTGATTCTGGAAACCAAGGTGGACGACGAGCGCCAGGTACTCGGCCTCGTTGTCGATGCGGTCAACGAAGTACTCGAAATACCACAGCATGATGTCGAGCCGCCACCCAGCTTCGGCGTGTCGGTGCGAACCGATTTCATCGAGGGCATGGGCAAGGTTCGAGACGAGTTTGTGATCATCCTGAACGTGGACAGCGTCCTGTCGATCCATGATATGGCGAGCATTGGGAGCGTCATCCGTGACAACACCTGATTTTGAACAGTCTCATCCGCCCGGGCCGGAGCTTGGTTTCCTCGACGCCCTGCCCGTCCTCGCGAACCAAATCGAGAATGCGCGCGAGCAGAGCGAGCAAGCCATATTGGCCCTCAGCACGCGGTTCCGCGGCATCGTCTCGAGCCTCGATGGCGCGGTAGCCGCCTCACAGCAGGGCTCCGGCGGCGGTGACCGCGACCTGACCGCCGCGATGACCGACGGACGACAGCAGTTGATGCAGGTCGTCGGCGCCTTGAACTCGATTCGGGACGGGCGCGCCGCGCTCATCCAGGAAATTCGCGCGCTCGGCAAGTTCACGGCGGAGATGCGCGAAATGGCCAAGAACGTCGAGATGATCGCCTTCAGCACCAATATCCTGGCTCTCAATGCCGCAATCGAGGCTGCACGCGCGGGTGGCGACGTCGGTCGCGGCTTCGCGGTAGTGGCGCAGGAAGTACGGCATCTGGCGACCGCTTCCAAGGAAACCGGCAAGGTCATCGGACAGAAAGTCGGTCTCATGAACGACTCGCTCAAATTGATCCTCGGCGCCAACGACCGGGTGACCGAGAGCGAGAGCGTGGCGATCAAGGAATCGGAAGCGCGCATCAACGGCGTGCTGGAGCGCTTCGGGGAAATGACCGATCGATTGTTGAAGTCCGCCGACCGGTTTCGTGGCGAAAGCGAAGTCATCAAAGACGAAGTCATGGAGTCCATGGTCCAGCTGCAATTTCAGGACCGCGTCGGACAAATCCTGTCGCACGTCGTACGGAGCATCGAGGATCTGGGTAACGCGGCGACCACGGCGGGTCGTGAGGGCGGCAATACGCATGCCTCTGCCGAGACCTATTTGGCGCAAATGGCGCAAAGCTACACCACGAACGAACAGCGGCGTATCCACGCGGGCGGCGCGGCTGAGGCGGTAGTTCCTCAGGCCGTCGACTTCTTTTGACCAGGAGAGTGATATGTCCAAGCGCATTCTGATTGTCGACGATTCTGCCTCTGTACGGCAGGTTGCGGGCATGGCACTGACTCGCGCCGGATATGAGGTGGTCGAGGCCAATGACGGCATGGACGGCGTCGCCAAGCTGATCGGCAAGCTGCATCTCATCATCAGCGACGTGAACATGCCGCGCATGAACGGCATCGAATTCCTCAAAGCCGTCAAGGCGCACGCCGCCTATAAGTTCACGCCGGTCATCATGTTGACCACCGAGGCCGGCGAGGACATGAAAGCCCAGGGTCGCGCCGCGGGTGCGAAAGCCTGGATCACCAAGCCGTTTCAACCGCAAACGCTGATCGACGCGGTGGCGAAACTCGTGATGGCATGATGCCAGGCGCCACGCCCCGCACCTCGCAAGGCATCGCGATCAGCGATGCGGAGTTCGCGGAGGTCCGGCTGCTCGCGATGCGGCTGGCCGGCATCAACCTTCTGCCCTCGAAGAAAATGCTGGTGGTGAGCCGCTGGGGAAAACGCCTCGCCCATCATGGCTGCAACAGCTTTCGCGAGTACCTTGACCTCGTCAACGATCCCGGCGCCGCCGCCGAACTGCGCATATCGCTCGACCTGCTGACCACCAATGAAACCTATTTCTTCCGCGAACCGAAGCATTTCGAGTTTCTACGCGACCGGGTGTTGCCGACCTGGAAGCCGGGCTCCAAGCGCCGGATCTGGAGCGCCGCGTGCTCCAGCGGAGAAGAAGTGTACAGCCTTGCGATGCTGCTGGCGGCACGTCTGAAACATGCCGACTGGGAGGTCCTCGGGACCGACATCAGCACGCGTGTGATCCGCAAAGCGGCCACCGGTTTATACGACATGGCGCGAGCCGAGCAAATTCCCGGGGACGAACGACGGCGCTATTGCCTGCGGGGTATCGGCCCGCAGGAAGGCCAATTTCTGATGGCCGAATCATTGCGCTCCAAGGTGCGCTTTCAGCACGTGAATCTCAACGAGCCGCTGCCGAGCGTTGGTGAGTTCGACGTCATCCTGTTGCGCAACGTGATGATTTATTTCGACAACGACACCAAGGCGCGCATCGTCGACCGGCTTCTCTCGTGCCTGCGTCCGGGTGGCTATTTCATCATCGGCCATTGCGATTCGCTCAGCGTCGTCCCGGCTTCCCTGAAGAGTCTGCAGACCTCGATCTACCAGAAGGCGGCCACGTGACTACGACACCCGGCACCGATCGCTTTCTAGCCATCGGCGAGTTCTTCTTCGGCAGTGGAAACTTACGGATCACGACCGTGCTTGGGACCTGTGTTTCCATCACGCTATGGCATCCAATACGACGACTCGGCGGCATCTGCCACTACTTGCTGCCCGCACGCGGCGATAGCATCTACGCGCGCAATGCTCCGATCGGCACCTACGCCGAGGATGTCTTACGACTATATGCCGATGCCTTGCATCAGTCCGAGACCACAGCTGATGAATACGTCGTCAAGATGTTTGGCGGCGGCCACATGTTCCCTGCGCAGATCGTCGATGTGCAATGTCGCAATCAGCCCTGCAGTGATGCCGCGCGGCGACTATGCGCGAACGTTGGGTGCAAGAACGTGAGCGCCGGTCGGCGCCTGCTTGGCGAGGCAGGGTTTGCGATCGCCAAGGAGGATGTGGGCGGCCATGGTAGCCGCCATCTCCTCTTTGAGCTCGGCAGCGGCGACGTGTGGGTGCGGCGTGGCGGCGCCGTGGCCGCCGGAACGACGGTGCGGCTATGAAACAAATCGGCGTCTTGATCGTCGATGACTCTGCGGTCGTGCGCCAGGTGCTCTCGGAGCAACTGGCTGCTGATCCGGCGATCCATGTGCAGGGTGCGGTGTCCGATCCGTTGTTTGCAATGGCGCGGATGAAGGTCCTGTGGCCGGACGTGATTGTGCTGGATGTGGAAATGCCGCGCATGGATGGCCTGACTTTTCTTCGTAAAATCATGGACGAGCGGCCCACGCCGGTCGTGATCTGCTCCACGCTGACCGAGCAAGGCGCGGCCACCACGCTCGACGCGCTTGCAGCGGGCGCCGTCTGCATAGTGACCAAGCCGAAAATCGGATTGAAGAGGTTTCTGGAGGATGCGTCGGCGGACCTGGTGAGCGCCGTAAAGGTGGCCGGAGCCGCCAACGTGTCGCGCTTGAAGTCCTCGTTGCGCACTCCGGCCGGCAAGGCCGATCCGCAGGCACGCACGATCGGCAAGCCGCTGGGCAAGATTACGGCTGACTTGGTGGCCGGACCGCCCGCGACAGGCGCGATGCGGCAAACGACGGAACGCATTGTCGCCATCGGTACCTCGACCGGCGGAACTCAGGCGCTCGAACTGGTCTTGACCGAACTGCCGCTCGGCTGCCCCGGAATCGCCGTCGTCCAGCATATGCCGGAAAAATTCACGGCGGCATTTGCGGCGCGTCTGAACAACTTATGCGTCGTCGAAGTCAGCGAGGCGGTCAATGGCCAGCGACTGTTGCCCGGCCACGTCTTGATCGCGCCCGGCGGCAAACACCTGATGCTTCGCCGCAGCGGTGCCTACTATTACGCCGAGGTTGTCGACGGGCCGCTCGTGAATCGGCACAAGCCCTCGGTTGACGTGCTGTTCCGATCGGTCGCGAAATGCGCAGGCGCGAATGCGACCGGCATCATCATGACCGGCATGGGCGACGACGGTGCCCGGGGACTTCTGGAAATGCGTACGGCGGGCGCCCCCACCGTAGCCCAGGATGAGGCATCGTGTGTCGTCTTCGGCATGCCGAAGGAGGCCATCCGCATGGGCGCCGCGAAGACGGTGCTGCCCTTGGCGCGGATCGCGGCAACGATCGTCGACTGGGGCCGCGGCTCTTGAACCCGGAATCCGCCGTTTCCGACCTCAAGTTTACCTGCGGCATGCCGCTGAGTATTACAACGGGGAATTAATAACGGACTGCAGCGGAGGCGGCTCGATGACAAGCGTTATGTTGGTCGATGACGACAATATTGTGTTGCTGGGCACGGGCGTCCGGCTCAAAGGTTTGGGCTATACGGTGTTCACGGCGAAGGACGCCGTGAGTGCCGTGTCCGGTGTCGTCAAGAACCGGCCTGACATCGTCGTACTCGATGTGTCGCTGCCCGCCGGGGATGGCTTCCTGGTAGCCGAACGCCTGCAAAAGATGGTGGGGTCGGCGGCGACGCCGATCATTTTCATCACCGCGAGTCCCAAGACCCACTTGCGCGAGCGGGCGCAGAAGATGGGCGCCTCCGCATTCTTGCAAAAACCCTTCGACGTGAGCGTGCTCGCCGATGCCATCGAGGTCGCCCTGTCGCCGGGCGGCGGCTGGCTGCCGTCATCGACCGAATTCGCGCCGGCGACCAGCACCTGACAGCATCACGACGCGTGGGTGCGGGCGTCGTTTGCGCCGCTCCCGCTACAGGTCAACCATCCCACATGAAGGATAAATTCAGCATCCTGCTGGTCGACGATGATCCGACGGTCATCCGAATTTTCAGCCGGATCCTGTGTGGGTTCACGCCCCTGCGCTTCGCGACGACCGGTCGAACGGCCTTGAAGTTGGCACGCGAGTCAGCGCCGGATCTGGTCTTGCTCGATGTCGAGATGCCCGACCTGAGTGGTTTCGAGATCTGCAAGGCGTTCAAGAAAGACGCGCTCTTGGCGGCGGTTCCCATCATCTTCATCACCGGCCACGACAGCCCGCAACTTGCAGCCATCGGGCTGCAGCTCGGGGCCGCGGACTTCATCGGTAAGCCGCCGAGTGCGTCGCTGTTACTCGCCCGCGTCAAGACTTACCAACAGCTGAAACAACTCTCGGATACGGTGCGCAGCGCGGTCACCATGGACTTCCTCACGGGTGCGCTCACCCGCAGGCGGTTCGAGAAGGCCGTGTCTCAGGACTGGCTGCGCACACAGCGCGCGGAGCGTCCGCTGGCCTTGTTGTTGGCCGACATCGACGACTTTGCGGCGCTCAATGAGCGCGCGGGCGAGGAAGCGGGAGACGGCTGCCTGCGTGCCGTAGCCGACGCTCTGCGCTCGATCACGCGGCGTTCCGATGATGTTCTTGGTCGTTATGCAGGCGGCCAGTTCGCATTGTTCCTGCCGGATACGACGCGCCAAGCCGCCGAGGCGGTCGCGCGGCGCGCCATCGAGGCCGTGGCGCAGCTGCAAGAGTTCCGTGTGACGCTGACGGTAGGGATCGGCTATCAGGAAGGCGAGCAGGATAGCGCCTCGCCTGCGACGTCGACTCGGGTCGCGGACGGCGCGACGCCCGACCGTCTGTTCGCAGTGGCGCAGAAGGCGCTGCGCGACGCAAGATCGGGTACCGGTGCGCGTCTCCAGGCGCTGTCGATTTATACCGACCTCGATTCGCTGGTCGAGCGCGCCTGACAAGACCGTGAGTCAGTTACCGCAACCAGCGCTGCTCGAGGTCGCGCGACTCCTGCTCGCGGTGCTCTGTGGCGCCGCGGCCTGTCTCACACTGCTGCTCGTGAAATATCGACGCGCGCTCGCAGACGGTAGGACACCGGCGCAGGTCGAGCCCGTCAAGCGCGATCTATCCAAACTCCTGGACGTACTGCCCTCGATGATCGGCTACTTTGACAAGAACCTGGTCAATCGCATGGCCAATCGAGCCTTTGCACGTTGGTTCGATCTGGACCCGGCCTGGGTGCCAGGAACGCGGTTGCGCAATCTCTCGGCCGATATCCTGCTGACACCCGACCTGCCGGCTGTCGAGGCCGCCCTCCGTGGCGAAACCGTGATGTTCGAACGCACGCTACCGGGGCGCCGCGGCGCAGGGATGGGCCACGTGCAGCTGCAATACGTGCCGGATGTCGTCGCAGGCGAAGTGCACGGCTTCTATATGCTGGGACATGACATCACCGCTCATAAGGAGGCTCAACGCCGGCTCATCGAAAGCGAGAGATTCCTCGAGAGCGCCGAGACCGTGTCACGTGTCGGAGGCTTCATGATCGAACTCGCGAGCGGGGAGCTGCGCTGGACTCGGCAAACCTATCGCATCCACGAGGTAGACGAAGACTTCGTACCGAGCTCGCTGCTGATGCAGGAATTTCTCTCACCCGAGGTGCAGGCACTGCTCCAGGAAAAGACGCGCATTGCCGCCGAGACCGGCGCGGGTTACGACCTCGAGGTGCCCATGCTTACGGGACGCAAGCGCATGATTTGGGTGCGTGTCGTCGGTGAGATCGAGCACGAGAATGGGGTGGCGGTGCGCATTGTCGGGGCCATGCAGGACATCACCGACCGGCGCAGACTCGAACAGCAGTTGCGGGATGCGACCGCGATCGCAGACAAGGCAAACCGCTCGAAGAGCCAATTCCTTGCCAATATGAGCCACGAGATTCGCACGCCGCTGAACGCCGTCATCGGGCTCGGCTACCTGCTCGATCAGACGGAATTGAGCGAGGATCAGCGCCTCTTGCTCGCAAAGATCCAGTTTGCGGGGCACTCGCTGCTGGGCGTGGTCAACAATGTGCTCGACCTCTCCAAGATCGAAGCCGGCGAAATGTCGCTGGAGGACGAGCCCTTCGATTTGACCGAACTCGTGAGCGACGTGACCCAGATGCTGGAGCCCCAGGCGGCCGCCAAGGGAGTCGAACTCGTGGTGAAGCCGGCCCCGACTCTGCCGCGGGTGCTGCGTGGCGATGCGACGCGCATGCGGCAGATACTCACCAATCTGCTGCACAACGCGATCAAATTCACGGAGGTCGGTCGCGTGAGTTTGGCACTTTCCTGCGCGCGCGAGGATTCGGGACGCCTGCGTTTGCGCTGCGAGGTCGAGGATACCGGCATCGGCCTCGACGCCGCGGCCTGCGAACGGCTGTTTACCCCCTTTACGCAGGCCGATGCCTCGACCACGCGCCGATTCGGCGGCACGGGACTCGGCTTGTCGATCGCGCATCGATTCGTGGAGCTCATGGGCGGCGAGATCGGTGTGACCAGCGTGCCCGATCGGGGCACCACGTTTTGGTTGGAAATACCGCTAGGGGTCGTGCTCGACTGCGACGCCAGCATGGCGCCCCTGGGACTCGGGATCCTGGTGATGGACTCGGACGGCGACACGCCGAACGGTATTGGTTCGATGGTGCGCGCACTCGGTTGGAGCCCACAGGTCGTCGACCAGCCTCGACAGATCTTCGCGGCGGCGGCGGCCGCGCGACCGGATCGGCCCTTGGACGTGATCATTCTGGATCTGCACGATCATGATCTGGATGCCCACCGGCTCATCGAAGAATTGGCCCGTTACACGGGCCCGGGCCCGGGACCATCGGTCATCGTCGTCGCAGCATCGGCGGACTCCTATCTGCATCAAGAAGCCCATATGCGGGGCTCGGACGTGCTGCTGCTGCGAGCCGTGACCGGTTCGACCTTGTTCAACGCCATCAACACCGCCGTATCAAGACATCCCGATACCAGGGAGCGCGTATTCAAAGCGACCAGACTCGATAACTTGCACGCGCAGTGGCTGGTCGGCGTGCATATTCTGGTCGTTGACGACAGCGACATCAATCGCGAGGTCGCGCAGCGAATCCTCGTCAAGCAGGGTGCCATCGTCACGACCTGCGCCAACGGCGAAGCTGCGCTCGAGCACGTACGGAGCGAGCACGAGCAACTCGATCTGGTGTTGATGGACGTGCAAATGCCGATTCTGGATGGCAACGAGGCGGCACGGCGAATTCGCTGCGACCTCGGCCTCACCGCGCTGCCGATCGTCGCGCTGACGGCCGGCGCACTGGTTGGTGAGCGGCAACGGGCGCTCGAGTCCGGCATGAACTACTTCATCAGCAAACCGTTCGATCCCCAGGCGCTCATTCGCAAAGTGCGTCATCTGGTGGAAGCCGCCCGCGGCACGCCGATTCACGTCGTGTTCGAAGAGAATTCTCGGTCCGAATCCTCGGCCGGACGACTGGGCATGGAATCGATTGACGACGCCGTGGTCAGGCAGGTGTTCGGCGACGACCTGGCGCTGTTCAAGTCTTTGTTGGTCCGACTGCTGCGCGACTATGCCGACTTGGCGCTCCCGAGAAGCTTGGCGACCGCCGATGCGCTCGCCCTGGAAAACCTCCAGGCACGCGCCCATAAGCTCAAGGGCAGTGCAGGCATGGTCGGTGCGAGCCTGGTCATGCGCTTCGCCGGAGAAGCCGAGCGCCTGCTGCGTGAGGGACAGCAGACGGCGGCCGCGGAGGCCGTTCTGGAAAAACTGTCGGCCGCACTCATCAGTTTGCGCGAGGAATCCGAAACCTGGTGCGCTGAATCGGAGCGGCCCGCTTGGCTGGGTGAACCCGGGACCATGGAGCCTCTCGGCGTCGCCGAGATCGAGCAACTGACACAGCTGTTCGATAGCCAGAACCTCGCGGCGATGGATCAGTTCACGAGCCTCTCCAGCGCTCTCGAACAGCGGCTGGGCACGCTGCGGTTTGCCGAGCTGCGCGAAGTGGTCGAGGCCTTGGATTTCCAGCGTTGCGCACAAATGATGCGCGCGATGGCTTGATCGGCGGTTCGCCGCCGCCCTTTGCGCCGCGGCTCGAACTTCACTAGGATCGCGGATGTCGTTACCGCATCCCGCAGATGGAGCCTTCGATGACCGCTACTCGCTACCCAGGCAAATCGATGACCATCGTGAATTACGACGGACGCTGCATCCATTCACGCAACTGCGTACTGCAACGTCCCGAGGTGTTCATTGCGAACGCACCTGGCGCTTGGATTGCTCCAGACGCGGCCGATCCCGGCGCCACGATCGCGACCATCCTCTGCTGTCCCTCGGGTGCCTTGGCATACGAACCACACGAGGGCGGCAGGGCGGAATCGGCGCCGCCCGTCAATGTGATCCGCAGTCGCGAGAACGGCCCTTTGGAATTTCACGCGCAATTGGATATCGCCGGTGACACGGCGCATTTTCGGGCGACGCTGTGCCGCTGCGGTCTATCGAAGAACAAGCCGTATTGCGATGGCAGCCATGTCGCGGGGCATTTCCAAGCGAGCGGCGAGCCCGCCACCTTGGAGTCGAAACCATTGCCGGTACGCAACGGCCCTCTCAAGGTGACGCCCGCACCGAATGGACCGCTGCTGATATTGGGCAACGCCGAGATCTGCTCCGGCACCGGTCGCACGGTGCTGCGCACCCAGAAGACCGCCTTGTGCCGCTGCGGCGCGTCGGAGAACAAGCCGTTCTGCGACGGCAGCCACCAACGAGTCGGGTTCACGGCCGCTTAGCGCCCGATCACGCGGGCAGAGTATGCAAGTCTCGCGGCTCCGGGTTCGACTCGTGGTTGTGCTCGGCACGAAACCTTGCCGACATCTGGTAGGCCAATTTTCGCATGCGCATGATGGAGCCGATCGGTCGATGCGCCACGATGCCGTGCCA
>Ga0116229_10008458_pt1 | contig 15985 bp, 16 predicted proteins | sample S1TSphgellanicum_3_FD_87313 | JGI IMG/M metagenome (GOLD analysis project Ga0116229, IMG submission 87313) | Host-associated microbial communities from peat moss isolated from Minnesota, USA - S1T2_Fc - Sphagnum magellanicum MG | ecosystem: Host-associated > Plants > Peat moss > Unclassified...
GAACAGGTTCGCGTTGAGCGCGGTCTGCTTTTTCAGCCCGACGAGGGTCACCGTGGTGCGCTGGTTTTGGGCGTCGATCACCGTCCAGCCCGTGAGGGTCGTCGGCGCCGCGGAGAAGGCGAGGCGCAGCCGCCCGTCCGCCGGATGCTTGGCGTCGCGCAGGTCCAGCACGAAGCCCTTGGCGGTCTTGTCCTCGACCGTCGCGGCGATCTTGTCGTTCAGCTTCACGTCGCGGCCGAGCAGGAGGGCGAGGGGCGTCTGCGCCAGCGGGTATTGATCGAAGCTTTTCAGCCGCTTGTCGTAGATCGACACGGTCTCGCCATCGGCGACCACCAGCAGGGAGGCCGGGGCGTCGTATTCGAACCGCGCGCGGCCCGGCTTCAGCATGTAGAAGCGCCCGGTCGTGGTCTTGCCCTTCGGATCGACCTGGATGAAACGGCCGGCCGCCCCCTTGAGCCCTGAGAGATAGTCCTCCGCCTTCTGCACCAGCGCCTTGTCCTCCGGGGCGGGCGAGGTCGGCGGCGGCGCGGCGGGCGAGGGCTCCGCCGCCATCGCCCGGGCGGCGACCAGGGACAGGGCCAACCCGCAAAGCAGGGCTGGGACGACAGGGGCGCGGCGCTGCATCGAAGAAAGGCTCCATTCCAAAACGCGCCCTTGATAATGCACGGAGTCGTGGCGAGATCATGCTGCGGCGAAGGTTCTGCGCTCCGGCGATGAACTGAAACCGCGCCCGGGCATTATCCGCGCCGCCCCCGAACGCCCGAAAGGCCCGCTCCTATGACCTACTGCCTCGGCCTCCTCCTGAAGGACGGGCTGGTGATGATCGCCGACACCCGCACCAACGCCGGCGTCGACAACGTCTCGACCTTCAAGAAGCTGCACCTGCACGAGACGCCGGGCGAGCGGGTGATGGCCATCGCCTCGGCCGGCAATCTCTCCGTCACCCAGACGATGCTGGCCATCCTCGGCGAGGGCATGACCAACCCGGATACGGGCGAGGTCGAGACCCTGGCCCACACCCCCACCATGTTCCGCTCCGCCCAGCTGATCGCCCGGGCGCTGAAGAAGGCCTATGACGACCTCAGCCCCGGCCTCTTCAAGGCCATGGTGCCGGCGGGCGTGACGCTGCTGTTCGGCGGCCAGATCCGGGGCGGCGCCATGAGCCTCTATCAGATCTACGAGGCGGGAAACTTCATCGAGTGCGGGCCGGACGCGCCCTTCCTGCAGGTCGGCGAGACCAAGTACGGCAAGCCGATCCTCGACTGGGCCATGCGCTACGACGTCGACCTGATGGAGGCCCTGAAGATCGGCCTTGTCTCGATGGAGTCGACCATGCGCTCCAACCTCGCCGTCGGCATGCCCCTCGATCTGATCGTGGCGCGCCGTCAGGGGCTGAAGTTCGAGCTGAACCATAGGATCGAGCCCGACGACGCCTATTTCCGCGAGCTCAGCGACACCTGGACCGCCTCCATGAACGCCGCGCACCAGGCGATCCGAACGCCGCCCTATGGGAACGCCGCGCCGGGCGCCTGACCCGAGCGTTCCCTCAATGGGGCGCCTCCTCAATCCAGCTCCAGCGCCTCAGCGATCAGCTCGTCGGCGTTCTCCTTCAGGAGCGCCTCGGCGCCCGCGCCCAGCACGGGCTCGCGCCCGATCTCCAAGAGCACCGGCACGGCGAAGGGCGAGACGCGGGTCAGCGCCGCCTGGCGAATGCGCCCCTTCACCCGCTGCAGCAGTCGTCCCAGCCGCGCCACGTCGAGCGTCGAGGTCGCCGCATCGGCCCGCGCGCAGCGGAGCAGCAGGTGGTCCGGCTGATGCCGGCGCAGGACGTCGTAGATCAGGTCGGAGGAGAAGGTCACCTGCCGGCCCGACTTCTCCTGCCCCGGAAAGCGGCGCTGGATCAGGCCGGCGAGGAGCGCGCACTGGCGGAAGGTGCGCTTCATCATGAAGCTTTCATCCAGCCAAGCGTCGAGGTCGTCGCCCAGCATGTCCTCCTGGAACAGCTCGTCCATGTCGAGGTCGCCCATGGGGCGCAGGCTCCAGACCGCCAGGGCGTAGTCGTTGGCGACGAAGCCCAAGGGCTGGCGTCCCGCCCGCTCCAGCCGCCGGGCCAGGAGCTGGCAGAGGGTGCCGTGGCTGATGCGCCCGTCGAAGGGATAGGCCACGAGGAAATGGCGGCGGCCGCGCTGGAAGGTCTCGACCAGCATTTCGCCTTCGCTGGGAATGAGCGAGCGCACGGCCTGAATCTCCAGCCACTCCCGCACGTCGTCGGGCAGGCGCGGCCAGCCTGCCCGGTCGGCGATCATGCGGCGGACGCGGGCGGCCAGATAGGTGGAGAGGGCGAACTTCGATCCGCCCCAGCTCGGCGTCTTCGCCTCCGCCCCTGGCGCGGGGGTGACGAGGCAATCCATGCCGACGATGCTCTCGAACCGCCACACCTGTCCCCCGAACAGAAACGTGTCGCCCGGCGAAAGCTGTTCGAGGAAGCCCTCCTCCATCTCCCCGATCTTGCGCCCGCCCACCCGCTTGCCGGAGCGATTGGAGGCGATGCGGAGGCTCAGGGACGGGATTTCGACGATGGCGCCGACGTTCATGCGGTGGCGCTGGGCCGCGTCCTGATTGCGCACGCGCCAGCGCCCGTCCGGCCCCTGCACGATGCGGCGAAAGCGGTCGTAGGTCTGAAGCGCGTAGCCGCCGGTGGAGACGAATTCGAGCACGCGGTCGAAATCCTCGCGGGTCAGGGCGGCGTAGGGGGCGCTGCTCGTCACCTCGGCGTAGAGGTCGCCCGCGTGGAACGGCTCGCCGCAGGCGCAGCCCATGACGTGCTGGGCGAGAATGTCCTGCGCGCCGATGCGGGGCGGATCGCCGTCGAGGTCATTCGCCGCCACCGCCTCCGCCGCCGCCTGGCACTCCAGCGTCTCGAACCGATGCGCGGGCACGAGGAGCGCGCGGGAAGGCTCGTCCAGCCGATGGTTCGCCCGCCCGATCCGCTGCACCAGGCGCGAGGAGCCCTTGGGCGCGGCGAGCTGGATCACGAGGTCGACCGCCCCCCAGTCGATGCCGAGGTCCAGCGTCGAGGTGCAGACCACCGCCCTCAACTCGCCCCGCGCCATCGCCGCCTCCACCTTCCGCCGCTGCTCGGCGGAGAGCGAGCCGTGGTGGAGCGCGATGGGCAGGTCGTCCTCGTTCAGCTCCCAGAGGGTCTGGAACGCCAGCTCGGCCTGAAACCGCGTGTTGACGAACACCAGCGCCGTCTTGGCCGATTTGATCGCGGCGTAGACCTCCGGCATGGCGTGCCGCGCCGTCCAGCCCGACCAGGGGACGTGGTTCTCGGACAAGAGCACGTCGATCACCGGCGGCGCGCCGGGATCGCCCAGAACTAAATCCGCCAACCCAAAATTGTCATCCCGGCCGGACCCCCGACTTGATCGGGGGGGAGAGCCGGCATCCAGCCGCTCCGACCGTTCCGCTTGCTGGATCCCGGATAAGCGCTCAGCGCTTTCCGGGATGACATTCTGTTGCGGCGACAGCCACCGCCGCAGCATCTCGGGATCGTTCACCGTGGCCGACAGCCCCACCCGCCGCATCCGCGGCGCGAATGACTGCAGGCGCGCCAGGCAGAGGTTCAGAAGATCGCCGCGCTTGGACGCATGCAGCACGTGGATCTCATCCAGGATCACGCACGCGAGGTCCTCGAAATAGGCCCGCGCCCCCTCCCAGGCGCAGAACAGGGCGAGCTGCTCGGGCGTGGTGAGGAGGATGTCCGGCGGATGCAGCCGCTGGCGCTGCTTCTTCGAAACCGAGGTGTCGCCGGTGCGGCTCTCGACGCTGATCTTCAGCCCCATCTCGGCGATCGGGGCCATGAGGTTGCGCTGCACGTCCACCGCCAGGGCCTTCAGGGGCGAGATGTAGAGGGTGTGGACGCCAGCGGGCGAATTGCGGGGCGCGCGCTCGGACAGCGCGATGAGGCTCGGCAGAAACCCCGCGAGCGTCTTGCCGCCGCCGGTGGGGGCGATCAGCAGGGCGTCGCGCCCGGTGCGCCCCTTCGCCACCATCTCCAGCTGATGCCGCCGAGGCCTCCAGCCCCGCGCGGCGAACCAGGCCTCGAAGGCGGGCGGCAGCGCGGTTGTCGCAGAGGGGGAGGCCGAGCCGTCCATCCCGCCGCTATAGCATGTTCCCGCTTCGTTTCAGCATGACTGAAGGGGTGCTCTCGCGGTCCGATTGGTTCACGACTGCTTAGGCGGTTCGGTCAGCGCACGCCGAGGAGCGCGATCAGCCCAAGGGCGATGGCGCCGAGGACCAGAAGCGAAAGCGTGACCACGCTCGTCGCTTTCACGCCCGCGCGGGCCACCTGCTTCACGTCGACGCCGAGGCCGAGCGCCGCCATGGAGACGATGGTGAGGAGGGTGGCGGCGGTCGACGCCGGCTTCAAAGCGATGTCCGGGATCGCGCCCATGGAGCGCGCGGCGACGAGGGCGAGGAAGGCCAGGATGAACCAGGGGACGAGCTTTGAGACGTTCAGCTTCGGGCGGGCGCCGTCGCCTTGCGCCCTTCGCGCGGCGATCAAGGAGAGCACCAGCACCACCGGCCCCAGCATCAGGACGCGCATCAGCTTCACCAGGGTCCCGACCTGGGCCGAGAGGGCGCTGACCGGCGCGGTGGCGGCCAGGACCTGGGGCACGGCGTAGACCGTCAGGCCGGCGAAGACGCCGAACGCGGCGTTGGAGAGGTGCAGCGCCGCGGCCAGGGGCGGCAGCAGGAGCACGACCGCGACCCCCAAAACGGCGGTGAATCCGATGGATGTGGCGACGTCCTCGCACTCCGCTCCGATCACCGGCGCCACGGCGGCGATGGCGGAGTTGCCGCAGATCGAGTTGCCGCAGGCGATCAGCGTCGCCATCCGGTGCGGCAGGCCGAACAGCCGCCCGATCCCATAGCTGAAGAGGATCGCCAGGATCACCACGCCCGCGACGCCGAAGAGCAGCCCCGGTCCGGCGGCCAGAATCGCGCCGCCGCTCACCGTGGCGCCGAGGAGCACGACGGCGATCTCCAAGAGGATCTTGGCGCTGAAGTCGATCCCGGCTTTCCACTCGGCGGAGGGCGACCAGGCGGTGCGAATCGCAGCCCCGATCAGGATGGCCAGCACCAACGCCTCCAGCCACGCCCGGCCGAACAGGCGCGCCTCCACCCCCTGCAGCGCCATAGCGGCGGCGGTGACGGCGGCGCAGAGGAGGACGCCCGGCGCGATCGTCTGGATGAAGCGGGCGATCCGCTCCATGCCCGCGTCCACGCCCAGGGGCGTTTTCGTCGGCGAGGGGGCGAGGGCGACCATGGCTTGACCGTGCGCCGCGCCGTTCAACCGGTCCAACGCATTGATCTTGTCTTAATGATCGAATTATTCGATCAATAGGGCGTGACCTTGGAGCAGCTCCGCATTTTCGTCGCCGTGGCCGAGCGGGGGCACATGACCCGGGCGGCGGCGGCGCTGAACCTCACCCAGTCGGCGGCCAGCGCGGCGGTGGCGGCGCTGGAGGCCCGGTATGGCGTCACGCTGTTCGACCGGGTGGGGCGGGGGCTGGCGCTGTCGGAGGCGGGGGCGGCCTTTCTGCCCGAGGCCAAGGCCGTGCTGGCCCGCGCCGCCGCGGCCGCCCAGGCGCTCGACGACCTCGTGGGGCTGCGGCGCGGGCGCCTCTCGATCCACGCCAGCCAGACCATCGCCAGCTATTGGCTGCCCCGCCGCCTCGCCCGCTTCGCCGAGGCGCACGCGGCCGTGACCCTCGACGTGCACGTGGGCAATACGGCGCAGGTGGCCCGCGCGGTGCGGGAGGGCGAGGCCGAGCTCGGCTTCGTCGAGGGGCGGGTGGAGGGCGAGGCGCTGGTCCACCGGCGGCTCGGCGCCGACCGGCTGGCGGTGGTGGCGGCGGCGAGCCATCCCCTGGCCGTGGGCGCCCGGCCCCCGAGCGTCGCCGACCTCCTCGCGGCCGACTGGGTGCTCCGCGAAGAGGGGTCCGGCACGCGGTCGGAGTTCGAGCGGGCGCTCATGGAGGCGGGGGTGGACCCGGCGGCCTTGAAGGTGCGCCTCGCCCTGCCGTCGAACGAGGCGGTGCTGGCGGCGGCGGCGTCGGGCGAGATGCTGTCTGCGGTGTCCGAGATCGCCGCCGCGCCCATGATCGCCGCCGGACGCGTCACCGCCCTCGCTTTCGGCCTGCCCGAACGCGCCTTCGAGCTTTTGACCCACAAGGACCGCCGCAGGAGCCGCGCCGGCGAGGCCTTCCTGGCGATGCTTTAGCCGCCCCTAATTCACCACCCGCCTTGCGCCCGGCAGGTCGAGGGAGAAGGCGGGGATGGCGATGTCGAAGCGTTCGCCGCCGTCGCCGACCATCCGATAGGTCCCGACCATGCTGCCGGACGGCGTCGTCAGCGGGCAGCCGGAGGCGTAGGTGAAGGCCTCGCCGGGGCGGAGCGTCGGCTGCTCGCCCACGACGCCGGGGCCCCGCACCTCCTCCATGTGGCCCAAAGCGTCGGTGATGATCCAATGGCGGGAGATGAGCTGCACCGTCTCGGCGGAGGCGTTGACGATCTCGATGGCGTAGGCCCACACCCACCGCCGCGCCTCGGGCTCGGACTGCTCGGGCAGGTACTGCGGCCGCACGCGGACGATGATCCCGCGCGTTTCGGCTTCATAGGGGCGGTCGGTCATGTCTTCGCCTTATCCTCCCCATCGCAGATGGGGAGGGGGACCGCGGAACGCGGTGGAGGGGTCTCTGCATCGCTTTACCCCCTCCCCGGCTTTGCCGGTACTCCCCCACAAGCGTGGGGGAGATCGAACTTAAGCCGCATCGAGGGCCCGCGCGATATCCCGCTCGAGGTCGACCAGCGCCTCCAGCCCCACGGAGAGCCGCACGCAGCCGGGGGTGACGCCGACCTCTAGCCGTTCCTCCTCGGTCATGGAGCGGTGGGTGGTGGTGGTCGGGTGGGTGGCCATGGACTTGGCGTCGCCGAGGTTGTTGGAGATGTCGACGATCTGCAGCGCGTTCAGGAAGTTGAACGCCGCCGCCTGCGAGCCGAGGTCGAAGGCGAGGAGGGTGGAGCCTGCGCTCATCTGCTTTTTCGCCACCGCGTATTGAGGGTGGTCGGTCCGATGTGGATAGAAGACGCGCTTGATCTTCGGATGTTCCGCCACGCGGTCGGCTAGGGCCGCGGCCGTCTCGGTCTGGCGGGCGACGCGCAGCGCCAGCGTCTCCAGCCCCTTCAGCAGCGTCCAGGCGTTGAAGGGCGAAAGCGCCGGGCCGGTGTGGCGGAGGAAGTCCTTGTAGGCTTCGTCCAGCAGCGCCTGCTTGCCGAGGATCGCGCCGCCCAGCACCCGCCCGCCGCCGTCGATGTGCTTGGTGGCGGAATAGACCACCACGTCCGCGCCGAGCTTCAAGGGATGCTGATAGAGGGGCGTGGCGAAGACATTGTCCACCACCACCTTGGCGCCGATCTCACGGGCGATCTTGGCGACCTCGGCGATGTCGGTGATCTCCAGGAGCGGGTTGGCGGGGGTCTCGATGAACAGGACCTTGGTGTTGGGCCGGACCGCCGCGCGCCAGGCGTCGAGGTCCGGCCCCGGCACGGAGGAGGTGTCGACCCCAAAGCGGGGCAGGTGGTTGTTGAGGATCCAGCGGCAGGAGCCGAATAGGGCGCGGCCCGACAGCACATGGTCGCCCGCCCTAACGAGCCCCGTCAGCGCCGTCGCCACCGCCGCCATGCCCGAGGCCGTGGCGCGGCAAAGCTCGGCGCCTTCCAGGAGCGCCAACCGGTCCTCGAACATCTGCACCGTGGGATTGGCGTAGCGGGAATAGACGAAGCTCGGCCCGTTGCTCGTGCCGGCGAAGCGGGCGTCCGCCTCCTCGGCGCTGTCGTAGACGAAGCTCTGGGTGAGATAGAGCGCCTCGGCGGTCTCGGAAAAGCCCGAGCGCATCAGGCCGCCGCGGATCAGTTGCGTGGCGGGCGCCCACTCGGCGGGGTTTTCGGATTTGGCGGCCATGACGGTCTCTCTAAACGGACGGCGCGCATGAACGACCGGGCGTCTGTGACGTCAAGGGCAGGATTTCTGCAGGCCGGGGCCAGATAAGCATGCTGGGCGATCTCCTCCGCCTTACGCCAGCCAATCCTCGCACCGCAGGCCCTCGACGCGTCTGAACTCGCCAAGATCGCCCGTGACGACGGTCAGCCCTTTTGAACGGGCGTGGCCGGCGATCAGGAGATCATAGCCGCCGATGATCGTTCCGGCCCGCTCCAGGCTTGCGCGGATGTCCGCCGCATGGTTCGCCGCCGCCGCATCGAAGGGCAGGACCTCCAGCCGGGCGGCGAACCGTTCCACCTCCTGGCGGTTCTGCTGGGGCCGCGCCGACTTCGCCGCTCCATGCAGCAGCTCGGTGAGGACGATGGTCGAGATGCAGAGCGCGTCCGCCTCCAGGTTGAACCGCGTCTGCAAGGCGCGGGGCCGATCCCTCAGCACCCGGATGCAGAGGTTGGTGTCCAGCATGTAGCGCAGCATCAGAAGCCGTCGCGGCCCTGGGGTTCGGGCTGGCGCCGCGCGCCGAGATCGACGCCCGGCGCCTCGAAGAAGTCGTCCCACAGGGCGTCGGACGGCACGATCACGCGCCGCCGGCCGTCGCGCAGGATGGTCACGGATTTCACGCCCTCGGGAAACGCCACGTCCTTGGGCAGGCGGACGGCCTGGGAGCGGTTCAATTGGAAGAGCGTGGTTTTCGACATGGCGGAGCGACCCCCTAGGGATATCCTGACTATATATCCCATTTCTGGCGATTCAAAAAGGTCGACGCCGCCTCGCCCTTGCAATACGGCCCCGCCTCGGCAAGTGTCGCCGCCCCATGACGATTGAAATCCCTGGCGAAACATTCGGCGAAACCCCCGGCATCCTGCCCTATCAGGCGATTGAGGCGCTGATCGCCGCGGGCGCCATCTCCGCCGAGACGCCGTTCACGCCCATTCAAGTGCAGCCGGCGAGCCTCGATCTTCGGCTCGGCGCGCGGTGCTGGCGCGTGCGGGCCTCGTTCCTGCCGGGCGCGCGGACGGTGATGGAGCGGCTCGGCGACGTCGCCATGCATGAGCTCGATCTGACCAAGGGCGCGGTGCTGGAGCGCGGCTGCGTCTACATCGCCGAAGTGCAGGAGCGGCTGAAGCTGCCGCCGGGCGTGCAGGCGCGGGCCAATCCGAAGAGCTCGACCGGGCGGGTGGACGTGTTCGTGCGCCTCCTCACCGACCGTTCCGCCGCCTTCGACGACGTGGCCGAGCGGTACGACGGGCCCTGCTTCATCGAGATCGCGCCGCAGACCTTTTCGGTGCTGGTGCGGGCGGGCACGCGGCTGAACCAGCTTCGGCTGAAGCAGGGCGATCCGCCCAAGCTCGAAAGCCGCAACGTGGGCGTGGACCTCACCGGCGAGATCGCCGGCTTTCGCGCCCGCCGCCACGCCGGCGTCATCGACCTCGACCGCGAGGACGGCCACGACCCCAAGGATTTCTGGCAGCCGCTGGAGCCTCGGCCCAACAAATGGGGGGTGGGCGAACTCCTGCTCGATCCCGGCGAATTCTACATCCTCGCTTCGAAGGAGCCCATCGAGATTCCGGCCCTGCAGGCGGCGGAGATGACGCCCATCGACCCCTCGGTCGGGGAGTTCCGCGTGCACTACGCCGGCTTCTTCGACCCCGGATTCGGCACGGCGGAGGTGGACGCGGTGGGCTCCAAGGCGGTCTTGGAGGTGCGGAGCCACGAGACGCCGTTTCTGCTTGAGGACGGCCAGACCGTCGCCCGCCTCGTCTACGAACCCCTGACCGAGCGGCCGGCGCGCCTCTACGGCTTCGACGGCTCGCACTATCAGCGCCAGGGGCTGAAGCTCTCCAAGCATTTCAGAATCTGGCGCTGAGGCGCACGGCGCCCCTTGACTTTGTTGCGTCGCAGCATAAATGAAGCGTGCCCCTTCTGGGGCGTTTCCTCCCTGAACTGGCCGCGTCCTCGGACGCGGCCTTTTTTCGTTCAGCGCGACTATTCGGCGGCGAGGGTCTGCGGGCGCTTGTAGATTGAGCGCTTCACCGTCGAGAACACGCGCCGCACCATCGGCTCGAACGCCTCCAGCGGCATCGACTCATAAGCCGGATCGAAGGCCGCCTGGTCGTAGAGGTGGCAGAACTGCGCCGTATGCTCGAAATGCGGATGGCCGCGGAACTGCTCGCGCATGTCCCGGTCGAGCCCGAGGTGGTGGAAGAAGTAATAGCCCTGGAACACGCCGTGATGCTCCAGCATCCAGTGGTTCTGCTCTGAGACATAGGGCTTCAGGATCGCCGCGCCGATGTCCGCGTGGTTGGCCGGGCCCAGCGTGTCGCCGATGTCGTGCAGGAGGGCGCAGACCACGTACTCCTCGTCCCGCCCGTCCCGATGCGCACGGGTGGCGGTCTGCAGGCTGTGCTCCATGCGGTCGACGGTGTAGCCGCCGTAGTCGCCTTCGAGCAGGCGGAGGTGCGCCAGGATGCGGTCCGGCAGCGCCCGCTGGAACGGCCCCATGTGCTGGGCGATGGCCATCCAGTCCTCCTGGGTGCCCTCGGTCATGGCGGTGAACTTGGCCTGCGCCGCCGCCCCGTGCTCGCCGTCCGCCATAGCGTCCTCCCTTGTTTGCCTTTCCCGGAGCGTGCGCCGAGGCTCCTCGAGCGTCAAGTTACACCACGTGCGCGGGCTGAAGCGCGCAGTCGGCCTCGGCGCTGACCTCGATCTGGATGGTGGCGTGGCCGATGCCGAAGCGGTCGCGTAGGTCGCCGCAGATGGCGCTGAGCGTCGGGTCGCCCGGATGGCCGTCCGGCATGACGAGGTGGGCCGTCAGCGCCGTCTCGGTGGTCGACATGGGCCAGATGTGCAGGTCGTGCAGCTCCGCGACGCCCGGCCGCCCCTCGAGATAGGCCCGCACGGCGGCGGGCTCGATCCCCGGCGGCACGGCGTGCAGCACCATGTCGAGCGAATCCTTCAGAAGGCCCCAGGTGCCCCAGACGATGATCGCCGAGACGATCAGGCTGGCCAGGGGATCGACCCAGAGCCACCCCGTCACGAGCATGATCCCCCCCGCGACCACCACCCCCGCCGCCACCAGGGCGTCGGCCAGCATGTGCTGGAAGGCGCCCCGCACGTTCAGGTCGCCCTTGCGGCCCGAGGCGAACATCAGGGCGGTGAGGCCGTTCACCATGATGCCGACGGCCGCCACCGCCATCACCGTCCCGCTCGCCACAGGCGGCGGGGCGATCAGGCGGCGCACCGCCTCCGCCGCCACCGCGCCGGTGATCAAAAGCAGCACCACGGCGTTGAACAGGGCCGCCAGCATGGAGGAGGAGCGCAGGCCGTAGGTGTAGCGGTCCGACGGCGTCGTCTTGACAAGGACGGACGCGGCCCACGCCACCAGGAGCGCCATCACGTCGCCGAGGTTGTGACCGGCGTCGGCCAACAGCGCCAGGGAATGGCTGTAGAGGCCGAAGGCGGCCTCGCCCAGGACGAACGCGCCGTTCAGCAGCGCGCCGACCGCGAACGCCACGCCGAAGCTCGCCGGGGCGTGGGAATGGCCGTGATGGTGGTGATGGCCGCCATGGGCGTGGCCGCGCCCATGATGATGGTCGTGGTCGTGGTGGTGATCATGGCCATGGCCATGGTCATGGTCATGGTCGTGGTGATCATGGGCGTTCTCGCCTTTCCCATCGCCCTCGCCGTGATGATGGGGGTCGTGATCATGGGCGGCGTGATCGTGGCGGGACTGAAGCTCGGCGGCCATGGGCGCCCTCGAAACTGCGAAGCCGATCACCCCTCATATCACGCACGCGACGAGGTGACAGGGGCCGCCCGCATGCGCTAGAACGCCCCGATCAGGCGCGGGCGTGATGTAGTGGTAGCCTGAAAGCTTCCCAAGCTTTTCGTGCGGGTTCGATTCCCGCCGCCCGCTCCAATCCTCCGCCCCTTCAATGCGCCGAAACGGCGGCGATCAGCGCGCGCGTGACGTCGCTCATCAGCGCCATGCGCTCGGGGATCGGGTGGCGGGTGGAGGCAATCATGACGGCGACGGCGAAGACGCGGCCGTCCGGCGCGGTCAGGAGCCCGATGTCGTTGTAGCCCGTCGTCATGTCGCCGAGGTCCTGGCCGGTGCCGGTCTTGTGCGCCAGGCTCCAGCCGGGCGAAAGGCCGCCGCCGAGCCGCCCCGGCCCCGTCGTCGCCCCCGCCATCAGATTGAGCAGCCTCTGGGTGGAGGCGGGCGACAGGAGCGCGCCCCGCTTCAGCCTGACGAGGGCGTCCGTCAGGGCGAGGGGCGTCGCCCCGTCCCACGGATCGGCCACGTAGGCCCTGAGGCGCTGATCGCGGAAGGCGGGATCGAGCTTGGCGCGGGCGTCCTCGAACGCCGTGCCGAACGAATAGGCCGGCCGCCAGTCCACCCCGGCGACCCAGCACTCCAGCGTCTGCTCCGAAAGGCCCGCGCGGATCCAGCCGAGGCGCTTCTCCACCGCCTCGCGCTCGACGACCGCTTGACCGCCGGCGATCTTCAGGAGGATGTCGTTGGCGGCGTTGTCGCTCTTGGAGATGGCGAGCACGAGGAGGCCGTCGATGGTCGTGTCGTAGGTTCCGTCCGGGCCGAGCCGCTTCTGGATCGGCTGGTTGAAGACGCTCATGTCCGCCCGGGTCACATGCACGGGATCGGACAGGCGAAGGCGGCCGTGATCGACCTCGTCCAGCACCGTCAGGGCCACCCACAGCTTGGCGACGCTCTGCTGCGGATAGAACGTCCGCCCGTCCACGGCGACGGCGGCGCCGCTGCGGACGTCCTCGACCGCCACGCCCACCTTCTCGTCGGGACCGAAGGCGCGATAGGCGGAGACGAGGGCGCCCAGCCGCGCCTGCAACGCGGTCTGACGCTCGGGGCCGAAGCCGCCGCCGAGGCTGGCGCAGCCGGACAGGGCCAGGAGGGCCGCCGCCGCCAGGCGCTTCAGGATCATGCCGCGATCTCCAGGACGCCCGCCTCGCCGTCCTCGCAGCCGAAGGCGGCGCACCGGCCATCCGGCGCGAGGGTCAGGGCGGTGATCGGCGCGCCCTTCTGCGCCTTCAGCCATGTCACGCCGCGCCCCTGCAGGTCGGCGGTCCACACCCGCCCGTCGTCGAGCCCGGCCAGGATGCGGAAGCCCTGCGTATCGGCCGCGACCAGGGTGACGAGGGCGCTCTCCTCCGCGCCGATCTCGCTCGCCTCCTTGCCCATCGGCCCGTTCGCGCCGGCGAAGGGCCAGACCACCGCCCCGTTGGCCCCCGAGGTCGCCATCAGCGCCCCCTTGGCCAGAAAGGCGATGCTCTTGGGCTTGGCCGGATAGCCGCCCATGCGCATGTCCTTGGCGTCGGCGAGGCGCCAGCCGTGCAGGGCGTTCTCCTGCATGGCCGAGACGAGGAAGCGGCCGTCCGGACTCCAGGCGGCGGCGATGTGCGAGCCCGCCCAGCGCAGGGCCTGCGGCTTCTGCTCGGCGATGCGGGCGTACCAGAGGAAGACGCCGCCGTAGCTCGCCGTGGCGATGCGCCGACCCCTGGGATCGAAGGCCAGGGCGGCCACCGTCCGCTCGTGGGCGAAGACGCGGGCGAAACCCTCGTCCTTCACGTCGCGCACATGCGCCTCCCGGCCGGCGGAAAAGGCGATGAGGCCGCTCTCGGCGCTGGCGTCCAGGGCGTCGATCCAGCCGCGGACCTTGGCGATCTCCGTCCCGCTGCCGGGGCGCGACCAGACCACCCGCCCGTCGTCGCCGCCGGTGACCACCCCCTCGCCGGAGGGATGGAGCGCGGCCGAGAGCACGACGCCCTCGTGCGCCGGCAGCGCCTCGCCGCCCGGAAAGCGCACCGTCCCGTCGCCCAGCGCGAACACCGGCCCGCTCCCCTTCGGAGGGAAAAGAGCTGCGGCGACATAGGCGTCGAAGGTATCGTGCATGCGCTGCGATTAATCATCCATCCCGCCGCCGCCAAGGGGCGGGCCGGCCTCGGTGTTTCGGTCTTTACATCCGAATGGATCGAGGCGATGTGTTCCAGCGAGATTTCGAGGGTCCTGCGGGGCCGATGAGGAGACGTGCAGAATGGCGGCTCAGTTGGCCGGCCCGGGCGGCGCCGGCAAATTCGATCTGAAGCAGAACGCCGAGATCAACGTGACGCCGTTCGTGGACGTCATGCTCGTCTTGCTCATCATCTTCATGGTGTCCGCGCCGCTCGCGACCGTCTCGATCAAGATCGACCTGCCCCCGGCCACGCCGCCGACGGACGCCCATCCGAAGAAGCCCACCTACATCTCCCTGCAGAAGGGCGGGCGCATCCTCGTCGTCACCTCGCCGACCACCCTGGAGAATTTGGGCGGCGACCTGTCCCGCGCCCTGAACGTCGCCAACCCGCAGAACGAAGTGGTGCTGATCCGCGCCGACCGCGACGTGAAGTATAAGGACTTCATGGCGGTGGTGAACCAGCTGCAGACCGACGGCTACTACAAAGTCGGCCTGATCACCGAAAACCTGGATTAGGCTCGTTTCGTATTTAAGCATGGAAGCCGGCGCGCCTTAGGGCCGCCGGCTTTTTGCTGCGCGCGATGGACCGCCGGTAAAAAGCGTCCGTTCATGTTGTCATCCTCGGGTTGGCGAAGCCAGACCCGGGGACCCAGCCGCTGGTCGTGCAAAGCCGCGCCAGCCAGCGGCGAACGCTGCTGGGTTCTCGGGTCAAGCCCGAGAATGACAAGATGGGCGAGCGTCTTCCTTACTTTGTCATCCTCGGGGCCTGCGTAGCAGGAACCCGAGGACCCAGCGGCCGGTAGCGTAAAGCTGCTTCGGCGAGCGCCTGCGCTGCTGGGTCCTCGGGTCAAGCCCGAGGATGACAATGCATTGGAACCTCAAGGTTGTTGGCCCGGCCGCAGCCGCTCTCAGAAGATCGAGTAGGCCCCGTCGATCACGAAGGTGTCGCCGGAGTGGTAGCTTGAGGCGGCCGACGCCAGGTAGACCGCGATGCCGCCGAAGTCGGCCGGCTCGCCCCAGCGGCGGGCGGGCACGCGGGGGATGACTTTTTCGGCGAAGGCGGCGTTGGCCTGAGCGCCCGCCGTCATGTCCGTGGCGATCCAGCCCGGCAGGATGGCGTTGGCGCGCACGCCCCAGCGGGCGTGCTCCACCGCCACCGACTTCATCATGGAGATCACCGCCCCCTTGGTGGCGGCGTAGGCCTCGTTGCGGGCCGCCCCCTCGATGGCCGCCAGGGACGCCACGCCGACGATAGAGCCGCCCTTCTCGCCGGTGGACTTGGCCCGCTCCACCATGTGGCGGCACGCCTCGCGGAAGGTGAAGAAGACCCCGTCGAGGTTCACGGACAGCACTTTCCTGTAGGTCTCCGTGGTCATCTCCACGAAGGACGGCGAGCCCAGCCCTATGCCCGCATTGGCGATCACGGTGTCGAGGCGGCCCTTCCAGGCGGCGGCCTGCGCCATGGCGTCGACCACCTGTTGTTCGTCGGCCACGTCGACCGTCTGGCTGAACACATCGCCGCCGTGGGCCTTCAGGGCTGCTTCGGCCTCGGCGTTGCGGGCGGCGTTGGAGCCCCAGATCACCACGTCCGCGCCCGCCTGCGCCAAGGCCTCTGCCATGCCGTAGCCGATGCCGCGATTGCCGCCGGTGACGAGGGCGACCTTGCCGGAAAGGTCGAAGGGTTTGTAGGCCATGCGCGTCGCTCCCGTTGTTTTGGCGACACCCAAGGCGAGGCGGCCTACGCCGTCAAGGATGACGGTGCGGCAGGATCGCCTACATTGATCCCATGCGCGCCTTCGCCACCCTTCTGGACCGGCTGTCCTTCACCGCCTCGCGCAACGCCAAGCTGACCCTGGTGCGGGACTATCTGAAGGCGGCGCCCGATCCTGAGCGCGGCTGGGCGCTGGCGTGCCTGACAGGCGATCTGACCTTC
>Ga0116229_10008459_pt1 | contig 15982 bp, 12 predicted proteins | sample S1TSphgellanicum_3_FD_87313 | JGI IMG/M metagenome (GOLD analysis project Ga0116229, IMG submission 87313) | Host-associated microbial communities from peat moss isolated from Minnesota, USA - S1T2_Fc - Sphagnum magellanicum MG | ecosystem: Host-associated > Plants > Peat moss > Unclassified...
AGGCCGGCTAAGACCGATCCGGTTCAGCGGCCGGGCATGCGCGATCCGCTCCAGCGTTCTGATGGCAATCGCGCGCGGCGTATAGCGTTTGGAATGGGGCAGCAGGACAATGAATTGCTGCGCATATTCCGACAGGCGGGCATGGGGTGCGGTCTGTTCAAGGGCGCGGCGGATCAGGAGACGATCGGCACCAACGGCGCCGCCCTCAATATCGAGCACCATCAGACTATAGGGTCCCGGTGCGATCGGCCCCAACGCGGCGATCTTTGCGGGATCCTGGCTGCCTTCGACCAGGGCGACAAAGGAATCGCGTTCGCGCGACGTCTGGATACGCTCGATTTCCTCGGTCTGGGCGATCAGCAAGGCCGCAACCAAGGTCGCGGATTCGACGATCATCGCTTCGAACCGTTCCGGCTTGTCGAACCCGGCATCCAGGATGATGAAGCCCTGGAGCCGTGAGGTCACGATAATCGGCGCCTTGATCGCCCAGCGCCCATCCGGCGTGACGATCGTCTCGACTTCGGCAACCGGCGAGTGGCGCGGGATATGAGCGACGAAGAGCCGCGGAAAATTTGGATCCGCCTTGCCGGCCGGATCAACCGCCAATATCTCAAAGTTCGGGCCGACGATGGCGACGCGCCGTTCGGTCGCTTCGGCCAGCCTGTCGCACAGCGCATCCAGCGTGCCGCGATTAAGGGCGATGCGCAGCAGGCTGCGATTGATCGACTCGGCGCTCTCCAGCAGATGGAACTGGTCGCGCACGATGCGGGTCAGTAGCACCTGCGTAATATCCCGGAAATTGACCTCCCACGGCATGGTGATCAGCGGAATGCCAAAGCTTTCGGCATCGCGGATCATATCCTCCGGCATTTCCGGAATGTAAGAGCCGAGCGACAGGATCAGGCCGGCGCTGGCGCGCCGCTCCATGATTGGAAAGATGCTGCGCTGAAGCGAGCGGTTATGCCCAAGACTGACGCCGGAAGACAGGATGAGCTCATTGCCGGTCAGCGAATCCTCAATGTCGTCGTGATCGATCACATGGACCCAGCGGGCGCGGCGGGAGAGACCAGCCGCACCACCCGCCACCGACGCCCGCGTGAGCGGCGGGATCGCCAGACATTCCGAGACGGTAAGACCGAAATCGGTCAGTTCGGCGCCGCCGGCATCGGAAGGGGCCGCCACACCGGGTTTCGGCATCTCTTGCGTGGGCACGCGCTTGACGGTCAGGACTTCCTCCCACAATGGCTGCACGCGTTGGGCTATGCAGATTATCGGCCAGTCCGCATCAGCCGATTTCGACTTTATGTCCAACAAGTATTTCCATCGTTCATCAAAGCTGTCCATAGGCGTTCCTGGCCCCCTCCTCCTATCGTCAAATCGGCGAAATCGAGGAACTGCACTCGTCAGAAGAACGAGGCCAAACGACACGACCACGGCATGTTTTTTCCAGATTGATGGTGGGGGATATTGGACATGGCTCGTTTCGATATTGCGCGTTTGCTGAATAAACTCGCGATCGGTGTGTCGCTGCCGGCGCTCTGTACGGGCATCGCCATGGCGCAGACCGCACCGCCCGCGCAGAAGGCCGCGGACACTGAGATGCAGGAGATCGTGGTCACCGCGACCAAGCACGCGGAAGAGATTTCCAAGGTGCCGATCAGCATCGCCGCCTATACCCAGGATCAGATGGATATCGCCGGGGTGCGCACGGTCCAGGATGTGGCGGCGCTGACGCCGGGCTTCGATTTCGCCACCACGACCAATCCGACCGGCGGCGGCCCGAGCAGCGGCGGCTCGGCGGTCATCTCGATCCGCGGCATTTCATCGGTCAATGGTGACGCGACGACTGGTATCTATATCGACGACACAGCAGTTCAGGTCCGCAACACGCTGAACGGCACGTCAGGCAGCACGTTTCCGCGGATTTTCGATCTGTCGACCGTCGAAATCGACCGCGGTCCGCAGGGCACGCTGTTTGGTGCCGGTGCAGAGGGTGGGTCCGTCCGGTTCATCACCCCGCAACCGAGCCTCACCGACTATACTGGCTATGCACGAACCGAAATCGCCGGCACCGAAGGTGGCGGACCGAGCTATGAGGGTGGCGTTGCGGTCGGCGGCCCGATCATCCCGGACAAGCTCGGTTTCCGGGTCAGCGCTTGGTATCGCGAAGATGGCGGCTATGTCGATCACACGGATTATCAGACTGGTGTGACGCAAACCAACGATAATTGGCAGGACACCAAGGCGATCAAGGGCGCATTGCTGTTTGCTCCGACCGATTGGCTGAAATTCACACCGTCGGTCTATTATCAGTATCAGCATAGTAACGATACGTCGGTCTATTGGCCGACATTGTCGAACGCGAATAACGGCTCGTTCGTCAATGGCAATGCCAATCAGCTACCCTATACCGACCAATATACGCTGCCGTCGCTGAAGATCGATGCTGATCTCGGACCGGTGACGCTGACCTCGATCTCGTCATATCTATACCGCAGCAATCACGCCAATGCGGATGAAACGAATTTCGAGTTCGCTTCCGCAGGATTTGGGATTTTCTTCCCGACAATCCCGGGCGGCGCTGACGTATCGGCAAAGCTGATTAATAAGACGACTCAGCATGTGGGGACTGAAGAAGTTCGCCTCTCGAACACAGATCAGAGCGGTAATCTCAACTGGCTGGTCGGCATGTTCTACTCCGATTCTCAGCAGCATGACGAGGAGCGTGATCTCGATCCGCGCTTCGGCAATGTGCTGGCCGAGCTGGGCCTCACCCCACTCGATTATTTCGGCGAAAATCTGCTGAGTGGCAAATATAGCTATTACGGCAATGAAATCAGCACCGAATATCAGCTGGCCGGATTCGGCAATGTCTCTTACAAAATCACGGATGAATTAACCGCGTCCGCCGGGGTCCGCGTCGAGCAAAGCCGGTTCAGCTATTTCCTGTTCGCCGATGGGCCGCTTGATGGCGGGCCGTCTTTGGTGACGGGCCAGCAAAAAGACACGCCGGTCACACCGCGGTTTAATGTGTCCTGGCAGCCGGATGGCGATAATCTGATCTATGCAACCGCGGCGAAGGGCTATCGGATCGGCGGCGTCAATCCGCCCTTGCCGCAGACGCTATGCGCCACGGATCTCGCCAATATCGGGCTCACGGCGGGTCCTGAAACCTATAATTCGGATTCGTTGTGGAGCTATGAGCTTGGCTCCAAGAACCGGTTGTTCAACGGGTCGATGGAAATCGAAGCCAGCGTGTTCCATATCGATTGGAACAAGATCCAAACCAAGGTCGTCCTGCCGACCTGCGCCTTCGCCTTCACCGAAAATACCGGCTCGGTCGCGAGCAACGGGTTCGATCTCAAGGTGACGGAGCGGATCACGCCGCATTTCCTGGTCGGCGTGGCACTCGGCTATACGGATGCCTCGTATCAGACCACGGTTGCGGCGGGTAAATCCGTGATCGTCGAATCGGGCGACGAGCTGGGTCAGACGCCGATCGATCTCACCGTGACCGCGCAATATGACTTCACGCTGCCGGGCGACCGCGCCGGCTATATCCGCGCCGAAGATATCTTCCACAGCGAGAATTCGGGCCCCTATACCTATCAGCATCCCGATGCCTATGATTATGACACGACGCTGGTGCCGAATCCGGCAACCAATCAGGTCAATCTCCGGCTGGGTGTCGATGAAGGTGGTTTCGACGTCTCGGTGTTCGTCGATAATCTGTTCAACACCCACCCGCAGCTGGGCCTGTCGCACACCACCACGACGTCGCCGGTCTATAGTGCGGTGACCTTCCGGCCGCTGACCGCGGGGGTGACGACGATTTATAAATTCTGATCGGCATCATGGCTCTTTAGGGAGATCATCGGAGCGTTGCGCGTTGATGGAGACACGCTCTCATCCTATGCTCAGAAGGTGAAGATCGTGCTTCGGAAAAGGGCTTGGCGTTCGAGCGGGCCCTGCCGGATGATTTTGGCACCGGCCGCCGTCCAGATCGTCGGACAAGACGCCTCCGTGATCCTCCGCCTTGCCAACCAACTCGCTGGACGCCGGTCAGGATTGATCCCCCGCTTTTATGGCCTCATTAACCATACTTAACTACCAAAATCTTTTGAAGACAATGACTTAGCCCGCATCGCATTGCAACATTCGGTAATAAAGAGTGATTTGGCGCTGTCTGTTGTCCCTGTTACCAAAGAGCTCTCGGATTTCATCCGTGGCAGGTTAGGACAGCGTTTATCATGCCGATGTCGGTCATCGCGCCGCAGAAGACCCTTAAAAGTTCGATCCATTGCACCGGAATCGGTGTGCATAGTGGATCCTCCGCCGCTATGACATTACGTCCTGCTCCACCTGATACCGGGATTTTGTTTCGGCGCCTGGATGTAGTCGGGGGGTCGGTTGAGATACCGGCGCATTGGAGCAACGCGCTGGAATCGTCGCTCTGTACGACGCTCAGCGATGGCAAGGGCACCACGATCCTCACGATTGAGCATCTGATGGCGGCGCTGTGCGGCTGCGGCATCGATAATTGCGTGATTGAGCTGAACGGCCCGGAAGTGCCGGTCATGGATGGCTCGGCTGCGCCCTTCGTGTTTCTGATCGAATGCGCCGGCGTTATTGAGCAAGTGGCGCCGCGCCGTGAAATCAAGGTGTTGAAGACCGTGCGGGTCGGCGACGAGAAGGCATGGGCTCAGATCGAGCCGGATGCCGCGTTTACCATCGATTTCGAGATTGACTTCGCAGACCCGGTGATCGGTCGCCAGCATGCCTGCTATACGATTGAGCCCGGTCGGTTCAAGCGCGATATCGGTCGCGCGCGGACCTTCGGCTTTTTGCGCGACGTGACGATGCTGCGCGCGGCCGGCAGGGCGCTGGGCGCCTCGCTGGATAATGCCGTGGTGATCGATGGCGATCACATCGTCAATCCCGATGGGCTGCGCTTTCCGGATGAATTCGTCCGGCATAAGATCTTGGACGCGGTCGGCGATCTCTATCTTGCCGGAGGTCCGCTGGTTGGCCGCTTTACCGGCCGGCGCTCCAGCCATGCGCTAAACCGGCGTCTGTTGGCGGCACTGCTCTCCGATGAGACGGCCTGGACGGCAGTTTCGGGCAGTTTCGACGAAGATCACGGCTGGGAAGAGCCGCGGCGCGCGCGGGCATAATCCGCCCGTCATTTAGATAGGACAACTCTACGCAGGCATCGGCTGCGCTGGTTCTCGCACCGCCCGATTCTTTGTGCTATGAGGGCCATCTTTGTATGACCCGCGCCGATTTTTCGGGGATTGTGGAACTTGATGGTAAAGCTTCGGATCGGCCGTATCCTGGCCGTATCGGCTCTGTTGGCTTGTGTCGGACTCGGCGGCTGCGATGACAGCAAGGACAAGTTCAAGGACGAGCCTGTCGAACAGCTCTATAACGAAGCCGTCGATCATATGATGGCCGGCGAATGGACCCAGGCCGGCAAGACCTTTGACGAGGTCGATCGCCAGCATCCTTATTCGGTCTGGGCGACCAAAGCGCAGCTGATGTCGGCCTATGTCGCTTATGAGAATAATAAGTTCGACGATTCGATCGCTGCCGCCGATCGCTTCATCCAGCTTCATCCCGGAAATCGCGATACGGCCTATGCCTATTACATCAAGGCGATTTCCTATTATGAGCAGATCGTCGATGTCGGCCGCGATCAGCGCGACACGCAGAATGCGATGAATGCGCTGCAGGATCTGGTCAATCGCTACCCGGAAAGCCGCTATGCCCGCGATGCCCGGCTGAAGCTCGATCTGACGCGCGACCATCTGGCCGGCAAGGAGATGGAGATCGGCCGCTACTATGAAAAGCGGGCGCTCTATGTCGCGGCGATCAATCGGTACAAGAAGGTGGTCAACGACTATCAGACCACGACGCATGTCCCCGAAGCGCTGGAGCGGCTGAGCGAATGCTACACCGCGCTGGGCCTCCCGCAGGAAGCCCAGGAGAATGCCTCGGTGCTCGGCTATAACTATCCAGACAGCGACTGGTATCAGGACAGCTATGAACTGATGCAGGGCCAACGGACCGGCACTGGCGAGAAGCCGGGTTGGATCAGCCGGGTAACGGGCGGGATTCTCTAACGCGGTTTCAGTTCGTTTCGGGGACGGGGTAGTTTCGAAACGAACTGCGCTACGCCGCCATCAGCACTTCGACATGAGCCGCCGCGCTAGCGCCAAGCGCGGCGAGATCGTAGCCGCCTTCCAGGACAGATACGATCCGGCCGCTGCATTGCTTGGCAGCGAACCGGGTCAGTATTTCGGTGACCCAGGCAAAATCCGCCTCGACCAGCCGCAACCCACCCAACGGATCGGCGGCATGAGCGTCGAACCCCGCGGAGATAAGTAGCAGATCCGGCGCAAAGTCGGTCAAAGCCGGCATGATCCGATCCGAGAAATGCTGGCGGAACGTCACACCCGAGGTCCCTGCCCCCAGCGGCACATTCACGACATTGCCGAGCCCCGTCTCGTGGGCCGGACCGGTCCCGGGATAAAGCGGCCATTGGTGGGTTGAGGCGTAGAACAAATCGGCATCGTGCTCAGCGACCACCTGTGATCCGTTGCCATGATGCACATCGAAATCGACAATCGCGCAGCGCTGCGCGCCATAAATGGCCCGCGCATGCATCGCGCCGATCGCGACACTGTTGAAGAGACAGAACCCCATGGCCCGTTGCGGCTCGGCATGATGGCCGGGCGGCCGTACGGCGCAGAAGACATTCTGCGCCACGCCACCAAAGACGGCATCGACACCGGCCACCACCGCGCCGGCGGCGCGCAGCGACGCGTGGCCGGATCCCGGCGACAAGACCGTATCGGAATCGATGCGTGCCCATCCCTCACGCGGGACGGCATCGAGTAACGCATCGACATGGCGGCGCGGATGAACCCTGGCGACCGAGTCGCGATCAGCCAGCGGCGCGTCGTGGCGCAGCAAACCGGCAAATCGCGTCGCCTCCAGTGCCGCCCATACGGATTGCAACCGTCCAGGGCACTCCACATGGCCTGGACCCGGATCATGGGTGGCACAATCCTCATGCGTCAGCAGCAATGTCGTCATCAGATTGCCTGCCCCAATCGTTTCATGAAATTTTGCACATTTCGCCGTTAACCAAGTTGCAACTTCACCTACCATACGATGAAACTGTTCGGGACCGTCCCACCTGTCACGCCATAATACTGAATTGGTCGCCGAAATGTCTTTGCTGCCGCATTTGAACCTTACAACAAGTTTCGTGTTCAGTGCCGTCGCTCAGATCGCCATCGCACTTGGTGTCTATGCGATCATTCGGGCACAAAAAGCCTATGCCGGCTTTGACCGTTGGACCAGCGGCTTTTTAGCCGCCGCGCTGGGGTTCGCGCTGTTCGCCAATCTCGGGCCGGAAATTTCGCATACAGGACGGCTGCTCGCCAATCTTGGATTAATGGCGTCGGTCGCGCTCCAAAATGACGGATTGCTGCTGTTTATCGCCCCACCCCGTCAGGTCATGCTCCAGCGCGTCAACGGCGTGCTCTTTATGATCTGGTTTGGGCTGTTCGTAGTCGCTGACACCGAACTGCATAGCCCCGATCTCAGCGTTGCCGCCTTTTCCGGTGTGTTCGTCACTGGCGCGGCACTGGCTGCCTGGACGATTCTGCGATCGGGCAAGATAGAAGCAATGCCTGCCCTCAAAATTCTCGCGGCCGGCTATGCGATTGAGGCGCTGCTGCATCTGGCGCGGGGCACAATGACGCTCACGGTCGGTGGCGCAGAGCCGCTGGTATCCTCGACGGATGCGTTGTCGTTCGGGGCGCTGATCATGTCGGTCATCCTGATCATGAAAGGCTTTGGTCTGGTCGCCCTCAATGGCCAGCGCTTGCAGCAGGAATGGCAGACGATAAGGCTCGATCTGGAGCATTTGGCGCTGACCGATCATCTAACCAAGTTGGGCAATCGCCGTGCGTTTCTTGAACAGGGTCACGCCCTTTTTGGCTTTGCGAAACGCCATAATCGATCGATCGCCGCGCTCCAACTCGATATCGATAATTTTAAACAAGTCAACGATACGTACGGCCATCAAATGGGTGATCTTATCCTGATGCAGGTCGCCGATACGATGAAGGCGACGCTGCGCCATTCGGACGTAATCGGCCGGCTCGGCGGCGAGGAATTTGGCGTGCTGCTGATGGAAACCAATCGATTTTGCGCGGAACTGACAGCAGAGCGGATCCGACGTGCCGTCGCGTCAATGGAGCCGCCCCTCAACGGCCCGCGACAGATCACAGTGAGTATCGGGGTCGCCACCTTGGACATATTGGATGTCGCAGATCTGCAAAGCCTGCTGGGCCGCGCCGATGAAGCGCTATATCAGGCGAAACATGGCGGCCGCAATCAGTGGGCCGTGGCGATCTAGCTAAGGCACCATCCCCGCCATCTCACACAAGAGCGCCCATTCCGCATCCGAAACCGGTACCACAGAGAGGCGCGATTGGCGCACCAAGGCAAAGTCCGCAAGACGCGGTTCGGCTTTGATGTCTTTCAACGTGACCGGCCGCGTGACCGGACCGATCGGCGCAATATCCACCATCACGAACTTACCGGACGCATCGGATGGGTCCGGATAGGCTTCACGAATGATTTCGGCGATACCGACAATCTCCAACCCCTCATTCGAGTGATAGAAGAATGCGCGATCTTGGCGCTTCATCGACCGCAGATTATTCGCCGCCTGATAATTGCGGACGCCATCCCAGTGGGTCCGGCCATCGGCCAGTAATTGCGACCACGCATATTTGAACGGTTCGGATTTCAGCAGCCAATAAGCCATAGTGCGCGCTCAAGATTCATGGGTTGGGGAATTCTGTTGGACCGGTCCGTCGATGGCAATCTGACACGTCAGGGAACGAGCTGTTCTGTCGTGAATTTCCGGCCGAGCAATCGGCGGATCTCATCGTCGATGCTGGCGCCATGATGCAAAATCGCGTCGACCGCTGTTGAGATCGGCATATCGATGCCAAGACTCCGCGCCAGCGCCACCACGGCGGCGGCGGTCGTGACGCCCTCCGCCACGGAGCGGCGGCTCCCAAGTACCGCGTCGAGCAACTGACCGCTACCCAGCGCGGCACCCAGCGAATAATTGCGCGATTGCATCGCCGTACAGGTCAGCGTCAGATCGCCCAGCCCGGACAGTCCCATCAGCGTCGCCGGCTTACCGCCTTTGGCGACGGCAAGCCGGACCATTTCGGCCAAACCCCGTGTGATGAGCGCTGCGCGGGCATTGTCGCCTAATCCCCGACCGGTGACGATACCGCACGCAATGGCGAGCACATTCTTGACCGCGCCGCCAATCTCGCTGCCGACCGGATCATCGGAGAGATAAGGCCGAAAACTCGCCGTACCGACCGCCTGAACCAGCCTTTCGCCCAGCGACAGGTCGCGGCAGGCCAGGGTCAGCGCGGTCGGCAAGCCTTGCGCGACTTCGATGGCGAAAGTCGGACCGGACAGAACGGCGAAGGGATGGCTAGGCAACTCGGCGACGACCACCTCGCCCATGGTCGCGCCCGTGGCAATCTCGATTCCCTTGGTTGCGCAGAGGATTGGGGTCGCCGGCCTGATCGAACCGGCAAGATCCCCCACCACGGCGCGCAGATATTGCGCTGGCACGACCAGCAGGACGATATCGGCAGATGCCACAGATTCTGAGAGATCCGTCATGGCACGAATTGTCGGGTCAAGCGCGATACCAGGGAGAAAGCCGGGATTTTCATGATGTTGATTGATCGATCGGGCGACCTCCGGCTCGCGAACCCACAAAATGACGTCCGCCCCGGCGCGACAGACGGTGGCGGCAAGTGCCGTGCCCCACGCCCCCCCGCCCAGGATCGTGATGCGGCTTGGTTTGGTCATGCCTTCACCCCCGCAAAGGCCGCTTTCGGCGCGGCTGCATCGAGCGGCCAGCGCGGGCGCACCGCAAAATCGAGTCCGTCGCTATAGCCCAGCCGCAGCCGCTCCAGACCGGCCCAGGCGACCATCACGCCATTGTCGGTGCAGAGCGACGGCGGCGGCACGGCCAGCGTCAAATCGGCAGCAAGCGCGACCTGATCAAGCGCGGCCCGGATCGCCGTATTGGCTGCAACACCGCCTGCGACGACGAGATGCCGTCCCTCGGGATGTGTCGTCCGAAACTGCGCGGCGGCTCTTCCTGTGCGATCCGCCAAGGATTGCGCGACGGCCCGCTGAAATGACGCCGCCAAATCTGCGACGATTTGCGCGTCGGCAAGATCGATCCCGGAAGCGGCATGCCGCACCGCGGTCTTCAGGCCGGAAAATGAAAAATCAAAGCCCGGTCGCCCGGCCATCGGGCGCGGCAGGTCGAATCGATCGGGATCGCCTGAGCGCGCGAGTCGTTCGATCGCAGGGCCGCCGGGATAGCCGAGGCCGAGCAGCTTCGCCGTCTTGTCGAACGCCTCGCCAACCGCGTCATCAATGGTCGTCCCCAGCCGCCGGTAACGCCCGACACCCTCGACAATGAGCAATTGGCAATGGCCGCCAGAAATCAGCAGCAGCAAATACGGAAACGCGACCACCCCGTCGAGCCGGACGGTCAGCGCATGCGCCTCCAGATGATTGACCGCGATGAACGGCTTGCCCGCGACCAACGCCAACGCCTTCGCCGTGGTCGCGCCGACCATGACGCCGCCGATCAGGCCGGGACCCGCCGTGGCGGCGATCCCATCCAGCTCAGACAAAGCGACGCCGGCCGTGTCGAGCGTCTCGCGCAGCACCCGGTCCAACTGATCCAGATGCGCGCGCGCGGCAATTTCCGGCACGACGCCGCCAAAGGGGGCATGCTCATCGAGCTGGGTATGAAGGCGCTGAGCCAAAATCACCCCACCGGCGCCGAGCGGATTGTCCGCCACAATCGCCGCCGCCGTATCATCGCAACTGGTTTCGATGCCGAGGATCTTCATAAGCGCCTCTATACGCGGCTGAATGCGCCACGACAATTGCAGCCGGGAACGATAAGCTGCACCGTCCGTCAATAGATTGAGAGAATCGCATGCGGCGTGTCTGGTCTCGCAAATTCCGTCTTTACCTTGCAATCGGCCTCTTGCCGATCCTGTGCTCCTGCGCGGCACGTCCGACCCCGCCCGCCGCGGCCCCGAAACCACCCGCAGTGTCTTCCGATGCGACGGCAGCATCCGTCCTGGCAGTCGTCGGTACAGAGCGAGGACTCGGCCAAAAGCCGGGCGCGATTGCGGTGCCGATCGGCGGCGGCCTTGATCTCGTCTGCGTCATCGGGCGCGGCGCCGAGGCGCGTGTGCTGACCGATGCCGATCTGCCGGCTCTGGGGCTCGACCGCAGCGCTGTGGTCGCCCTGGCCGAAGCCAATGCGGAAGCCGGCCTGCGGCCGCTCGGCGAGACCATCCAGCCGCAGCCGCCGGGAACGATCGGACAGATCTCGGGCGATCTCGACTCGGCCAGCCATCTCTTGCTGCATGATGATTGGGCGCGTACCGCGTCAGCGATGGGCGGCAAGCTGCTCGTCGCGGCGCCGTCATCCGATATTCTGCTCTACGCCGACGGCTCATCGCCCGGCGCGGCCGACATGCTGTCGCGCGCGGCGCAGCATGTGATGGCATCGGCCGAGCGGCCGCTCTCGGCGACCGTGCTGCGCTGGACCCGCACCGGCTGGGATGTGGCGCTCGCCGCACCGGCCGGCACATCATGATCACACTGAACCGATTCATCGCGACAAGGGCCGAACAGAACGGCTAATAATGGAGGGATAATGACTGCATCAAAGAGCCAGCTGCGCATCGGAACGCGCGGTAGTCCCCTGGCCTTGGCCCAAGCGCATACCGTTCGCACTCTGCTGGCGGCAGCGCATCCCTCGCTTGCCGCCGAGGGCGCGATCGAGATCGAGATCATTAAGACGACCGGCGATTCGGTCGTCGACCGGACTCTGTCCTCAATCGGCGGCAAAGGCCTCTTTACCAAGGAAATCGAACAGGCCTTGATCGACGAGTCGATCGACCTCGCCGTGCATTCGATGAAGGACGTGCCGACCTATCTACCGGACGGCTTGATCCTCGATTGTATCCTGGAGCGTGAAGATCCGCGCGACGCGTTTTTTTCGTCGGACGGCCGCGGTATCGGCGAATTGGAGCCGGATTCAGTGGTCGGCACCGCGTCACTCCGCCGTCAGGCGCAATTGCTGCACGCAAGGCCGGATATCCGAATTGTGCCATTCCGCGGCAATGTCGAAACCCGCCTCGCCAAGCTGGCCGCCGGTGTCGTCGATGCGACGGTGCTCGCCGTCGCGGGCATGAAGCGTCTCGGCCGCGCCGATCAGATCCAGACCATCATCCCGCCCGAGATCATGCTGCCGTCGGTGGCGCAAGGCGCGATCGGGATCGAACGGCGGATTGCCGATGAGCGGGTCGAGGCCTTGCTAGCGCCGCTCAACCATGTCGAGTCTGCCGCGCGCGTTCTGGCCGAGCGGACCTTGCTGGGTGTGCTCGATGGCTCATGCCGGACGCCGATCGGCGGCTTGGCCGAGATTTCCGAGGGCACGCTGACGCTGCGGGCGCTGGTGATCCGGCCGGATGGCTCGGTCCGTCACGATGTTGTGATCAGCGGTACCGTCGCCGATGCCGCCCGGATCGGCCATGAAGCCGGCATGGATCTGAAACACCGGGCCGGTCCCGGCTTTTTCTCGATGCCGCTGCCGGATGCGCCGGCCCGATGAGACTATTGGTCACCCGCCCCGAGCCCGACGCCACCGCCCTCGCGGAAACGCTTGAAGCGCGTGGGCATCGGGCGGTGATCGAACCGCTCCTGCGGATTCGACGGCTGGACGGAGTCGATCTGCCGAGCGAGGGCGCAACAGCCGTGGCTGTCACCAGCGCGCAGGCGATCGAATTGCTGGACGCAACACCGCACCTATTGGACCTGCCGATCTATTGCGTCGGCGAACGGACGGCCGCCGCCGCCCGCCATGCCGGGTTTCGGCAGGTGCGGGTCGCGGATGGCGATGTCGATCGTTTGGCCGCGCTGATCATCGGTGAGCGGCGCCCGGATGACGGCGATCTCCTCTATCTTGCCGGTACGGTAAGGGCCGGTGATCTGGCGGGGCAGTTGCGCCGGGCGGGATTTACCGTGCGCCTTGCCGAACTCTACGAATCGGTGCCGGTCGAACGACTGAGCGAAAACACTGTGGCGTTACTGGCGGGCGGATCAATCGACGGTGTTCTGCTGTTCTCACCCCGCACGGCACAGACCTTATCTGCGCTGCTCGATCAGGCGGGTCTCGGCAATCTGGCCGGCGAGCTCGATACCTGGTGCCTGTCACACTCAATTGCCGATATGATCGCGATGTCCGGATTTCGTCACATCCATATTGCAGCCCACCCCACTCAGGCCGCGCTGCTCGACCTGCTGCCGGCCGGAGACCGGTCGGCGCAGGTCCCCGTGCCAGGAGAACCTGCCCGTGACCGACGAATTGCCTGATCCCGTCCCTTCCGAGCCTGTCCTGGATCAACCAGCGTCCGAACTGCCGGAACCCGCCCCGAGTCCAGCCCCGGCCAAACGGCGCCGGGTGTTGCTCATTGCTGCACTGCTCATCGTGATTCTGATCGCGGCGATCGGTTCGGTCCTCTGGGTCGGGCAATCCGAGTCGGTTAGTACGGCGGCGGCGACGCCTGAGCCGGCGATTTCACCTACCCCCGCAACGGTGCCCGATACCGAACTGACTCAACGGGTCGATCAGCTTGAAGCAACCGTGGCCAAACTGGCGGATCAGGCTGCATCCAAATCGGATCTAGCTGCACTGCGGCAGCAAATCATCGGTCTGTCGCAAAAGCTGGATACGCTAAGCCAGCGGCCGGAAAGCGACCCGCAGGCGCTCCCCGCCCTGTCGGATGATCTGAAGCATGTCGTCAGCCGCTTTTCGACGCTGGAGGCGCGGCTTGATCGCAAGGAAACCGATCAGCGCAATGAGCGGGGTCTCGTGCTCGCGGCGGCGCAAATCACCGCGGCTTTGAACGGCTCCGGCCCCTATGAAGCGCCGGTCGAAATCCTTCAGGCGATTGCACCGGACGATCATGATTTGGCAGGCCCGCTGGCGATTCTGGCGCGCCACGCCAAGAGCGGCGTTGAAAGCCGGATTGCACTATCCGAAGAACTTGCGGCACTGCCGGCAAAATTATCGACGCCGGCAGCACCGCCGCCGGATGCCGGTTTCTGGGCGCGCGTCTGGCACCGACTGACTGGTCTTATTCAGGTTCGGCGCGTCGAGGACGGCACCTCGACACCCTCCGCAGCACCGGGCCCGGATGCGCTGATCGCGCGTGCCGGTGTCGAATTGCGCGGCGGTGATCTCTCGGCAGCGGTCCAGTCGATGCGGCTCCTCGACGGCCATGATGGCGAGGTTGCGGCACCCTGGCTTGAGGCGGCAACGGCGCGGCTCGAGGCCGAGCAGGCTGCCGAAACGCTCCAGGCCACCGCCACAGAACGTCTTAATGCAGCCGGCGGGAGCCAACCGTGATCCGCCTGATTTTCAGTTTGGCCGCGCTGGCTTTTTCAGTCTTGGCGGCGCTGTTTTTCGTCGATCAGCCGGGATCGGTAACATTGGTCTGGCAAGGCTGGCGGATCGACTCGTCCGTGTCGGTCTTGCTGGCGATCCTCGTGCTGGTGTTTATCGTTCTGTGGGTGGTCTTGGGCACGATGCTTCGGTTCGTGCGCGCGCCAAGGCATTTTTTCCGGCGGCGCCGCGAGTCGCAGCATCTCCAGGCCTATCGGGTTCTGACCGATGGTCTAGTCGCAGTCGCAGCTGGCGATACGCGCGGGGCCGAACGGCTGCAACGGCGGGCCTTATCGTTATTGGCCAAGACCAAGCAACCAACGCCGCCGCTGGTCCGACTCCTCTCGGCACAGACCGCCCTGCTGCGCGGCGATTCCCCCGCCGCCGAGGCCGAATTTACGGCGATGCTGGATCATCCCGAGACGGAGTTCCTGGGCCTGCGCGGCCTGATCGTCCAGGCCATGAAGCGAGGTGAGACCGACATCGCGCTCAGCCTTACCGAACGGGCGCGCCGCCTCAGACCCGAGGCCGGCTGGGTCATCCAGAACCAGCTGGCGCTTGAAACGCGCAAAGGCGATTGGGCCGGCGCCCGCGCGACATTGAAGCTCGCCATCAAGCATCAGGCGGTTACCGAGACACTGGCGCGGCGCCATCGGGTGGCCTTGCTGCTCGCCGCCTCGCGTGCAGCAGACAAAGACGGCCGCGCCCGCGACGCGCTGAAAGCGGCCGCGCAAGCCCATGCGCTGGATGAAAGCTTCGCGCCGGCGTCGGTCGAGTATGCGCGCTTGCTCGGCGTGGCAAAGCGGGGGCGCAAAGGGCTGCGTGTTCTGGAATCCGCGTGGCAGAAGGCGCCGCACCCCGCAATTGCGGCGGAATATGACTCTCTGCTGGGCACCGAAGCCCCGCTCACCCGGCTAAAGCGGTTCGAACGCCTCGTCGATCTCCGGCCCTCCGATCCCGACTCTCATTTGGCCGCCGCCGGCGTGGCGCTCTCGACTCAGCTTTGGGGCGAAGCCCGTCGCCATCTCGATGCGGCCGGGGCCAGTGGTCCCGGTCCGTGGAGTCGATTGCTCTGCCGCCATAGCGCCGAACTGGAACGGCATCAGCATGGCGATGAGGCCGCCGCCCGGCTCTGGCTGGAACGCGGCGCGGCAGCGCCCGCTGATCCAAGCTGGATTTGCGCGCAATGCGGCAGCGAGTGCGCCGACTGGGATGTGCTGTGCCCGGTATGCGAAGGGTTCGATACGCTGAACTGGCAGCGTGCCGATCAGCAAACCAGTCATATCGTCGATGCGGCGCGCGGTCCAGCTATCGCGGCCAGTCCCATGCTGGATTTCGACCCGATACCGAGTCGCGGCCAAAGCCCCTCGGGTGCAACGC
>Ga0116229_10008460_pt1 | contig 15982 bp, 14 predicted proteins | sample S1TSphgellanicum_3_FD_87313 | JGI IMG/M metagenome (GOLD analysis project Ga0116229, IMG submission 87313) | Host-associated microbial communities from peat moss isolated from Minnesota, USA - S1T2_Fc - Sphagnum magellanicum MG | ecosystem: Host-associated > Plants > Peat moss > Unclassified...
GAGCGCAAGCGACCGACCATGTGTGCTTGTCCGTTTGGGGCATGGCAGCAATAAACCATAACACATCACCACCGATTTGTCTCCAACATACGTAGTAGCTTGTTGTATTCCCGCATCTGAAATTCTGTAAGCATCATATATGTGTGTGTTTGTGTATTATGTGCAACTCGATCCCCAAAACCGTGAGGGCTTGATATATACTCCTCCGAGTAGACGAGAGAGAAAGGGGGAAAGAGAGAGAGAGAGAGGAAGCGAAGCTAGGTTGGTAAATATTAGGAGGAGGAGATATCAGAAGACTCTATGCTCATCATTAGTCGCGCAATATTGTGATTTTCCCCTTGTGGATATGTGAAAGGGTGCAAGATGTGGGTCTTGGTAGGATTTCGTGAACTGTTTCTGGATTTGTTGTTGGTAGAAGGTGATGATGGTGAATGAAAGGGGGAGTTGGGAAACGGCCGGAGTAAAGAGAGGAGACTTCTGTTGCCAGGGTGAGCTTTTGTTGTACGGCATTGCGATACGAGGTGAGGTTGCATCGGTGGTGGTATAGAGAGAGAGAGAGGGTATGTGTGAGATTATGGCTTACAAGTAGGTGGGAGGATAGCTCTAGCTTGTGACCGTTTGTGTGTGTGCGCGAGGGTTTCAGCGGACGGAAATAGTGTGTGTTTAGACGTCGTCGCGGCTGCTTTTTTGCTTGCTTGTTTTCGGTAGTTTCGTACTTTTTCGTCGTGGGGTTGGTTATAGACCATGGCGAAAGCGAAGGCGGCAAAGAAAGCACTCGACTCCTACACGATAAAAGGAACGCATAAAGTGGTAAAAGGTATGTATTTGGATCATCATACCTTTCAAAGTGGGGATCATCACTTCTGCTGCTCTTCTTTATTGTTTTGTCTTCGTCCCAAGCCCGTCGTCGTCGTTGGACGTGTTAATGATGTACTACTACGCAGCAAAGTTGTGAAGGGCGAGATCGGTGGGGGTGCAGTGGGAGATACGGTTTTGATGCGCAGCCAAGAGGCAGATAAGCCTCCATATGTAGCCAAGATAGAGAAAATTGAGGCGGACAGCAGGAGCAACGTGAAGGTGCGAGTTCGATGGTATTATCGTCCCGAAGAGTCCTTGGGAGGTCGGAGGCAGTTTCATGGGGTCAAGGAGCTCTTTCTGTCCGACCATTACGATATCCAGAGTGCCGATACCATTGAAGGCAAATGCATTGTCCACACTTTCAAGAACTATACTAAACTTGACAGTGTTGGATCTGATGACTATTTCTGCCGCTTCGAGTACAAGGCAGCAACTGGTGGCTTCACTCCTGATCGAGTGGCCGTGTAAGCATGCTTCTGTCCTCATTTTTTTGGCTGGCCACAGGTATATGAAGGGATGTCTTGGCCAAACTTCAGAATTTCTTTGGAACATAGTGAACCGCAAAGTATTGAATACTTTGCAAACTATTACCTTGTTAGTTTCTTTCCTGAGAAGTGGAAGACAGTACTAACCTTCACCTGGTGAACAACTAGTTCAATGCCAAGAGAAGCAATCATATGGTGGCCACCAGAGCTTGACTTGTAGTATACAATACGTACACCAGGTTGCCAAAAATTCTGTGAACCATAGAGAGCCATAGCAAGGTCTCATTGGGAGAATTCAAACAAGCAGTAATCATCTCCACGTTCTATCATATTGAAAATTTGTCATTATATAGAAGTTACAGGAAGCTTGGTCTGTTTAGCTTAACTGCAATATGAAAACCTTTTCAGAACAGTTGATATATTTACAGCTTGATCAGCTTACAAGCTGGAAATTACTTCCTTAAAGTCAGTTATTCCCATGTGATGTCACAGTCCCCCATGAGAATCCAACAGTGATGGGTGCACCTCTTTTCTACCCCATTTGTAGTGTAGTTGTACCCTTGTTTCTATTGCTTCCTTAGGGTTCAAAATGAGGTTGCATTGTACATCATGTTACATCATGTTAACTAGAAGCAAAACTTCAGAGAGTAGAGTAGAGCTCTACAGACTAGCATTCATACTTGTGTTGGATGTGTGGTGTTTGATATCCTTGCCTAAACTTCGAATTCACAAGACTCTTCTGGGCTGCAAAATTTGTCTCCTGGCATATCTTTGTGGTATGCCTGTGAGCTTTTCCGTTGATTTGGTTTCAAGGATATCACTTTGTCATGCAAATCTCCTGCATGCAGCCTACTGAAAAAAATTGTTTCCTCAGGAGAACCTCTCACCTAAAGCAAATACTACATAGTTACAAGGAGTGTTCTGGGAAGTGAATTTGATGTGCTACAGGGTCAGCTAAGTGACAACTTGAGCTTGACAGACCATTGGCAGCCCCTTCTGGGAGTCCAGCTCTCTTACATTGGTTATGAACAGTTTCTGCATGGACTGGCAACCTTGTGCCATCCCATCCCTGGATATTGTTGACATGGGTCATCTGAGTCTGAGTCTGGTTCTGGGAAATGAGGAGGGGGGTGGGGGGGGATCAGAGACATTGTCTCTTTGCCAGGCCTGCTGAATCTGAAAGCTTCATTGATTCCAGCTCTTTGACCTCGTATTGTAGGTTGGTCAAGTCAGACAGCCTGTGTTGCCCTAATCAGATGGCTTGGGACAACCTTCTGTTCAGATCTTTGTCGCACATTTTAATTCAAGTGTTGGCATGTGTGCAGATATTGTAAATGTGAAATGCCCTATAATCCTGATGACCTTATGGTGCAATGTGAATCTTGCAAGGACTGGTAGGCTCATCTATCCTTTGCCCCACCTATTCAATTTGTGCACAGGAACACATTGCAGCAGCTACTTGGAATTCTTCAAGTTACACTATAAATTTGGCTATTGTTGGGTTGATTCATTGTGTTTGGCATCAAGGGGTCCCTGGGTACTGTTGTCATACTACATAATTTGAAGTTAATGGTCACTGTGATGTGCCATGTAAGATTGAGTTTCATGCAGTTTCTCAGTGAACCCAGACTGTCCTTCTGTGTAGTCATCCTGGTGGGATTTTCCTTTAAGTAGGCTTCCTCCTCTCAAGTTAAGTATTCTATTGGCCACACTTCGCAGCTTATCAATATCTTGAGTCCTCTTGGCAACGGTTGTACATACAATCTCAGCTCTTGGTAGAGATCTCGGTATCCCAGTGTTTTTTTTGTCATGTATAATGTCGGGCTCTGTCCTATTCTGAACCTCCTTCTGCCATGAAGTGTCTTCCTTTGATCCTTAGAATATGTTGTTCTCCACCCCCTAGTTGCATGGAAATCTTTAGGTTGATATTTCTTTAGATTATAGAGATATTGCACAGGGTGTGAGCCTCTTGGAAGTCCAGAAGATTTTGAGTATTGATTGGTCTTTTTCCAATTTACATTGTTCTATTAATCCTCACTTTGGTCTTGGAATTTCAGCTAAACCACAACACTCTGTGAGGGCCTAGTATAATTGACCTTTCGCCTATAGATACTATGTTTAGATTGTCTTTTCTAAGTGGTTTGTGTCTTCAAGAAGCTATTGATAGAGAGGTCTCAGCAAAATTGTTATTAGCCAAGATGGGATCCTATGGGTGCATGCACTCTTGAGTGAATGTTCCAAAGTCTTTGACTTTGTCAAGTTGAAGATTTAATCTTTGCCCCTTAGCCAGTGTATTACTTCCTCATCAGTTTCTTTCTCTTGTGTTAATTCTAGAGCCCTTAAGATATTCCACTTTTCCTTATTGTTACCCATATGGTTAAAATTTGGTGATAACTCTGTGTTTGTTTGTAAAGATGCATAAGGTTGCTTCAGTTTTCAATGGGATAAATTCTCTTTAAAGCCGTTTAGATGTAGCCAAATTTGTTGGAATCTGATGTTTAGAGTTGTATCAAGCTGCTAGCAAGGGTGAGATTAGGTCTACAGGGTCTCTATAGCTACTAGGGAACAAAAACTTCAGTTTGTAAGTCAAGTTTTCGAGCAGTTGATGGCTATCCTAATGGGCAGCAATTGTGCAGTCTTTTTAGCTAACTTCCTCCTCATCTCTTTTGAGTTTGATTTTGGGATCATCTTATTAGTTCTAATTTTTTGGATTCAGCAATATCCCAAAATTTCAAGGGATTAAGAATTGGCATTTTTTATAAGGGTTCTCAGCCAGAATATGCAGGCATTAACAAGATGTGTATGCCTCATGTCTGGATTCCAAATATTGCAGACACTCCTAATTTGGAGTAGTCAATAGTCATCTTCAAAGCTTCTTACAACTTTGTAGCTGCAAAAAGCCCTTTTGGTTTCCTGTGTATTTGTGTCTCTTTCTTTTGTTTCTGTGTCTTCTCCTTTCCTTTTAGGGTTTCTTGAGCTAGACAATTTTGTGGCCAAGTTTTCCTATCAGTGCCACTCTTTAGAGAGGAACTCTGTATGTTGTTTAATGTTTGACATTTACTTCCACCCATTGCCAGGAGCTGATGAAAGCCATGGGGGTTTTTATGTAGGTGAATACCACACGTGCTGTTGTTGAAGGTTTCTGAAGATGTGTATAATCGTCACTGTCTCTCCTCAGTTTGTTTTCTCTGTTTTTTGGTTTCCTCTTTTTCATAACTTGCTGATATGTTATGCTATCTGAAATCACTATAACCTTCTGGGCAGATCAACTCTCAATTTTATTCAGTTTGACAATTGTGGATATGAAGTTCTCAGTAGTCAAAAGTGTTAGTGGGATTTTCTCTGGAATCTCATAGATAGGTTAATTAGTAGATTATCAACCATGGTACAATGGAAGAAATTTCCTCCTGGTTCCAGTTTGCTTTAATCGACCAGGAAAGATAAGGTGCAAGAGAGAGGACTGCAATGTGAAGAAGAGTCCAGGGGTTGCAGGATAAATGCTGGCAGGGAATTTGAAGTAATGAATTATCTGAGTTCTGTTGAAAATTTTGCAGGTTTCATAGCTACTGTGTGGACTTGACACCTGAGCAGGTGACAAATATGGATAAATACACCTGTGCTAGTTGTGCCCCAGAGAACCACAAAAGGGCAAGTGGGCCATCGTCACATAAGACACCAGACATGAAGGTAATCAATGCATGATATTTTTCTAGAGTTATATGTCTTTGGCTGCAGTTTCCAGTTTCCACCCCTCTTGAGCAATTAATGGCTTCTGATTGCTATTCTCAAGTTGATCAGGAAAAAGGCATTGGAACCATTCTGTTAAAGCCTGGCATTATCCTAACAATCTTTGAAATCAAGTCAACCTCGCACACATTGAATTGGTTGTCATCATCTGCATCACATTTTATGATGGTTGTCTGTAGTTTCATCCAGTGCTAAGTGAGCTCTGCATGTTGTTTTGAGGAACTCATTCAGGTCTTGTACAAAGGCTTGATTTGCCTTCGCAATGAAAAGCTGAGAGGCATGGTCTGTCCTTTTAGAGCTGTGTAATTCAGTAGTCTTTATTGGCTTTGATCTGTCTTCTGGTCTATGTGCAGCCTGAACTAAAACGGCGGAAGAGGTGACAAGGGATTCTCTCATTGAGGTTATGGGCTTTGGTTCAAAGCTGGTGCATTTTTGGTCAAGGTGAATGGCACAAGAAAGGAGAACTAGATGAGGATTTCAAGACTGAGAATGTAAGCTGTTCCAGAAAGTCAGGGGTTACCTACAGTAGATTGATGTAATGGGTCCCACTCCTTGCAGATCCTCATGTCCATGAAAGAGAGGAGCCTTCTGGCATGCTGTGTAGCTACACAGATGGAACCTTGTGCGGGTGAGGGTGGTATGGGAACAATGGTCAGTTTCGCTATCATGGCAACATGCTAGGCATTAATTACTAAGCAGGGTTCCCAGGTTCATTTGTCTTACATGTCAGCAGCTCTCTTTCTGGGGAGCAGCATGGATCCTTAATGCAGATCAATTGTTTGTTAGATCATGCTTCTGGAAGTAGGCATGCGAATAGGTACATGCCATCAGTTTGTAGTCAGCTACAAGAGAAAAGAAGCAAAACCCTGTTTGACAAGCATGGGTCTTGTCATTATTGTTGACTTGTTGCTGTTACTCTGTTGCTGACAGCATGCTTTGCTCTCTGTGTACTTCTACAGAGGGTTGGGAGTCAATGCTGCCCATCATTGTCATCTTGCTCCAAGTGTACAGTTCTCCCATATCTGTGGCATTTAAAAATTTGTGATCATCTTTGTTTGAGAATCTGATCAGCTTGTAATTTTGGAAATTAGTTACTTTTTTGTTAAACAACTACACAAACACTAGCTTGCAGTAATTTGTATCTACACATCATCTGAGACCTAAATACATTACTTGGGTATTTCATCAGTGTACATGCTTGTGGATTAATCACTATGGTATTGAGAATATATCTGCATGTTAGGGTTCCCCATGGGGTAGCTATTGCAGTTGGTTGATAAAGCTGTTGCAGCTTATCATGTCAAATAGGTATAATCAGTAGGTGAGCAGGGGAAAGAAATCTGGTGGAAGTGAACTCTTTGATGGATGGAATTGCAGAGATCTTTCATTACAAGATCTTTCACTACCCACATTTTGCTTGCAACCTAGACATGAGTAAATGTTTTGACCTGTCAATGAGCCTGCCAGCAAAAGCTCAATCATGGTGCAATGAGACTGTTGAGACATGCAGATATCAAATAAAAAAGCTGTTAAAGATCATCCATCAGTCAACCCCAATTTTTTATAGCACACATCAAAGTACATTGCAAGCTGATATGACAGAATGTAATGCAAATCTGCACTTGCACGACAGTATTAGATTCTGAGCATTGAAATATGACGTTCAATGAATCAGTAATCTGGTAGACATCCTCTCCAGGCCTCTCCAGGTGCACATTTACTGCTCTCATTGTCAAGAAAGCTCCAAACAGCTCTAATATCTATCTATTACACAACTAGTGCTGCTAGAGTATCTCTACTAACACACTGCAAAACATGTTTTGGATGATGATCAAAAAGAAAAATTCCCAACATACTCAACAAAATGGTCGTGGATCAGATTTTTGGCTCAATATCTGCAGGCTGGCAAAAGTCACAGCAGACTCTAATACCTGATCTTGATTGGTCAGATGTATTGATTGGTTCAGGTGGTTTGTTATTAGTAGGTGCTGACCTTTTACTGTCTCAGGTTCATGTTCATGGGTGGAGCCTGGCATCAATAAATAAGTAATCTTGAATGGGAGAAACAACTGTTGTTGCAGGGTCAAATGCCAAGTATGGGTAGAGCAGAGCTGCTCTTAAAAGCAGAAGAATTCATCTCATGGATCGAATATCTGAAGAGCTATTCCAGCAGGCCCTGAAATGTGTTACATTTTGTTCAGGTCTAGAACTCACTAGCACACTATTTTGTTGCACAGGTGTTGATCATGATCACTCCCGCAGCAATCAACATGCAGGATATAGATTACTGATAGCTTAATCACAACGGGTGTTGCTATGACAGTTTCCTGCATGACCGATCCCGAGGGCATGATCTATTATAGGGTCCATATCGCAGTACTATAGTCTGTCTCAGCCTTCAGACCAGCTTCTGCACACAGCAGCAATTACTTGCTTCAACACAAATCTCTACAGCAAACTGTTCTTCAACCTGCAGCTAGCTAGTAGTGAAAGTGAATATCGCATACCGAGGAACAGACTGGGTCAGTACATCGTCCTGGAGGCGCGATAAACTTCCTCAAAACCTAACGAAGACGAAGCGGCCAAAAACTGCAAGACTGGAAGGTGCACTCCTGGTAGTCAAATGCCATATACATATAATATAGGTCCTCGTGTAAAGAACATCTTCTAACTTTCATGTCCGTCTTTGATCCATGACTTCCGCGCCACAACGTAATTGCATCTGCTGGCTGCTGCAGGCTGATGTTTAACGGGGTGTAATCTCGGTGTCGAGAATCGAGAGAAAGAAATGATAGCTGTCGGAAATACCAATCACGAAGCCAGCAGCAGTAGCAGACTTCAAAAGTCATGAGCACAAAGCGCGTTGCAACAGCAACAACCAAACAGGCGCTCAATAGGCAAAATACTGTTCTTCTGTCCTGTAGCTAAATAAACAAACAGTCACTGCTCTTGAATTTCTGTTGATTTCTTTCTACACAGGGACGACGACGACGACGACTCCTTCGCGCTCAAATCGCACCGTCCATTGAGCATAAATATGGGCCCCGGGGCCCTTATATGCCGTTCATGAATGTGGATGGATAGTGCCACCTGGTTTGGACTGCACCAGCAGCTCTCTCCCATGCAGTTAAACATCTTACCATGCAAATAAATTTGATTACATGGTAAAAGATGTTGAAGCAGGTTTCAAGCTCCAATTCTACCAATAAATATGGCTATTATATCAAACGCATGTGTATTACACAGCTATCAAAAGCAAAAAGTAGGTCTCTAAAACTTAGTCCAAGGTGTCTATTCTTTCAGAAATTCAGGTTGTTGTATACATGGCTGAATCGGATTCTGGCTGATTCTGCCACTAGAATCAGCAGGGGATGACTGATTCTGCCAATCAGAAAATTGATTCCCCACACACACACACACACATATATACCAGAATGTAGTGCAACTATTCTACTTTACACAAATGAAGGGGCTGGTTGGTCATTTCTGGCTTCCCGTTTTGGCTGGTGGCTCACCTCCAGATTCATGGGCAGCCAGAAAGAGAAGTGATGCTTGTTGAGTGCTCAAGCTGACATAGTACGTGGTTCTCACACATTATTGACTCTCTGAACTTTTTTATGCGAATTCCTTGGTTGACATTGTTCAATCAATCTCTTCAAATTCTTGTGCGTTTCTGAGTATTGGCTCCATATAATTAGACTTCATTCTACCGCATTAACCAATCTAATGGAACTAGGTAGTGGGTGTGATGTTCATGTTGTTGACTTGCCCAACTTCTTGTCATATGTTTTCTTATTCAAGAATTTAAAAATTCAATCTAGATGCAGGGTGAGAGAAAATTCAATAATGTGCAATTTGTGTGGTGAAGTGTGTGTGTGTGTGTGTGTGTGTGTGTAGGGAAAGAGAGAGAAAATTGGATGATAAAAATGATTGTCAAGTGCTGACCCAGAAAAATAATAGTAAATCATAAAATCACAAACTTTGAACCAAAGTCAGAATTTGGGATAACCTGGAGAGACATGCAGTTAAGTCACTAATTGAAACATGCCCACAATTGTCATACATAACTCTGCTATCATTGGTCAATTGGGACATGAAAGGAAAAGCACATGGTTGAATGAGAATACAAAATATTGAACTCTCTAAATCTTTATTGAAACTAAACAAGGTCTAAACTAAACAAATTATTCATGATGTTGCAAGACTTCAAAAAAGTGGAATCAAATACAAAATACATGAGGAGTACTCAACAACCTTCACAAGAACCGTTTTGTTTTTTGCAAACCTTTTTAAGTACATACATGTTACAGTGATGAATCCATTCTTGCAAATTTACAAACTGAGCTTGAATAAATATTAAGGGATTGAAACTTCAAGATATTGAAAGCTATCACCAACTCAACAGTTAAGAAATATTTGTTCGCTCAAGTGAAAGTGTGTGATCTTGATCCAAAGGGAATCAAGAAACTCCCAATTTGCACTGGATGGCTGCCTTAAAGGCAGTTCATTGTTGCTACAAAAAGGACACTAGCAGAAAGTTGCCCATTACAAGGCACTCAAATTTCCTAAAGTAATCTAGGACTCTGACCTTGACCTTAAAAGGCCCATTGAAACTTGGAAAGTTGAAAACCACACACCACATGGGGGATGAAAGTTCTGGACTTCAGGTCTTTCCCTTTCAATCCTAATCACTTTCCTTAGACAAGGAGTTTCAATCACACGTCAAAAGATACAAGTGGCCCCCATCTTTTTGAACCATGTGAAAAAATACGCATTGCATCCCCCATCCTACTTGGGGCAGTCACAATGGGGCTGGCTAACTCTGTACTTCTACCCCTTGCAAATCCTTCTCCTAGTTCATATTCTGGTCTGCTACTTACTATTGATAGATGAACAACTTGATCTTAAGTTTGGTCTTCATCAGCTATTATTTGGGATTTAGATAGTAACTAGAACCTCTGTCCTTCATTTATCCTTTTCCCCTCCTTGTTTCACTTATCGCCTTAAGTTTGGCAGGTTCACATTAAAGTCGAAGAAATGAACTTGGAAAAGACAGAAGAATATAGAGGCAAAAGAACATGGAGCCCTTCGAAAAGGACTGACAACTCTCAAATTTTATAGTTGGGCTTGTGATAAAATGACTCACTCACAGAGCTACAGCTAGGCAACCGAAGACACACAAGAGAACCTTAGATGCCACAAAAATGTCCTACATGGTTGGGAAGATTTGAGAATAACACTAAACAAAATCACACAACTTGACTAAGAACATTCTGAACCTTAAGGGTGCAATTTAACCATAACCATGGAATGGCAACCATACAATTTGAAAAAGGAGAAAATCAAACCAAATCAAGAGCCAACTAAAGCCAAAAAATGCACATCACAAAATAAGAATAACCTTATTTGGATGGCAGCTTCCAAGACAGACCCAAAGAAGCACCCTGACATAGATCTTGAACAACCCAGCTGGTCACTACCTGAATGCTGAATATCTATTTAAATCAGTGGAAGAAACATCTCCAAAATTATGATTCAAATCTGCTCAAAACAGAATGGAGAGGTGACCAATAATAGGGTTATAAGGTACTCAAGAAAAGTTGAGCCTGAAGAGTTTTGAAAATATAGGATTGGACATGATGCATTATCATCAGCAATACAGAGCTCCAACTATTCTATAAGGAATCTACATACCTGGACAGATTCATGAATGTGTGAAAAGGAATGAACACAATGACCTATATAAGATATGAAATACACACCTTACCTTGACAAACCCTGAACTAGAGCTGATACAAATCTACAACAGCTCTTCAGGCTACAATTAATCATGGTACAGCAGCCCACCCCAGGCCTCACATTGCTTCATAGCTGGCATAATATCTGAACCCAACATTCTTTTCTAAAATCCCACCCATGGACAACAGTTTTCCATTCATAATAAATTTATATAAGTTGACAATCTGCTTCCTTACTGCAGGTCAGATCAACTACAGCACCCACCTCGTTGGATTGCAGTGTCCCCCCGTCCGCCGCCTGTGCCTGTGCCAGCACCACCGCCATACCCAACTTTGATGCCATATGACTGCCATCCACCACAATATTTGTCAAACACCAACTTTTATTAACACCCACTTGACTCCAACTAAAAATGACCTTCACCCCATGCCAACCCTTCAGGTTCATTATAGTCTTGGTATCCATGTAAATGTTCATGAAATACACAGAATCATTTGCTATAACTCCAATACTCAATCACAACTGCATGACAATTTCAGTGACAGGTATGACACCTCAATGTCAGGGTTCAACAACACAAGAAAGAATCTTAGCAAGCTCTATAATGCTGCACATCTATCGATCTCATCCTAATAAAGTTCAAACCCAAACCCGAGCCAAACCAAGTAAACTTCAGCTGCATCATTAGTAATTATGACTATCACATAATAGAGACAGCATGCAACAAGGAACATTCTTTGATGACAGTACATTCACCACTGCATTTACTTGGGGTTACTTATCATATGAAATGCATGGTTAACCAGAGCCTGCTTGCAGTGAGGCACCCTTACTTCATTAGACACATCAAATATGCCCTCTTCAATCTTCTGATATATTTTTGCTGCAGTGTTGATGAAGGCCTGAAACATACATGTTAACAACTATCAGTCACGAGTCCCCATATGAATATAAAAGAAACAAATTTATGTGAGCAAAAATGGAACAAGTTCTTCCAACTTGAAGACTTGCATGTACTGAGATACAATGAATATAAATTTCATCAATTTCAAAATACAGATGTGATACTTCAATCATTGGTGGAAAGACATGGCCAAGGAATTTTTTAAATGGATCTACAAGGATCATAGTCTCAAAGACAAGATTTACTTACATCTTCAACATTATGAGCTGTCTTTGCTGAAGTCTCCATGAACACTAAGCCATTCTCTTTGGCAAATTGTTCACCTTCTTCTGTGCTCACTGCTCTTCTATGAGCCAAATCACATTTGTTACCAATAAGCATGATGGTCATGTTTGAATTGGCATGTTGCCGTGCATCCTCCAGCCAGCTTGCAAGATGATTGAATGTCTCCCTCCTGCACATTCCCTTACACAAATCAGCAAGAAGGCACAAAGAAAGTATATAATGTTGTGGCCACCAAACTTAATGCTACAGATCAAAGAAACAAGATTCCTCCACATAAATAGAGATTCAAGGGAATACCTTGTTATATCATACACCAGTAGTGCACCTGCAGCTCCTCTGTAGTATGATCTGGTGATAGAACGAAAGGACTCTTGTCCAGCCTATTCAGCCCACACATACAACAGGTTAAGATCAAATGCTTTCAGATGACAATCATACTATCCTCACCTGCTTTGCGGGAAGTGACATGAGCACACCATAACAGAGACATAGCAGAGAAGTCAAACTAAGACAGAACAAGGACTGGTGAGGAGAGAAGGATAAAAGGAGGATGAAATAGAATTCAGTATCAAGACATTATATTCACACTGAGAACTTCACAATATTTACAACCGGATTCCACCTAATAGAAATCATGATATAACCTGATAATAAGGTTAAAGCAATTCCTAGTCAAACCTCCAGAAAACCACCACAAACATTCAGCAGGAAAAGGAAAAAGCCTAACTAAAAAACAGAATATAAAGGGCATGGTATGAACAACAGCAACAGCCTCTTGCAGATTCAGTGACCATCAGCAGCAGAATGTGTATTAGTGAGAAGATACTGTAAAATTCCAACTGACTTCATTGGTTACTGACAGTGGTTATATGTGAATGTCAGACCTTAAACAATATACTGATTTCTGTTAGAAGTCTGGAGGTAATGTGAAGACACAGCCATTTCTGTTGGCCATTTCTTTTTGTTTTTTGTGTTGGTCAGCAAGCAGAACTTTCGGAGTGTAACAGCCAATTCAAAATTCAGATCAGCCCATCAAGAACTCAGAAGTCTCTTGATCAAGAACTGGACCTAGAGATCGTGGAGTACTGAGCTCCCTGAGAGATATCTTCATAAGTACAGAGAACTTCTCCATGTGCAAATCATGTCAACCTGAATAGATATTTAAGATCACTACTCCACAAACAGAGAACAAGGCAGCTTTCAAGAATAATGGCATGAAAAGTGTACATACGGTGTCCCAAATTTGAAGCTTGATCGGCTTACTGTCAATTGTAACCATACGAGCCCCAAATTCCACACCAATAGTCAGATCATGGACAGGCTGAAACCTCTTATCTGTGAACTGCAAGAGCAGACATGATTTCCCCACTCCTGTTTTTTCAAAGAAAAAACGCATGTCAAAACAACCAACCGCCATGGATAATCAACTAGCGCTATTAGTTTAACCAACAACAACCCTGCCAGCAGCAGAAGCACAAAGCTATGATGAATAAACAACTCCGCCTCGTAGAACCCTAACAATACGACTAGTCCAAGTGCCAATATGCCAACATATTTCCGAGGCTCTCCAGGCCACAACACGCTTGTAAAGCCGGCTACTCACGATGGATATGAAACAAGACCGCAAACGACATCTTGCTAATCTAATATAAACAACAAAAACTCCGCACCATCAAACCCTAGCAAAACCAACCTGTATCACCGATGATAATGTACTTGAAAAGATAAGCATACGACATCTTCGTCAGCCCAATCGACGACGCTCTTCTTCTGTCACGGATCTCGCCCGACTTTCTCCACCGACTCTGCAGGGATGTTTCTCTTCTTCGTCTTTGGAGATATGGTAAGCTCCTCCTCGCGTAGTACAGATCCTTGTCTCGCTGCTAATGCTACCTACAGCTGTTGAGAAAAAAGAGTTATAGGAAAACGTGGAGATGCGATGGCTACAGGCCCGCAGGTTCGATGCTCCAGCTCCTAGTGCTGCGCTGTGACAATAACGGCGTCGCTGTGGCACTTTGGGCCCCCACCACATTCGTCCTCCTCTCTTCAACCATTCTTACCTACCTGCGTAGCGTGACGTTGAAGTAGGGTGGTAGGTAGATAATGAACCATGGACTAGGTAACCAGGACTAGGTAACCAGTTACCAGCAGTAACTGAGGTGTGAGAGCATCGAAGTTATTTTCAGTAACCAGTGTCCTTGAGCTGGTTACGGGACGTAACGTTCTGTTTGTTTAGAGGTTAGCAAGTGACCTCGTAACTCCGATGTGAGTGGATGAAAAGTTTCGTAGCCTTCTTGTAAATGGATGAAAAAACATATAACCCATAACCCATTCACTGTCCAGATGATATATGCAGGGAAAACAGAAGAGGGAGAGAGGTTATGCATCCTAAGAGACCAGGGAAGGCCAATCGGAAGCTTGACAAGCTCTCACCAGAAGGTTATGTAGGTAGAGAATATAATAAGTGTTTCTTAATATAGGTAGGTTAAGTAGGGTAAGGCAATTGGTGGTTACTTGGTAGGTAGATACATGTAGATAGGGGCATGTAATGCAATGAAAAAGTGTTTCTTGTCCACACACCAGCCATCCATCCATCCAATGGTGTACCAGTGGAAGCTGGGTCACTCACTCTAGTATATTTCAAATCTGGTTGGACGAGAGGCTTCTCCATCAGGCGCAAACCAGTTGTATACCTTTGGTGAACCTGCACCCACACTGGTACCATGGTAAAAATGGAGTTGTTTAAAGATTGCTTCTAAAGTTTATGAATATAATAACAATTGAGACTAAATCATGGTCTCCTAAAAGTTAACTTTTGCTGGGTTGGAAACCTCACTCAATCAGGTGACTATGGAATAGCAAAATGGCTACTAGGTACCACTGACTGGCCATCACCTGTGTTATGGGATATTCCCATAACCAAGGGTTAAGAGATTTTTGGTTATGGGAATACTTTTATGGCAAGGGTTTGGAAAGCCCCAACTTCTTAACCCTTGCCATAAGAATATTCAAAAAGTCCCTAGGCTCTCTTGACCCAGGTAATGGCAATATTCACATGGCTTAGTGATCGATGAGTCTAGGCTTCTGAAAATATTGTAAAATCTGGCTAAATCATCTTATGGATTATCGCCACTTCAGCTACATCACAAAATTGAAAAGAAAAGCCCTGAGTGGACCACCTCTCCAACCCAGGGAAAAAGCCTTCAAAAGTAACTGAAGAAGAGGCCGATATCAGTTACACAATAGAGTTCTCTGTAAAGCAACACTGTCTTCACCCTCTCTTCCAACCCCTATCCCCTCTGCTTCCATCCCCTCTCCCCTCTTTCACTGGTATCCACAAAGTAAGGAAATTTTATTAAATCTGAGTGTGAAATGCTGAAACTCATCATTTAATGTACAAGGTTTGAGAGTATTTATAGTAGTTGTACAGGTAGGAGTAGTGAAAATATATGGAGCAGTAGCGGAGGCGCTCAGGAAAAAGGAAACACAGGATGAAACTCAGTTTACCACCAAAATTGGTGGAAAGACTAGTTTGGGTCCCAATTATTTCGTTTTGTAAAATTTTCATTCCCAATTACACGTTTGATGCCTTATTATGCTGAAACTGGCCATTCTCACCCCCTAATCGTGTGACTTTATGGATAACTCTAATGTAAAACATAAACTCGCCAACAGAAGTGGAGTCAGCCAGCCTATGAAGAAAATTTAATCTTTTGATCAACTTTTTTTTAAAGTTCTTTACACTCATGTCTTGTCTTTGCTTTCAGGGTCATGTTTTTCACTTTTTTGTGTTTGTTTTCCTGGTCAAGCTTGCCTAGCAGGTTACCTTTTTTTTTCCTTGGCACCCACCATTGTCTTTTGTTTTTTTTTTTTTTTGTGTATTTTGAAGAAGTACAATTTAATAACCAAAAGTTAACTCGGAAGACTACAAATGAAAGGATTGTCACTTTTTGATTTTGAAAGC
>Ga0116229_10008464_pt1 | contig 15979 bp, 14 predicted proteins | sample S1TSphgellanicum_3_FD_87313 | JGI IMG/M metagenome (GOLD analysis project Ga0116229, IMG submission 87313) | Host-associated microbial communities from peat moss isolated from Minnesota, USA - S1T2_Fc - Sphagnum magellanicum MG | ecosystem: Host-associated > Plants > Peat moss > Unclassified...
GAAGAACTGGGGCGCGGTGGTGTGGGGCGGCCCGTGCTTCGATTGGGGGTGAGGGTCAGCCTGACGGCACTGCTGCCTTTTCGTGCCGTCAGGCTGACCCTCACCCCCAATGGTTTGCGAGCCACCCAACACCACCGCGCCGCCCGTTATTTCGCCGTCTTGATGCGCGTCCAGGTCCGCGTTCTGATGCGCTCGGTCGCGGCACTGACTTCGGAGGTGCGGTAGAGCCGTGCCTCGACTTGCGGCGTCGGGTACAACGTGGGATCGTTCAAGATGCTCGGCGACACGAGCGGGCGCGAGGCGAGGTTGTCGTTGCCGTAGAAAATGCTGTTCGAGATTTCGGCAATCACGTCCGGGCGCAGAATGAAATTGATGAAGGCATAGGCGGCCTCGGGATGCGTGGCGCCCCGCGGGATGAGCAGCGAGGAGAATGTCTGATTGGCGCCTTCCTTGGGCACGGTGAAGGCGAGATTGACGTTCACGCCGACCGCCTTGGCGCGAGCATGCGCGAGCGCGTAATCGCTGGACCACGACATGGCGATGCACAGTTCTTGATTCGCGAGCCCGTTCATGAACTCGGACGAATCGAAGGATCGAACATACGGCCGGACCTTGAGCAGCATCTTTTCTGCCGCCTTGTAGTCTTCCGGTTTGGTCGTATTGGGGTCGAGTCCGAGATACGCGAACGCCAGCTGCAGCACGTCCTCGGCCGAATCGACGAAGGTGACGCCGCAGTCGGCAAATTTTGCCACCACCTCGGGTTTGAAGATCATATCGAGGCTGTCGACCGGCGCATCGGGCATACGCGCGCGAATCTTGTCGACGTTGTAAGCGAAGCCGTTGATGGAATGCAGGTAGGGGACCGCGTGCGCATTGCCGGGATCGTATTGCGATTGCAGCGCGAGAATGCGGGGATCGAGATTCTTCCAGTTAGGCAGCTTCGATTTGTCGAGCGGCAGGTACACGTCCGCCTTGATCTCCCGGCTGAAGAAGTCCGTGGAGGCGCTGACGACGTCGTAGCCGGAGTCGCCCGCCAGGAGGCGGGCCTCCATGGTTTCCTCGGCGTCGTACACGTCGTAGACCACCTTGATACCGGTGAGCTTCTCGAACTGCGAAATGGTGTCCGGTCCGATGAAGTCGGTCCAGTTGTAGACGTACAGCAGTTTCTCTTCGGCCGTGGCAGCGAGACCGCTTAGACCGAAGCACAATAGCGTGGCGATGGCGAGTTGTTCGAACTTGAGAAGAGGCACGCTTCAGTTTAGCAACGTTGGCGCGGCGCGCGAGAGCCCGGTCGGGTCCTGTCACAAGAAATTTCGGTCCGCCGGTCCAAGGCTGCGGCGGCAACTGGCCCACGGTCCCATCACCATGGGCCAGTTTCTCTCACGCTGTTTTAGCTGCCGATCTGAATTCGACGGGGCAGGGCCTTGGCCTGCTTCGGAATCGTCACCCGCAGTACGCCATGACTGCCGGTGGCATTGACCTTCTCGCCATCTACCGTGTCGGGAAGGACGAATCGACGGTGGAATTGTCCGTGACCCCGCTCGACCCGCAGACCTTGCGCTTCCTCGCTGTCTTTACGGGACGGCGCCGACCGTTCGCCCGACAAGGTGAGGATGCCGCCATCGAGTGTCAACTCGACCTTGGAGGGATCGACGCCCGGCAAATCCACATACAGTTCGAATCGGTTCGCATATTCATGGATGTCGACCAAGGGAATCCACATGGCCGTCGCCGAACTACTGTCATTCTCACGGGCATTGCCGAACAGGCGGTTGATCTCTTCCTGAAGGCGCGGCATCACGCCCCAATCTTGTCGCGTTACAGCACTCATGGCACCACTCCTTATATGGTTGGGGTTAAAAAGGGTCTAACGATACCGCCTAGGCCGGGCCTCGGGCGTCGAACGCGAATCTAGGGTTGCCCATTAATTTTTCAAGAGGTCGCGACATGCTTCCCGTCAAAACTTCGCGCTAACGGTCAAAAACGCCATGCGGGGCGCAATGGGGTAGGCTTGGTAACCGCCGGTGTTGCCGGTGACCACCGCGGTCGACACGCCGCGGATACCGCCCAAGTTGGTGACATTGGCGCTGACTTTGATGTCCTTCAGCACGTCTCCGCCGAAGGGTCGATCGAAGACATAGCTGGCCTCGAGGCCGGTTAGAAACGTGCCGCCCACCGATAGATCGTTGAGATACGTCACGTAGCGACGCCCGACGTAGTCGCCGTTGACCTGAGCCTCGAAGGGTCCGAAGTTGGTGCTCAGGATGAATTTGTACAGCCAGTTCGGTGTGAGGGGGACCTGTTTTCCGGCGATGGGGACGGTGGTTGAGACGCCGGCGGCCACCGTGGAATAGTCCGTTTGGTACGTCGATTTGTTGTACGAGATGCCGTTGTAGAACTGCAGGTGATCGCCGAAGTGCAGCGTGGCGGCCACGTCCGCACCGTCGGTCTTCACGCTGCCCACGTTCACCAAGACGGCGGGATTGGGGTTGATGAAGCTGTAGGTCGCGACGTTCAGCAATCGATTCGAGAAGTCCACGTGGTAGTAATTCACCTGGCCTTCGATGCCGGTCAGCACGTTCCAATCCAACTGATGTTTGGACCGCAGACCCAGTTCGTATGTGAGCGAGGTCTCCGGATGGGCGGTCGACTTGAATTGATCGAAGGCCGCCTGGCTGCCGAGACTCCACGGCGATGAGCCGTAGAAATTGCTGCCCGCGCCGTAGGGAATGAATTGCCGCAGGTTCTTTTGAAAGTTGAAGAACACGTGCTCGTTGCTCGTCAGGTCCCAGAGCAGACCCAATTGCGGCAGGAACCAATTATTCGACGTGATCGACCCCACCGGGTAATTAACGGGTGGATTCGTGGTCGGCAGGTTCAACTGTTGTACGGGCAGGTAATCGCCGGCCGTTTGCAGGCTCGCCTTCCAGCCTGCCTGCAGCGCCAGCGCCGGGAGAATCTGCCACTGGTCTTGCACGTGCAGCTGCGTGTCGCGGACCACGAAGTCGAAGTGATACTGCGTGAACGCGGGGTCTTGCGGCGCTTCGTAGGGCGTCAGATCGTTGTTGGCCCCCGAAAACGGATACCACCGTCGTGCCTGGCCTTCGTCATTGTGCTCATACCAAAGACCGGCTTCGATCTGGTGATCACCCAACGTCCAATTGAGCGTCGAGCGCTCGCCGGCCCGGTGGATTTCGTATTCGGTCGTGCGGACTTCGTAACCGGTGCCGCCAAAGGTATCAACGAGGTTTTGCCCAGGAAAGTAGATGGCAAAAAGACCGGGCAGTCCCGCCTGATTGACGGGGCCTGCGACGATGCCGCGGCTGGTGTCATTGTGGTAGTACACCTGATTGGCCCAGGTGATCGAGTCGCTGAGGTGCCAATCGTAGTTGAGGTAGGCGAGAGCATCCTCACGCTGCGCAGCGCTGAAATAATTGGAGAAATTATTACCATAAATGGCCGGCGGCGCCCCGGCCGCGCTCAGGTAAGCCAATGCTTCAGTGTAGTTGGGGTAGAGGAAGGGGCGGGTATAGGGGATGAATCCCTTGGCCGCCGCCGTTTGTTGATTGCCGTAGCTGATCGCGTCCTCGTTGGGCTCGACCTTGTACTGCCAATCCGCGAAGAAGGTCAGCTTGCCGACCGAGTCGTCGTGCACGAGCTTCGCATTCACCTGATCATCGCGCTGATGCCCGTCGAAGTCCCACGCGCGCGCGTCTTGATGAAGATACGAGAGGTACGCGCTATTGCCGTCGCCGAACACACCGCTGTCCACCCGGGCGAAGGTGCGGGTAGTTTCGTAGCTGCCGCCCGTCTCGCGGATGTCGAACCCGGAATTTTGCGCAGGATCGGTGGAGAATGTCTGGATGGCGCCGCCCAGGTTGCTGGTCGACGCAACGCCGAGCGATCCGGCACCCGACTGCAGTTCCACGCGATCCGTGTTTTCGCTGGTGAGCGCGCGTGAGACGCTGAGGCCGTTGTAATTGCCGTATTGCTGATCGCCGAGCGGCACGCCGTCCAGGGTATAGCCGAGCTGCTGCAGGGTGAATCCGTGGATGACCAGCGATTCGTTCTGCTCGTTGTTGCCCCACGGGTCCGCGGTTTCATAGACCACTCCCGGCAAGGTCTCGATCGCCTTCAACGGGCTGATGCCGGGCAATATTTTCTGTGCTTCAACGCCGCGCAGCGCAACCGAGGATTGCGTCGTTTTGGCCGCCGTCACCACGATCTCAGTGAGATCGTTGCCGCCGTTGGCATCGGCCGCGTCGTCCGCAAGGGCGGACAGGGCGGCAAGGTTGAGCGATATCACACCACAGGCAGCGATCATTGTCGTGCAGCGCGTTGTCATAATCCATCCCTAAAAAAGCCGAGACGTTGCACGGCTCACGTGACGAAATTGTTGCAGCGGTGTTACGAATTAATGGTGAGTCGTGGCCAATGTGGTAAGAAGGCCTCTACCGCCGCCAACCAAGGTCCCGGCTCCATGTCGCCCCTGTTGATTTTCCACATCATCACCGCGTCCATCGCGTAAGCAGAGTAATGGACAGTGTCACTGTCCGGTGATTGCCACGACGCTCAGCGCCATCCTCTGATTCTGACGCTGATCGTCTCGAGCACCGTGCTCGGCATCGCCGGAACGGATCTCGTGCTGCCGGCCGTGCCGAGTCTTCCGGCATTGCTCGGGGGCACACCGGCACAAGCGCAACTCGTGCTCGCATCCTTCACGGCGGGAGCGGCGTGCGGTTTACTGATGTTCGGCGAACTCGGTGCACGCCTCGATCAGCGGCACCTGCTGGTGGCGTCGCTGCTGGCATACGGGGCAATCTCGGCACTCTGTTGCTTGAGCCCATCCCTGCATGAGCTGATCGGATTGCGTTTCCTGCAAGGCGCCGCCGGCGCGGCGGCGGCGGTATTCGCGCCCGGGATCTTGCGCGGGCTCTATGGAGATGCCGGTGCCGTCAGCGCGTTGGGGTTGCTCAGCAGCGTCGAGTCGCTCACTCCCGCGTTGGCACCGATCGCAGGCCTTTGGTTGCTCGAAGCCTTCGGCTGGAAGTCTTCGTTCGCGCTGTTGGCGGTGCTCGCGTTGACTTTGGCGCTGATCGTCTGGCTCGCACGCGCACGATTGCCGGCTGTGGCGGGCCGGCACGAATTCGTCGGCAAGCACAAACCGGGCGGCAATGGCTCACTCGGCGGCTACGGCCGGCTGCTGCGGCGTTGGCCGTTCATGAGCCAGGCACTCAGCCAGGCCTTCACATTGGCTGCGCTGCTGGTGTTCGTGTTTGGCGCGCCGACCGTGTTCACGATGACGCTGAACGGAAGACTTAAGAACTTCGTCGTCATGCAGATTTGCGGCATCACACTGTTCATCATTGCGGCCAACATCACGGGAGCGCTGTCCCGGCGGTTTGGCGCACATGCGATGATCCTGGGCGGAACCCTGCTGTCGGCGCTCGGCGGCGTCCTGATGTTCATCTATGCCATTGCCGGGGGCGGCGATGTCGTCTGGGTGACCGTGATTTTTCTGCCGCTCAACATGGGGCTGGGCTTGCGCGGTCCGCCGGGGTTTCATGCGGCGCTCATCGCCACCGAAGGCGATGACGCGCGCGGGTCGGCCATCATCTTGGTGGCGATCCTGCTGACCGCTGCGGCGGGGACCGCTGCCGCGGCGCCGTTCATCGCGCAAGGTTTGGTGTCGATCGCCGCGCCGGCTGCGATCTTCTCGATCGCTGCCGTTCTGGCACTCGCTTCAGCGCGTCCCGTATAGGCGGTCGCCTGCGTCGCCGAGTCCGGGCACGATGTAGCCGTGATCGTTGAGTTCCGGATCAATCGCCGCGGTCCAGATGCGAATTTCAGGATGATGGGCATGCAGATTGGCAATGCCCGCCGGTGCCGCGAGCAAGCAGACGAACCGAATCTCGCTTGCGCCGTGTTCCTTGAGCCGCTCCATGGCCGCGACGGCGGTATTGCCGGTGGCAAGCATGGGATCCACGGCGATGACCAGGCGTTCGTGCAGGCCGGTGGGCGACTTGAAGTAATACTCGACCGCTTCCAGCGTCTCGGGATCGCGGTACAGACCGATGTGCGCCACCCGCGCCGAGGGCACCAGGTCGAGCATGCCGTCGAGCAGCCCCACGCCCGCACGCAAGATGGGTGCAAACACGAGCTTCTTTCCCGACAGCATTCGCGCCTGCATGGGCATCAGCGGGGTTTCTATCTGCACCGCATCGAGTGACAGATCGCGGGTGACCTCGTAGCAGAGCAAGGTTGCTATCTCGCGCGTCAGCTGGCGAAAGCCCTTGGTCGAGGTGGTTTTGTCGCGCATGAGCGCGAGCTTGTGCTGCACGAGTGGATGGTCGACCGTGGTTACGTTTTGCATCAGAACACCGTCCCATCGCTTAAAATCTGAAATGGCGGAGTGCCGCCGGGCCGCCTCTCGAGTGCGATCACACGACCTGCCGCCCACGTCCCTCCTTCTAACACACATGCGAGCGGGAAGGAGGGCGCCGACACGCCGAGCCGGTCGCGTACCAGGGGTGCGATAAGATCGAGCAGCGCGACGGTGAGCGCGCGCCATCCCACCACGAACGGTGTCGACACGTCGTGCACGCCATTCCAAGCGGCGGGGTCGCGCGGCACCAGCACCCCCATATCGGCGAACAAACCGCCGTTTCGATATTCGGCGAGACCGGTCAGCGCGTCCGTGTCGCTGATCGATATGTCGGCGCGCTCGAGCGGCTCGAAGAGTGAGTAGGACAGCCATTGCGACAGTTTGTGCAGCGGTACGAAGCGGTCCACCGCGGCTGCGCCTTGGAATGCGGGGTGAGGCCAGCAGTCTCCCAGCGGCACGCCATCCAATGCGGGACGGTTTTGCCAGATCGGGCCAAGCGCATCGAGGAGCGTCGCGAGAATGGTGGGGGCGTCCATACGTGCGGCGCGCAGGTCCTGATCTTGCGCTCGAGCCGCCATGGTATCGAATACGCCGCCGGGCCTCGGCGCATCCACGCTCGCGAATACCTCAGTCCGCGCCTCGGCAACGGCTCCCAGACGGTTCAATAACGTCGCCCGGCCTTCGGCGCCGAGCAGCGGGTTGTCAGGGGTGGACTGAAACGCCGCATGCAAGGCGCGCGCATCGACGTTGCGCAGTGCCGCCGCATCCACGCGCAGCGGATCGCCCGGATCGTTCGACAGCCCGCCGGCTTCGAACCAGCGCAAACTGGCGAGCGCCAGCCCCTCCGAGCGTCCGAGCGTCAATCCCGTGGGCGCGTCGTGGTAACGCCAATCGGGACCCGCGCCGGCATCCAGCAGCACCGAGGTGATGACCAGATCGAATTCGGCGCGGGCGCGCGCCTCTTTATTCGGCCAATCTCTGCGGGAGGCGATCTCCTGCCACAGGTCGCGTCCGGCGAACACGAAATGCCGCCAGCGGGCGTGTACCGGGGGATCGAGCCGGGGGTAGCGGTCCCTGACCACTTTTGCCACGAAGTCGGCGGTGACGGGCAGGCGTTCCAGGTCGACCTTCCAGTCTTGCAAATCGTTGCCCAAGGCAAGATCCCACATGCGCTGCGCAGCGTTTCGCACCGCTGCCGCCGACAACAGGGCGCGCGCGCCGCCCGCGAGCGAGGATGCCGGGTGCGCCTCAGTAATCCTTGAGGTCACGTCCGACCACGCATTCGGGCGTCACCACGTCAGCATCTTTGCTGAAATAGCCCGCGGCCTTTTTGGCCTCGATTTCGACCGACGCATCCTTGGGCACCAAGCCTGCGGGAATGGCGACGCGCTCGCCGATCTCGATACCCGAATTGACGAGCGCTTCGTACTTGAGGTTCGACATCGATACCAGGCGGTCGATGCGCGTGATGCCCAGCCAGTGCAGCACATCCGGCATGAGTTGTTGGAAGCGGGCATCTTGGACGCCGGCGACGCATTCGGTTCGCGCGAAGTAGGTGGCTGCCTGATCTCCGCCCGGCTGGCGTTTACGCGCATTGTAGACCAGGAACTTGGTGACCTCGCCGAGCGCGCGGCCTTCCTTGCGGTTATACACGATGAGGCCCGCGCCGCCTGACTGCGCTTGACGTATGCATTCCTCGACGCCGTGCGTCAGATACGGGCGGCAGGTACAGATGTCGGAGCCGAATACATCCGAGCCGTTGCACTCGTCGTGAACCCGGCACGTCAATCGGCGTTTCGGATCGTGGATCGCGGCGGGATCGCCAAAAATATACAGCGTGACGCCGCCGATGGGCGGCAGAAACACGTGCAGGTCGCGGCGCGTCACCAACTCCGGATACATGCCGCCGGTTTGCTCGAACAAGGTTCGGCGCAGCACGCTCTCCGTTACACCGAAACGCTCCGCCACGCCGGGTAGATGCCAGACAGGATCAATGGCTGCCTTGATGACACCCACCTCGCCGCCGGTGTGCACGATGTGGCCGTCCTCCTCCAGTCTTCCGAATTCGATCGCTTCGCGCACTTCGGGCAGGGTCAGTCTCGCCTTGGTGACGGCGATGGTCGGCCGTATGTCGAGGCCGTCCTCGATCTCCGCCCGGAAGTCCTCAGTAATGCGATGGCCCCAGGGATCGAGCGACACGATCTTGTCGGTGACGGTCCACTGCGGATGCGGGCCGATCTCGATCAGCGGGCCGGTGTCTTTCAGGTCGGGCCGGGCGCTCGGATTGAGTTCTCCGGACGATACCGCGAGCGCGCGATAAATCGAATACGCGCCGCCGTGCGCGCCGATGACGTTACGATCGGACGGTGCCGTCGTTGACCCGATCACGGGACCGCGCTCGCGCGAGGTCGCGGCCCCCCATTTGATGGGAAAGCGCAGCGGCTTGCCGCCCGCCGAGTGGGACGTCAGGCGTATGTGGCCGGAATTCTTGGTCATCCTGGGAACCGCAACATCCGTGAATTATGACATTCCAAGTTTATGCGCGGGCGGGTTTCAGCCGCGCGTGTGTACGTCTCGGTTCGCGCGCTAACCTGTGGCTCGATGGCTGAACACTGCGCGCATCGTCAATCCCGATAATCGGGCTCTTTGACGTCCAGCATCGCACGCATTTCCGCGAAGTGCGCAGACGAAGATTCGGCGTACTGCTCCCATTGCTGCGCGGTTTTCTCGGCGATGTCGTCGGACAGCATGTTCAATTTCTGTCCGGTCGAGTAGGCCAGCACCAGCGTCTTGCACGATCTCTCCAGGTGATAGAGCCGGTCGAAGGCTTCATGCACCGTGGCACCCGTAACAAGAACACCATGGTTTGCCATGATGAGTACGTTTTTAGCGCCCAGCGTGGCGGCGATGTGCGCCGTTTCGCACTCATTGTCCGCCATCCCGCCGAACTCGAAGTCGATCGCCACGCGGTTGAAGAAGCGTGCCGTGTTCTGGTCGATGGGCTTGAGCGACGGATCGGCGAGGCACGCGAGTGCGGTGGCGTAGGGTGAATGAACGTGCAGCACGCAGCGCGCCGCCGGGTTCGACGCGTGCAGGCGGCCGTGGATTGCCCAGGCGGTCGGGTCGGGTGCGTCGGCCCGGCTCATGGTGTCGGGGTCATCGGCATCGAGCAGAACGAGATCGGATGCGCGAATGCGCGAGAAATGCTTCCACTTGGGGTTGATCAGGAACTGCTTGCCGTCATCGCTGACCGCAACGCTGAAATGATTCGCCACCGCTTCGTGCCAATCGTTCCAGACGGCAAGCCGGAACATGGCTGCAAGCTGCTGACGCAATTCGGTCTCGGGTGCGTCGCGGTGTTGGGGTTGGAGTTTCAGAATGGGGATCGAATTCACGGTCATGCTCCGGGTCTGGGTGCGCGCAAGACCCTTTTCTAACACACTTCAGGTTCGTCCGAGAAATGCCGTGACCAGACCTACCTTATCGTCCCGCGGCACGGTTGCGGGAATGGTGAGTACGTCGGTCTCTTGAGGCAGCGGCCGCTCGAGGGCGTCGAACTGGCTGTCGATCAACGCCGGCGGCATGAAGTGTCCTTGACGCTGCGCAAAGCGTTGTTCGATTTGAGCGCGGTCGGCGTCCAGAAAGATGAAGCGCACGCGTGCATCCACGCGCAACCCATTCCGGTACGCCACCTTCAGTGCGGAACAGGAAACGACGACGCCGCGTGCCGCGCGCAGCGAGTCGCTCAACCTTCGCCCAATCGCGGCCAGCCAGGGCGCCCGATCGTGATCATCGAGGGGCTCGCCGCGGCGCATCTTGGCGATGTTGGCCGGGCTGTGCAGCTCATCGCCTTCCACGAAATCGAGACTCAAGGTCCGGGACAAATCCTGCGCGAGCGTGCTCTTGCCGCTGCCGCTCACGCCCATGACGATCAGCGCCGGGATACGCGCCGGGATCAGCGCCGGGATCAGCGCCTGCACTTGCGCCCCGGTCACGGTTATTCGCCGATATCCTCATTCCAGAGGGCGGGTTGCGCGGCGATGAAACCGCGCATCAAGTCGATGCAGGTGGCATCGTGCAGCAGATCGAGACGCACACCGCGAGAGCGCAGCCACTCCTCTTCACCCAGGAAGGTCTGATTCTCGCCGATCACGACGTGGGGAATTCCATAGAGCAGTATCGCGCCGCTGCACATCGCGCAGGGCGAGAGCGTGGTGTAGATGATCGACTCCCGATAGACCTTGGCGAGTTGCCGTCCGGCGTTCTGCAGCGCATCCATCTCCCCGTGCAGGATCGGATCGCCTTTTTGCACGCGGCGATTGTGTCCGCGACCGATGATCCGGCCCGAGTGCACCAGCACCGAGCCGATCGGAATGCCGCCCTCCGCCAAGCCCAATCGCGCCTCGTCTATCGCCGCCTGCATGAAGGGATCCACGTTGTCTCCTGAGTTGCTAGAGCGCCGTGAGGATGACGCCGACCGTGATGAACGCGGCACCGATGCCCACTTTCCAGGTGAGCCGCTCGCCGAGCAACAGGGCGGCGAAAATCACCACGAGCACCACGCTCAACTTGTCGATCGGCGCGACGCGCGACACCGGCGCCATTTGCACCGCGCGGAAATAACAAAGCCACGACAGCCCGGTCGCGCAGCCGGACAATGTCAGGTAGATCACGCCTTTGGCGGACACCGCGCCCGGCAACTGCCATTCATGCCGCGCCGAGACGATCAATGCACTCACCCCCAAAATGATGAGCGTCCGATAAAGCGTGGCGAGATTCGAGTTGATCTCGGTGACACCGAGCTTGGCAAACACCGCGGTGAGGGCGGCAAAAAATGCCGAACCCAGCGCGAACAGCCGCCAATCCACACTCATGTTCACACGCTACCTCGTACCCTTGGGTAACCCGGTCGTCCGGGTTGCAGTAATACGTATAGTGCCCTAGCCTCCGGTGCCATGACACACAAATTCCTGGCCGCACTGACCTCGTTGGCGTTGACGGCGGCGGCCGTCTGCGCGATGGCGACTCCCGCCGGCGTGCCGGTAGCCGAACGGCCGGGCTTCGACAACCTGCGGCTCGTGGACCTCAAAGCCGATCTCTATTTTCTGTCGTCCGACGCGTTGCAAGGCCGCATGTCTTTGCAACCGGGCGATGAGGCGGCAACGCAGTGGGTGGCTTCAGAATTCGCCAAGGCGGGTTTGGAACCGGCTGCGCACGATGCGGACGGCGGTGCCTCCTATTTTCAAAGCGTGCCGCTCATCGAATACCGCGGCAATGCGGCCGCGAGCTTCGTCAGGCTGGCCCGCGGCGGTCAAACGTTCGAGTGGCACCGGCCGGACATGTTCGGCGGCTATCGCGATGATGTGGAGATCGCGGCGCCGCTGGTGTTCGCCGGTTACGGCATCACGGTGCCGGGCTTGGGCTACGACGACTACCGGGGCATCGACGCGCACGGCAAGATCGTCTTGGTGTTCGAGCACGAACCCCAGGAAAATGATCCGCACTCGCGCTTCAACGGCACCGGCAATACGCGCTATGCCACCAACCGGCTCAAGGCGTTGAACGCGCAGGCGCACGGTGCGCTGGCGCTGCTGGTGATTGCCGAACCGAATCGAAAACATCCGTCGAACCTGGAGCGTTACAACCGGATCGGCGGCAGCGTGACGCGCGCCAACCCGCTGCCGGCGCAGGTGCTGGTCGATGACGAGCTGCACATCCCCGTGGCGATCATGAGCGATGCGGCGGCGGCTGAATTGTTGCGCAACGCCGGCAAAAGCCCGCAAGCATTGCAGTCGGCCATCGATCAGGATCTCTCGAATCATTCGCTGCCGCTGCCCGGCAGCGTCGTGACGTTCCACGTGGAGAACAAATCGCGCAGCGCCGGCGTGACGCGCAACGTCGCCGGACTGTTGCCGGGCTCCGACCCGGCACTCAAGCCAGAGACCGTGATGATCACCGCACATCACGATCACGACGGTGCCTCGCCCGGCGCCGATGGTGCGCTCGAGATATGGCATGGCGCCGACGACAATGGTTCCGGTACGGTTGGCGTCGTTGCGTTGGCGCACGCCTTTGCGGCAAACCCCGTAAAACCCAAGCGCTCGATTCTGTTCGTGGTATTCGCGGCGGAGGAGCGCGGGCTGCTCGGTGCCTACTATCTGGCCGCGCATCCGCTGCGCACCCTCGCCACGACGCGCGCGATGATCAACTTCGACATGATCGGCCGCGATGAGGCGCCGAGCGATCAGACCGCGGGCCTGATCGAGATTCCGGCCGACACCCGCAATCGTCTGAATTTGATCGGTGCGGCCTACAGCCCGCAGTTCAAGGCCACCGTGGTACAGGCCAATCGCGCCATCGGACTGGATTTGGACGACCGCTTCGACCACGAGAACGCCCTGAACACGTTCTTTCGCAGCGATCAGTTTCCGTTCGTGCTGCACGATATTCCGGCGTTCTGGTTCTTCACCGGGTTTCATCCCGATTATCACCACATCACCGATACGCCGGACAAGATCGACTATCCGAAGATGCTGAAGATCCTGCAGCTGTCGTACTTGTCGGCCTGGTTGTTTGGCAACTCCGCGGGATACCCCGCATTCATCTCTGATCCGCCGGGCATTTGACGGGTACATTGGCCTCAGACCACAGGAGCGTGCACCATGATCGATATCAGTAAGGCCGGTACCTTCAAGTTGGGCCGGGTCGCCGGCGATGCCCGCACGGTGAAGCGGATGGGCTACGGCGCCATGCAACTCGCCGGCAAAGGCGTTTTCGGACCCCCGGCGGATCGGGCCGGCGCATTGGCGGTGTTGCGCGAGGCACTCGCCAGCGGCGTCGATCACATCGACACCAGCGACTTCTACGGACCGCACATCACCAACCAGATCATCCGCGAAGCGCTGCATCCCTACGCGAAGGATCTGGTGATCGTGACCAAGCTCGGCGCACGCAGGGGAGAAGATGCTTCCTGGAATCAGGCCTTCTCGGCCAAAGAATTAACCCAGGCCGTCCACGATAATTTGCGCAATCTCGGTTTGGATGCGATCGAGGTCGTCAATTTGCGCTCCATGTTCGGCATTCATGGCCCGGCTGAAGGGTCGATCGAAGCACCGCTCACCGTGTTGGCCGATTTACAACGCCAGGGTTTGGTGCGTCACATCGGCTTGAGCAATGTCACCCCGACGCAGATTGCGGAAGGCCGCAAGATCTGCGATATCGTGTGTGTACAGAACATGTACAACATCGCGCACCGGGCGGACGACGCCTTGATCGATGCGCTGGCGCGCGACGGGATCGCCTATGTGCCGTTCTTCCCCTTGGGCGGATTCACACCGCTGCAATCCGCGGAGCTTGCCGAGGTCGCGAAGAAACTCGATGCCACCCCCATGCAAGTGGCGCTGGCGTGGTTGCTGCAACGCGCACCCAACATCCTCTTGATTCCCGGCACCTCGAAGGTGAGCCACCTGCGCGAAAACTTGGCGGCGGCCAACCTGCAGTTGCCGGCGGACGCCCTGCGCTTGCTCGATCAGATCGAGAGCAAACCTCACTAGCGCCGGTTGGAAGTCCTGAAGTGAAGAACACGAAACCTGGATACTTCCCTGGAATCCACCCCAAGTAGCGACAACCGCTGACAGCAAAGTGAAGATTTCGGGTCTAGGCTGCTAAGTGTCAATCAATTCAGGCTTTGGAACGGAGTCTTCCGTATGCGCTCAAGCTTAAGTCAAATTCTGGCCGGGGTCGGCGCGGCTGCGATGCTGTTCGCCGATACGTCGGCGTTTGGCGGTGACGGAGTCAACATCACGGTGACAAACGACGGCGTCGAGGACATTTATGTCTCGGTGTACGACTCGGTCACCAAGGCACCCCTTGCCGAACATCAGCGGCTCAACGGTTTCACCAGCATCACCATCACGGCGAATCCGGATGACGCGGGAGCTGCCAACATCTCCTGGACCACCATCAGTGTCGATAATCGCGAGCGGCATTGCGGGCAGGGCTCCCGCGCGGGCATCGAGAATGACGCGACGGTGAACGTCCACGCGGATTCGAGCTGTCAGTGAGGCGAGGCGTATGGACGGCACCGGTCGGATGCGCGCCATCGATCTGACATATTGCAAAACTGCCCGTGCAAGCCACTTCGACGCGTAAGTCATTCCCCGCAAAGTCTTGCCCTGTGAGCTGTGTAGGAGTGGATGTCAGAAAAAACTTACAAGATCCACGCAGGAGATCGTGAAGTTGTAAGGGTTTGAAATGGGCCAGTCGCGCAGCGACCGTTTCGGATGAGCGGTCTCTTCAAGGATTTTTCGCTCGCTGCCAAAGTGCGCGTGGTGTGCATCGGCACCTTGGTGTGCGTCGTCGTCACCGCGTACGCCGCCTACTCCCTCGGCGAAGCGTTTTCGGCACGCGCGCAGCTGCTCGAGCAGCTGAAGATCATCGCCGCAAGCGCCGGCGAAAGCCTGCCTGCGGCGCTCAGCGCCGCGGACACGCCGGCGGCGCGCACGGTGCTCGGCAACTTCCGCGGCGCCCCGACCGTGCGCTCGGTTACGTTGTACGATGCCGATGGCAAGATTTTCGTGCACCTGCCATTGGTCCTCGGTGCGACGATGACCGACGCCCGCCTGCCGTCCTGGTCGGCTGTGAATTCCGATGTGATCCGCTATCCCGGCTTCATGGATATGAACTTGTCTCTGCCCGTGATCGCCGACGGCGCGCGCGTGGGGACGATGCTGCTCAACGTCGACCTGCGGCCGCTGTTCTCGCCGCTGCGGCCGGCAGCGTTGAGTGCATTGCTGGCCTTACTGGCGGCGGCTTTGGTGGGTTATTTGCTGGCGATGCGCCTGCAACGAAGCCTGATCGCAACTCCGTTGAGCAAGTTGCTGGCGCTGACCCGCGATGCCTGGGACGGCAAGGACTTCGGAATGCGCGCCGCGGTGAACTCGAGCGATGAACTCGGCTCGCTTACCGGCTATGTCAACAGCATGCTCGCAGAACTGGAGAAGCGGGATACGGACCTGCGCGCATATCAGGGCGAATTGGAGTCGCGCGTGCGCGAGCGTACCTTGCGTCTCGATGCTGCGGTGGTCGAGGCGAAGGAGAGCATGGAGAAGGCCGAGGCGGCGAGCCGTGCCAAGAGCGAATTCCTGGCGCGCATGAGTCACGAGATCCGCACGCCCATGAATGCCGTGATCGGCATGACGCAGCTGCTGCGTCATGCCACATCGCTGGATGAACGGCAGCGGCGCTATGCGGACGTCATCCATCAGTCGGGCACTTCTTTGCTTGGCCTCATCAACGACATACTGGATTTCTCCAAGATCGAGGCGGGCAAACTGACGCTCGACAACGCGCCGTTCTCGCTGCGCGAAGTGGTGGAGGACGCGGTGGACATTCTGGCGGAGAAGGCGCACAGCAAGGGACTCGAGTTGCTGTGCGATATCCCCGCCGATGTGGAAACCGCGGTTTTCGGTGACGGGCAGCGTCTGCGGCAAATCGTCATCAATCTGGTAGGCAATGCCGTGAAGTTCACGGAGCGCGGCGAAGTGCGCGTCATCGTGAGGCATGAGGCGCTCGACAAACAGCGCTCGACATTCC
>Ga0116229_10008465_pt1 | contig 15977 bp, 8 predicted proteins | sample S1TSphgellanicum_3_FD_87313 | JGI IMG/M metagenome (GOLD analysis project Ga0116229, IMG submission 87313) | Host-associated microbial communities from peat moss isolated from Minnesota, USA - S1T2_Fc - Sphagnum magellanicum MG | ecosystem: Host-associated > Plants > Peat moss > Unclassified...
AATTAAAAACCAAAAAAAAAAAAAAAAACAAAACCCAAAAAAAAAAAAAAAATTTAAAAAAAAAAAAATAAAACAAAAAAAAAAAAAAAAAAACAATTAAATTCAGAAACAACACTGTTACTTGAAAAAAAATTAAAAATTAAAATTGGAATGATAAAAAAAAATTTAATAAAAATTGGTCTGCAAGAAAAAAAAGGGGTGGAAACCCCAAAAAAAAAAAAAGAAAAAAGGGAGGGTGGGGAAATAAAAACACAGTTCTGTATAAAAGAAAAAAGGTGTGCAAAGAAACAAAGAAATGCCTTTGAATGTGACGAAAACATTTCTGCCAAAAAGAGCTTTGAATGAATGAATGAATAAATGAATGAATGTCCCAAAAGGATCTACTTTTCTTACTCTGCAACAAAAGCCAAAAAAATAAAATAAAATAATTCATACCCACTAATATTCAATAATGACAACACAAGTTGGTAGTTGAATTTATTTATTTATTTATTTATTTCTAAAATCAACTGCAGCTTCTTCTTCTCCTTCTTCTTGTTCTTCTGCAACAACACCGAATTTGCAATGAATTTTCCCATCAAATCAGATCAGGTTTTGTTTTTTTTGTTTTTGGCTATATTTTAATAGAATCAAAGACCTTTTTTTTGGGGGGGGGTGACATTGCTTGAGAAACCAAAAATTCCCTTGTTTTTTAATATATTATTTAGAAATTATAATCAGACACTTGTGACAGAATATTTTTCAGTTTTGTTTGTTTGTTTTGTTGCCCCCATGTGAAAATTTTCCACAAAAAAAACATAAAAATAAAAAATAAATAAAAAATTGACACTATGCACATGATAATTTTCAACAAACCCTCTATGTTGTCTGATAGAGAGGGGTTATAATATTTAGTATATAAAATACACATAAAAATACAAGGCCTTGGAAGTTGGTATAGGTTTGTGTCTAAGAAAAACTTCAATTTTTCTTTCAAAATTTAATGTATGAACTCATTACCCAATTTATTTCTCATTTGAAAATCTATTTTTTTGTAATTTAGCTAAATTTCCAATGATTAAAAAAAAAACACTATTCAAAATTTAATATCTCTCACACTTTAGGTCTAAAACCTACAATATCAATCACCTTCATAAGATCTTTATTCATTAGAACTATCCTACAAGGTCAAAAGTGTGCACCAATTTCCTTAAATTTTTAGTTTTAATTTGATTAAAACTTGGGTTTTGCCCTACTCCACACTACTAATGATAATAATAATACTAAAAAAAATCTCTTCTATTCCCATCATTTTTTTATTTTATTTTTTTGGCCCCCCAAAATTTGTGAGGTAAGTGGGTTAGTGATCATCCACAAGAGGACTTAGCCAAATTTGGCCTTAAAATTAAAAATTTGGCCTCTACATTTACTTCATTTAAACCAATTCTAATTATCATTGTCATTGAAATTCTTTATTTTCTTTTCCCAAAAAATCTCAATTTAAAAAAAAAATCAGCATTTTTAAAAATAATATAATTAGCGTCAAACTGGCCCATCCAAGGGGTGTTTTTTTTAATAAATATATTATAAATTTTAATTTATTTATTTATTTATAAATTTTAAGATTTTCTTAAATCAAATTGTGAGGTAGGACTGACCATCTTCCAGAAGTGGACTTAAGCAAATTTGGCTACACGACAGAGAGAATTTTTTTTTCTTCGGAACCCCCCTTATTTTCTGACAACATCCTAGAAGCTATTGTCTAAATATGGCGAGCTCAGCTTTTTTTTTTTTTTTTTTCCTCGAAATATGGTAAATTTGTTCCATTTTTTACCCCCAAAAAAAAACTCCTTTTTAGGATTTGCAGCCCCTTTTTTTGGTTCCCCAAGGTGACGTAATTTCACACCCAAAAAAATTTGGAAAAAAAAAACACACGGTCCCAGGTACAAATGCAATTCTCTGATTTTTGTCAAAATATTTAATTATTTAAATAATAATATTTCAGAATTTAATAATCAATTATCAAAGGTCTTTCTTTTTTTCTTTTTTTTCTTTTTTTTTTCCTAGACACCAGGGCCCTTGAGAATTATGAACAATATCCGAACATCCTTCGGACTCGTGCCAAATAGTGTTCAATGTGCGGGAAATTCAGCCCGGCCACCGTCAAAATGTTTTGTTCTCCAGTCGACCTTCTGCCAACGAGCTTGACTTTGGGGTGCCAAGTGCCCAATGGCTTCTTCGGGGTCGTGTCTAATCTAATGTCGTGCTTCAATTTTTATTTTATTTTTTCGATTCTTCCGTACGTACACACTCTCGGGAATTATTTATTTTGGAACGTGAGTCATTCCGAATTGCCCCGAACATGAGTCAGTCACTTGCCCGGTATCCACTCGTCAAAAGTATCCCAACAATAACCACCACCCGGGGTGGGGTGGGGTGGGGTGGGATGGTGGTGGTGTTTTTCAAAAGCTAGAAAAAACAACTTTTGCTTAGTCTCCGGAGCCGAAACGAAACGCGGAGGAGAAAGAAAAAGAAAAATTGTTGGGAATTATAAACGGACTTCCCATTTTCTCCAACGAATTTTTGCCAGAGTCAATACATGTTGTTGGGTGTGACTTATTCACACTAGAAGGGCACGGTGACCCCGTTTCTCACTCAACTAGTATGACCTTTGCCATTGGCTCAAGTGTGAACTCAAAAAAATATTTAGTTCTGATTTTATTGAATTTTTTAATTGAATTCTCAACGATAAAAAATTTCACAAAATTCAATAGCTCCCAAACAAACCTTAGGTCTAAAAAATGATGAAATCAACTCGTAAAATCCTAGTCAATGATGGCTTTCCTACAATACCAAGAACATGGCCCAATTTCTTTTAAAAAATTCACTTCCATTTTGTTGAGTTTTCAATGCAAATATTTTTTAAAAAATTATTCAATAATTCTTGCACCATAAGTCTAAACATTAGGAAAGAAATTTCATTTTGATTTTGTTGAATTTTCAATGGAAAAATTGTTAAATATTCAATGTAACTCTTTCTTCACAAGTCGTCTAAACATTAGGAAACCGCTACAATGCACCTTTATTCATTGAAGGCTTTCCAATGGTACCAAGAGCGCACAATAGGAAGCACATGGCACCAAGAGCGCAATGGCAAGCGACATGATTTGGGAGATTTCAACATGCCAAAAACAAAACAAACAAAGAATCTTCGTTTATAGATAGATTTCCCATATACATAAATCACCTTCCACCCTGAGATTCTTAGGGTCAAGCTTCCATTGTTGTTTCTAATCCACATGACTGGCACATAGAATGTATAGAGAGGTTTAACCAAGAGAGGTTTAACCAAGAGTGTGTCCCAAATGTTCTTGTTCTAAGAGGTTTAGCCAAGAGTGTGTCCCAAATGTTCTTGTTCTAAGAGGTTTAGCCAACAATGATTCTCAACCATTCATCAGTTGGGATGGATGGATGATTGTGTTGTCCAACTTGGGAATGTTTGGGGAACACTTCTTGTCTAGATGAAGAAAAATTAGGGAACTCTTATATCAACCCTTCCCTAACCATCTAAGCAAGTGCTTCTTCCCAACTGTTCCCAAGTTTGGTTTAAGGTTTGGGTTGGTGAAAGTAGCCTAGTTTACGAGATAGTCTACAAAGTTCTTTCTGGTGGGTGGCCAATAAAAATGTGTAACAATCAAATTTCGCAGAATTTGGGATGCAAAATACACATACTACTTATGGCTAGTTTGGCATGCCCGGTGCAAGCAATTAGTTCTTCAATTTTAGTTTTTGATTATACCCGAATTATGATAATCGATTTATTACACATATAAATAATGTCACCAATCTTATGGTGGATTCACAACTGCAATTCACTGTTGCAATTTGGTGACTACCATTTTAATGCCCAAGAATTCTATAAGTACTACTATTTGATTCAGGTAGATGAGATTACTCATTTAATGTTGTTTTTTGGCATTTATTTTTTCTTCTTCCTCATTGGTGTCTTGTCCTCTCCACTCGGGGTGGCATGGCTGTGCACTGGGGGATTAGGGCCTAATTTTGGTGATTTTAGTCTGGAGATTGGGAAGAACTTTAAGCAGAGCATTTTCTTTGGGCATAAGTGTTTGTAGTTGTTTTCATCTATGTCCTTTAGCGCCCATGCTCCCTTCATATTCTTTTTCTACTTCACCCCTACTTGCAACGACAAGGGCAAAATTTGATTTTAGGGCATGCTAAAGAGTATGTGTGCATGGTGAAAGCCCTTCACATTGGCTCTTGCTTCCTCAAACATGGTTTCAACTTTATAAGGTCTCCACCTTTCAATTCCGCCTTTCTCATGTCCCAATTCTTTGATAGACTTTTAGTTGAATAGAAATTTAGAATTATCCTTAAATTCTTTAAGGTAAACCTTCTTGCGCATGTCCCATCTTTCGCAAGGGGACTTTCTGGCTTGATTTTTGAACATCTTTGATTTGTTTTTGACTTCAAGGATTTTGCCAACACTTTCATTCAACTTCACTAACTAAGTTCCATGTTATTATAGGTCATATCCTAGGGTCCATTACTTGTGTCCTTGGTGCTGCCAAACTTTTGGCTCAAGCCAAACCTTTGGGTGACATCAAATTGTAATGAATGAATTCCTTGATTGACTAGTCAACAGAGCTTTATGTTTCCAACTTCAAGATGTGTTTTCTTCTCACTTGTCACCTCATTAGTTTGGTGTGGCAATTAGGGGCAAATGGTGCACAGGATTCATGTTTCGTGAACCTTCTTTATTATTTTTCCTTTCTATTTATTCCCTTCATTGGAAGATGACATTCACATCCTTGGCTTGACTTCCCTCATTCCCCTTGTTTTTAACCATTTTGAATTTTAATTGGCCTTAGTGGGTTTGGTTGTCCAACCCCATAAGTGCACTACTTGGTCCTTTCCGGCTTGCTCATTGGTTTTGGCCCTCCCCTTGGTTTTTATTGCCATCCAAACGACATTAAGGTTTTATGGGCCCCCTTTAGCTATGTTTCATTCTCCTTTTCCATTTGCAAGGTGTTTTGGATGAAGATGTTCACCATGCAAATGCGATTTTAAGATTGGAGGATGTTTAGGTTACTTTCAAGATCTTATTTCGATGTTTTGCATAAAGGTCTTTTTATTTGCTTTGTGTTTTTCCACCCCTCTCAAACTTTCGACACCAATTTGCTTCCTTTGACTTAACCCTCATCCAAGTTTTCAAATGGTTTTTAGGTCCGTGTTTTTTGAATGTCTAAAAGCCCCTCTGGTGCATCGGCAAGTTTTGCTCCCCATTTTTAATGAAGGCATAGGTTTCATCTATATAAAGACCATTGCACCAACATCTTACTTGGGGAATTGCGCATTAGTAGCACAAGCTATTATTTTTATGTTATTATTGGATTCACATCCATTCTTATCGGAGGTTAGTGGGGCAAGTAATTCAAGTTCACTCCCTTTTTAAGCGCACTTGAGGTTGTATCGGAAGCTTCTTCCCCTAGTTGCATCAATATATTTAGCCCCATTCTAATAGCGTGCAAAAAGGGGAGCAAATCAATTTCAAGAAACTATTTTAGAGAGATTACACGACCATTCCTTTTCTAACATCATTATTAATATGTTTTTTGACTCGCATTAGGTGTGCTTGAGGTCTTATGCAAGGTTGGGCATGGTAGCTTAGTTGTTTGCTCGACATGTCATCCCATGCTTTTGTGTGCTTTAGATGTGTTTTCTTTTGTGTTATAGACTAAATTAAGCTTCCCCCATCCTTTGGCTCTTAATTTGATACATTGCATTTATGGGCAACCATTAGGCCCCATGGGGATCCACATCCTTCATTGCAACCATGGTGGGGATAAGACTACATCCCATGATGTCGTTCGAAATGTTTTTGCGTTCATTGCAAAAAATGTGGGGTGTCATGTTTTGTGAAAATAAATTCACGTTTTGTTGCCGCCTTTTTTTCAATATTCTCGTTGACAAGTCGACATTATTTTATTAGTTGATGGAATTCACACATTGGTCAATGTTGTCATTGCCAACCCCACTTGAACAGACTTGGTATTATGGGTGGTTTTTTCTCATGGGGTGGTTATGACACTAACATTTCAAGTAAAGGACCATTACCCAATGAATGTGTTTCTCCCTCTCGCCACATAAGTTTTTGGGTTTTTTCACCAACATGCTAACAACTTTCTTCATGGATGTGCTAACATGGCATGGACAACAAAATGCACTAAAAACCTTCTTAACTATGTTGTTTTCCTTCTATAGATAGAGAGTATCAATGGCTTTACAAAGAATCCTTAGCTTGTATTTCTAACATGGAGTGTAGGTTGCTTCAATCTCGAAACAAACTATTACTGCAAAGGAAGGTTCTTCTAAGTTAGGAGTTTTATCATGTTTACCTCCCTTCTCTTTAGTCAATTTGCTCATGCAATTGGTGGAAGGTTCGAGTTTTAGTGGTTTCCTTTCCTCCTTATGGAAAGTATCAAACCACCATCACATATGGATGAAATTGCAAAAACAATTTTAAAACAACAATTTGAACATAACATGACAAATTTAATGCAATCATAACCTTATGAAAGTCGTTCACTCAAAAGATATCAAATCATCACCTTTGAATCCAAATATCAGCAATTAATTACCATGAATCCATTCTTAATTTCATCAAGTCTCAATGACATTTTAATATCAATGAAATTGCAAAAACATATTCAAAACGACAATTTGAAATAACACGACAATGAGTTGTCATCATAAAAACCTTATAAGAATCATTCACAAAATATCAAACCATCATTTTTGGATTTGTATAATAGCTTTTAGTTAACATGACAAAATCCCTAAACATTCATTGACTTCATCAACTTTTTCTTGGCAATATGGAAGGAAACATACAAAAATTTGCTTGAAGTTTTGGGCCAAAAAATTGTACCAAAATTTGCATTTTCAATTTCTATTACATTTTCAAAAGCAAAAAATAACGCTTAGTCACGATGTTTAATAATATTCAAGAAAATGATTGTAACGATTCAATAACATTAACAATATCTTCATTTAAGTTGAAACAACAAAACTTGTGATGGTAAGTTTTGTTTCATTTGAAATTCTTACAAAATAATACAAAGAAAACATTTAAACCTTGATGCAAAAAAAGATAATCTACACAAAGGGTTGTAGATTTTGGCATTTCATCTAATCCTCCTTAAAAGAATCCTTCCAATCAGACTTAACACATAACCTTAAGAGAAAAAATGAACCCAAATTCTTGATCCAAGTAAAAATTATTATTAGAGATTCAAAGAAAAAAATCCAAAAGTAAAAAATGCACAAAAATGAAGATAAAACATGAGGGTTGTTGATTAATATACATGTAGCAATATGTAGATAACATGTGGATAAGAATTGTTGTAGTTTGCGGTGAGAAACATCAAGCACACAATGTTGTTTATTACTACAATAATGATGTTGTAAACCATCATGTTATTTTTATTTTAGGGTTCACATTTTTGCAACAATACCCACAACAACTTCAACCACTTTGTTTGATTTGAAAAAGTTTCCAATGAAATCTACTACAATTGACTATCACCAAAAAATCTTCATGTTTTTGTTAACTTTACATTTGCTTATAATAAAAGAGAATTTTTGAGTGTTCCTATGGTGGAGGGTGCAAACAAACAAAGAGTTTTAATAATGTTGTATTTTTCATCGCAAACATCATGATAATCAATCCCTAATACCTTTCCATTACCTAAATGAAAACCTTTTGAAGGTCATAATTTTCAACTATTGTTTCTTTGGTGGCATTCTCTATCTTCCTCAAAAGAAAAAGTAAATTATTGCATTGGAAAAATTCTTGTTTTTCAACATCTTGTGATCATCACCAAGAAAAAATATTTGCATTTGAAATCTTGTTTTTCTTTATTTCTTTTTTCAAAACCCTTATCATAAAAAATCAATCAACATCCTTTCATTTTGATCATCTTTCCATTTTTTCTCAATTTTATAAACAATGTTGTGTGGGTATTTGATTTTGTTGATAAGCCTCCACCTAGGCTTTTGTATTATGGATTAAGATCAAAATGTAATGAAATCAATAAGGTGAATTGTATTTTGTTAGGTCGTAAGATGTATCACATTGTGTAACTAATTTTTAGCCAATGATTCAAATTTCAAACATGTATTTTAATCTTTGATACATTAGAATTAAAACTAATTTACTAGGCTCATTAATAGTCCTTTAGGTGGTAAGATGTTTTGCCATGACTTATTCCACAATATAATTGGCTTTTGATTGATGATTTAAATTTCAAACACATATTTAGTAATTCACTAAAAATAAAACTAAAAGCAAAAAATTGTGAAGCTAACATATAGTCACATGTCTTACCTAGGAAAAAGGTTCCAATAGTACCTAAATAGAATTTAGGACCAGTTATAAATCTTTAAATATTCAACAAACTAGCACCAAGCCTAATTTGGGTTTTAAAAGGAAAAAAAAATTTAAACAAGCTCTGATTCCTAGTTATTCCAAATATTTGTAAAGAATTATCAATTTTTTTCTTTGTATTTTGGGTTCCTTCATTATCATTTAGGTGTAAACCTCTTAAAATATCTTCCACCTATCATAAGTTACCCACCATCTTGTCAAAATAACTTTTGAATGGTGGAAATTATCCATTAATTTATCCTTTTTTTAAACTTTTAAGAAAACATAAAAATGCATCATTTTTTTAATATAAGAAAATTTCCTAACATGTAGAACAAGAGTTTTTTTTTCAAAAATGAAAAAAATTACAAAATTAGAATAAAAACTAAGGTGATTAAAAAATGTCAATCCTACTATTTTTTATATTTTAATATGTTGAATACACTTGCACAAATAAATTTATGTGGGAAAGAATAATGGATCATAACTCTCAATGTTTTGTATTTTGGATTTCATTCACCTAATACCACAATGCACAGAGGATGTTTTCAAATGAACCCCAAAAACCATCACCAACAATCTTGCTTATATTCCCCATCCATAGACCAAATCCCCAAAGGATGTCTATAAATGAACCCCAAAAACCAAAACTACAAAAATTTCACTCACTTGGAAATCAAAATTTCAACAAGAAATTTTACCATATAAATAATACCCAAATCCACAAAGGATGTTTATAAATGAACTCCAAAAACCATCACTAAAATTCTTGTAAAAATTCCCCATTCCATGATTATTTTTCAAACAATTCAACCTTGGACCTTAGGCATCCTCATGAAATTCATAATTTTCCTTGATTTTTCCATCAGATCCACATTCTTCTTTAAATCTTTATTATGCATGTGTTACAACAAGCAAAAGACATTTGCACAATGGAAATCTAATGGGAATAACATAATGAAAAGTCTATGAATGTTTACATTATGCATGAAATCTTATTAACTACTCATAATGGTGTAAGAATAAATTTTAGATCCATATGTGATAATTATGAAGGTGGTTGAAAACATGGCCAAAAGTAATGTTGATATTGATAATTTTAAGAGGTGGATGAGGAATAAAAATGACATTGAACTTTTCCTTGTACTTGGGAAATTCTTTCTCAAACAAGTTATTTTGAAAGTTTTTTCAAAATCAAAAGTAAGTCTATTTGATCCTGGTTTTTGCACAACAAAACAAACATGATAATCATCTTCATGAACATACAACGAATAAACATTATTTTCAAAAGCATGCAAATAATAATTACCATCATACATTTTAAAAACATGCAAAGAAAAACACCATCATCTTCATTTTCATTGATTTCTGTATGTATATCATAATATTATTTTAATATGTAAAAACAACAATATAATCAATTTTGCTCATGGTGTTTTCTTGATTTATAGAAATAAAATTAATAAACACACTGCTAGAAGAAGGAATAATAATAACTTTGCTAGAACTAATAATTTTAAAACTTTAAACAATAACAAAAAGGTGATTAAGGTGAAAACACACTAGGGTGTATCAATTATGATGCATTATAGTCCTTTTTCAAAGTCCTTTTCTAATGTTGTTTAAAATATGAATATTTGGATGATATTCAAAGTAACATTTTTTTTTTCCATTTCCAATTTCAAGTCATGATGCTATAAGACATATAAAAAAACTATAAATTTTTTGTAAAAAATGTTTTAAATGGTTTAAAAAATAATTACAATTATTGGGATTTTGAAAAGTTCATAAATTAATAAATCAAAATCACATTTGATTCATTCAATGGATCTTTAGTTTCTAAAACATAATTCATCCAATATTTCAAGGTTTCATACACATAAGACTAACACATTATAAGATAAAAGTTCATATCCATGAATTTTGTAAGGTGTGATAGAATTTGTTGCCAAAATTCAAAAGTTCATTACGCATTAAATATTTAGGAATTTGATTTTTTTTTGCATTTTAAAAATGCCAAATTTAATAGCATTACATATGAATCCCTTTTTGATATTTCAATGAAAATGTTAATGTTTTATATTTAAGTTTCAAAAAGATGCAAGAAAAACTATAAATGTGACATCTAAAAAAGGACTGCATGGTGTGTGAATGTCCATCATGCGTAGGATGAACATTAACTTTCACACGAGTATAAACAATAGCAAAGTAGCATAAAAAACTCCATCAATAATTGCATCTTCTCCATAATGAAATTCAGATTTCATGAAACATAAATCATTCAAAATTAAAGGAATGAATTGTAAAAATTAAAAGTCAAATACAAAAAAAATAATTCAAATATAAAATCTTAAGGCAATTAAAAAAATATGAACCCCACATGCCTGTTGACATATTTTACCATTCCTTTGAAAGACATCATTTGTAACAATTTTTGGACATTTTGCATGTAACTTGGAAATTTGTATATGTACAAGTTTGATGAACATAAGTTATAAAAATGAAATTGAATTATTCTCAAACAAAAACACATCCTTAGAAAAAAAATGGAAACATTTACTTTGTTGTTTTGCAAACATCCATCTTTTCATTAAATCCCTCCTCATAATACAACAAGTAACCAAGTTTCAATTCACCTCTAGTAATCCACTCCATTGTTTAATAGTGTAAATGCATATCAATTTGTTTATACCTACACAAAGAAAAACTAAAAATCAAATGCAAAAACACAAAATCACATTAAAAATTTAAAAAAATGCAAATCAAATTTTAAAAAACAAGTTAGATTACCTATTTGTTATGAAAAATAGGATCCATGTGGCTTGTTATTTCCATCCCACATTCCCAAGGAATAAACATTTCATCCATTTGGGTGATTTTGATATCCCAACGAATCTTTTTGGATAAAACCTTATTTCTTAAATCAATAAAATCAATAGTAAGCTTGCCCATGATAAGTTGTAACCAATTCGAACTATAGGAATAATAGTAAACCATATATTTTAGAAGCTCTCCATTTAAGTTTATAACACAAAAATAATATATGTGAGCCATATTTGTCACCAAATTAAACAATAGGGTGACAATGAACAAGCTTTTTATAGGTTTCAATAACATCAATAATTTGATAATTTATGGTAATGTCAATTTGCAAAATAATGAGTAATGTCTATCTTCTAATTTTTGGAGATTCCTTGATAAAATTTCACAATGACACCATTAGGTAATGAAAGTAAAATGAATTCATCAAAATCCACAGTGTGAAGTTCAAAAAACCCCCTATAAAATAAATTCGCATACAAAAGTATTTGAATATGATATTAAAAACCAAATGCAAATGTGGTTGAACACATTGTTTATATTAACATCTTATGTTCCTTTCTAATGGATATCACATCAAAAATTTTAATGAATTTACCAAGACCAATTGCTGAGGTTTAATATTACAAACATCACTTTCACATGATAAATGAAATTAATTCATATGGATGTTCATCCATAATTTCTAATTAAATTTTAGTTCATTATTAATTAATTTTCAATTCACTCTTAATCAATTTCAAGTTCATTTATAGTCAATTCATAATTTACTAATTCATAGTTTACTTTCAATTCATTCTTGATTAACTTTTGTTCAATTCATAGTTAAATTTGAATTCACTCTTAATTAATTTTTAGTTAACTTGTAGTTCACTTGAAATTAAGAAGCCTTTAAATTTATTTTTTTGGTCGGTGGGCACATAAAAACTTCTTTGAATTAGGTCTCCAACGGGGTATAAACAGAGATAGGACCCTCATTATTTTCAGTCTGTCCAACAAAAATCTAAAGTGCAATCTTGTTCGATACTTTATTTTTGAATTTTTTGTTGATGTTTTTTTATTTCATTGCAATAAAGATCTATTTGTATTTTGGTCTTGCACATTTTCTATTTATGGTTTTTTAACCTTTATGTTATAATTTTAGTCCTTTGTTTCATGTTTTGAATTTAGATTTGAACCTATTATTTCGTCATCTATTTTGGTAGTTTAATTCATGCATGTGACATTTAGAGAGTTATTTCATTATCAATAATTTTAACATATGATTACCTTACAATATTTGTGAATTAAAATTTTTTTTTAAAAATTTGATTAAACCATGCATTATTGCTATTTTATAAGCCTTCCAATACTTTTACTAAAAATGGATGTTAACAAAAATAAAATAATATATATACAAGGTATTTTTTACAAAACCACAAACCAATATGAAGAAAATTTTAAAAAAACATTACAAAGGTAAAAAAGGAAAAAAAACAAAGAACCATGTTTAAGGTTTATATGGGTTTAGGATTTAAATGTTAAGGTTTATAATGATGTAAGAAAAAACCAAAAACCTTAAACCTTCTTTGGAAATAAAAAACAAGAATGAAAGAAAATGAAAGAATATAATATTCATATAAGTTGCCATCTTTTTTTTGCAACTTGCAAAACAAAAGAGAACAACAAACTTTTTAATGAAAATTCATTGTTAGAAAAATCAACAAATGAATTTCTTTGTGTCAAACCCACAAAAGATTTCTTGTCGATCAAAAACATTATTTGTTTAAAGCTTAATGTGCTTGCTCACTTTTTGACCTCTCTTATTTACATTTTTCATTTTTTAGTATCAATATCAAAGAAGTGAGATTTCGAAATTACCTCCCTCACAGTAGATTCATAATTAATCCCTTCAACAACTCCAAATCCATAATGAATATCATATTTAAAAGGAATAACATCATGATTAGGATGAATAAAAAAATTAAATGTAAAAACAACATCTAAACAACAATGACCAACAAAATTAAATAAAGGAGAAATAATTTCATAACTAGGACTAGGAATAAAATAAAATACAATATAATTTAAAAAATCAAAAATTTCAAGATTAAATTTTTTTAATGTTAGGATAAAAAAAATGCATAAACAAATTGATCTTTGCTTTAGGATGTAATTAAGGAGATTCAACATGGGACTCATAAAAAAAGAAAGAGATTCAAGAAAAGATTGATGAAGATCTACACATTGCACATAAATGTTAGATTCATCAATGAACCAAAATAATTGATTTCAAACATTAGTAGTTAGTGATGGTATATAATAGATAATGAAGTAGAAAAGAAGCCCATAAAGCTTGGAGGTCAAAAACTTCAGTAAGTAGAGAAATTGATGAGGTTAACATTACAAGATTTCAAGAACATCTCCAAAACTTGCACTATAATTTTTTTTGACAATTGTTGCAATAGACATTACAAAAATAAGGAAAAAAAAAAAACACAAAAAAATACTCACAAAAAGAAGAATTGGGTTACAATACTTGAAGATGTAAGATGTAAAGGATCTACAATCACACCAACACTTGCAAAAATAAAACAAATAAAGACTTGACAACAAAAAATTTGCACACATCAAACACACATTAAAAAAGAAGAAGCAAAGACTAAAAAAACATGACAAAACAAAGAAAACAAGACAATGTAAATGAATAAAAAAAACTTGTAATGCAAAAAGCAACACAAAACAAAGGTGTTATCGCATAAGTTTAGGGTTTAGGGTTTTGAGTTTAGGTGCAAAAAATATGCTTAAAAAAACCCTTAAACATGAAGGAGAAAAAATGTAAGCCTTGAAACAAGGATGTGGAAAATAAAGGCATGTAGAAAAACGATTGCATAAAAATTAATTTAAATTTAAATTTAAAAATTATTATTTAAAAATTTATAAAAAAAATTAAAATTGCACACATCAAACATAAAGAGAATTTAAACAAGAAAGAGAAAATAACTTGAGGAACATAAAAGGAAAAAAAATGCGAAAAATAGAAAATTATGTGAGATTTCAAGAATCAGACCCTGGTTCTCTCTTTTTCTGACAGATGCGGTTATGAGCTCAAAGAACCGCCATGATACCCGTACGACACTGGGTCTACGTCGTCGTGTACGTTGTCGTCTACGTCTTCGCCTACGTCGTCGTCGAGCCCTGGAACATGTTGTTACTGTGCGGGGAGACGCTGTTGTGCCCTCATCAAATCACACAACAGCAAAGACTGATCTTCCTCTCTATTCAAGCTTTGTTTATGGTGATCAATCGAGCTCATCAACAGGCAGCCAAATCTATCTCTCTGTCGCAGGACTTGGGGACGTTTTTTTTGGTTTTGTTTCGAAGAACAGATTTTGTGTCTGGACAAATCTCTGGGTTTCTCTTTCTTTTTCTTCTGGCAGTTGGGGGGTGAGCGGGTATCGGCTTTCTCAGTACTAGAATTTTGTGTTTATTTATGAGACTTCTTCCGTCTGTTCGACTCTTTGGGTTTCGTGTTCTCGTTTGCGGGAAGGTTTGCATTTTTTAGGGTTTTGGGATTTTTTAGGGTTTGGGGATCAGCGGACAAAGAATATGCTGCAGCGCCAGCAGCACGAGAGCGATGAGCAGCTGTTGCAGTTATTGCTTGACAACGATGGGATCCCCGTGCCCGCTTTGTTGGAGTGGATTGATGCATACCGTGGCCCAGGGCCTCCTTCTCCGTTCTCGCATCCGACCGCCATAGAAACCCTGGTATGTGACCCGCCATGTACCTGCTTTCTTTCTTTGCTGGTTTTGGTTATGAATTGCGTGTGGACCTGGATACTCCGGTCCCTGAAAAGTTTTCTATCTGTTTTATGTGCCGGAGAAATTCGCGTCGGTAACTGCACCACAACCTTGCATTTTTTTTCAGAATGGAGAATTCTTTAGGGTTCGAGAGCTGATACAAATTCTGAACACTCCGATGGGGAGTCATGGCATGTGTTCATAGTCTCCATGTATTGATCGTTAAATCAGAAGCACTCTGCAAGAGTTGGCATTTTGCTTTTGCCCAGGTTTTAGTGCTTGCTAGGTCTGCAAGTACTTCATCAACCTAAGCCTCACATTAGTGGTTTGATGCAGTTGACAGACAGTCTGCAATCCTAAGTTTCAAATTCCCCATTGCTTCAGAAACTTTTTCTGCTCATGAGCTGTTCAATCAGAGCTTATGAATTGAAGATATTAGGGTTCCTATCCACGAGACAATGATTTGTTTGTTTTGGTTTTCTCTCTGTGTAAGCATGCATGTGTCTATACTGATGTTTTTCTTTTCCAAATGATTGAATTGTGGGGAGCTATGGATGTCTTCAATTGTCAGGCTATTCCTGTTTCAGAAGAGATTCTAATGCTGTTCTGTGAAATTTTGCAGAAAACAACTCACTCACCCTGTGCTGTTAGTAGTTACAACAATTTTGATGCATGGAGGGAGAAGCTAGTTGCTACTAGTCCTCAGTCTTTTGCTGTGATATTTTTGAACCATGTGCGAGCTGAGGTCCAGCCCTTTTTAGGGTTAGCAGATTGTGCTGTGGATACGATCACAAATACAGTACCTCCATCTCAGAAAAATGAGCAGGCTCAAGTTCTGCTGAAGGGGACAAAGGACTTTGTGAATCCAGATCCTTTTGGGGGGCTCAATACTAATTATACTCGGAAACCCAAACCAGGAGCAAGTAGTGCTGATCAAATTGCTGCCCAGAAT
>Ga0116229_10008467_pt1 | contig 15976 bp, 13 predicted proteins | sample S1TSphgellanicum_3_FD_87313 | JGI IMG/M metagenome (GOLD analysis project Ga0116229, IMG submission 87313) | Host-associated microbial communities from peat moss isolated from Minnesota, USA - S1T2_Fc - Sphagnum magellanicum MG | ecosystem: Host-associated > Plants > Peat moss > Unclassified...
GCTCGATTTGATTAAAGAATGAGAAAAATATTGAAAGTGTTCCATGATGAATACATGTTCAATGATGAGGGATTCTACCCTACTAGTTAGTAAGTAGGGGTATCAAATCTTTTTATAAAAAAAATCATTCCAGGGTTCCATCATATACATCCAACACTCTCCCCTTTAACTTGCCCACAGGAGAACAGCCATGGCATCCATGAGATGCTTTATTTTCATTATGGAAGCAAAGTTGTTGGAAGGATTCTAGGCATCATCCACAACATTGGGTACAATCAACTTCGGGTATCAATATTGTGGGTTTTTAGTTCCATTTTTTTCCCAAACCCAAAAAATAATTGTTGGTTTTTAAGGGGAGAAGACAATTCCAAAGTATTGTGGAGCATGATTGCTGACACACAAAAAACACAAGAATTAAATACTCCTGCTGCAGTTCATCTCCTAACCAATAATGTTTGATGACCCATTCTATGGCAATCAATATTCCTCTCCGTCCCAGAAACAAAAACAGCAGGTTATATGCTATGCTCTCATAATGGAATGGATTTGCTTGTGTGAAAGCCGGAATGGCCGTGGTCGTCATAACGTGCGTGTGTTTTGTGTGCTGAATTATTTGAGAACATGAATCATCCCTCTCTCAGGTTGGGGATGGGTTGGGGGAAAGGCCATGCCTGTAAACTCCATTGATTTGAAGAGAAGAAATGGAACAGTTGGGGCTTTTTTAATTTCATATTGAATGAATATTTGAGTGAATGCATTGTTTGATTCAAGAACATTAGCTTTGTCCAAAATATTTGAAAGTTTCTTTTACGACACAAACGTAAGGTGATCAGTTTCTCACATTGCAAAGGGAACAAAAACCTCATGATAATTGAATTAGATTTAATATAAAACATATATCATTTGCTTCAAAGATCACTTACATGTCACTTTTTTTTTTCTTTATTCTTTTTTTTTAAAAATTTTATCATTTTCTAAAAAAAATTGAAAAAAAAATTCTAATGTAAAATCAACTAATTTCGGTAATTAATGAGAAAATTTGCCAAAATTTTAATATCACAAAATTATTTTTAAAAAAAACCTGTATGTGAGACCTTCTAATGTTTCCACAGCTGGTGCTTTTTGTATGTTTCTTTTCTTATTGTTTTGAGCGTACGAAATAAGGTCATGGATGTTTTCTGCCATAAAAAGTACGTTCTGGTCATTCTGCAGCGTTGAAAGGCAAGCCCCAAACATCCATCCAGAAACACAAGATGGTCTACACTTCAATGATAATGCACGCCATTGCGTAATTCCGTCAACAATTTGATGATGGAACTTTTATAGCAAGACCCCACTCCCCAATGTCGTGAACAAACCCTAAACCACTTGGAAAAAGTAAACAAACAGATCCATGCATGAATGACAATGGCCTTATTATGCTCATTGCTCAATGATGTGCCAAACGTTATGTTAGACTTACGGATTGTGTGATATTCACTACACTACCACCTACAAGAATTTGGGTGATTACAAAAAGGCCATTGAAAACAACCCCGCCCCCCACCCCCCACCCCAAAGAAAAACAAGGGTTGGTTTGGAGAGCAAGCAATTGGTTTCATTATTGAAGGGCCAACAAAACCAATAATATAAAAGTTCACAAGTAATGTGCAAGAAACTTGATAAAAAAATAATTCCTCAAGCCTACACAAGCCTATTTTGCAACACGTTGAAACTAATGGTCCCTTTTCTACCATTTCCAATAGGTTCTCTAAAATTCTCACAAACCTACCAAACCCTATTGTTACACATGTAACTCTTATGTAGTTCACTCAAAATAACTAAGAACACAAATTCAGACCACCACATGGTCATAAACAATTTTCCTTCACACCTATACCACAGGCCTATTCGACATCCGTCTATCCCTACTGTACCTTGGCAGCTTTGACACATGTCTATCAATTAATTAATTAATTTAGTAATTTTCATTTTCAACAAGTATAATATTTTTGAAGATGTTATGTTTTTCTTCACAAATTTTTTTTTTATTAAATTTTTTGTGGATGAAAATTTCAGCATATCTGAAAATAGTAGAATTAGTGTAGAAGGTGCCAAGGTAGTAAGAGGTATGTTGGTAGTAAAAAAGTACACTAATATATAATAACCCTTTCAGTATAGGTATACTATGGAGATAGGGTTTTTTAAAACCAAAGGTAGGGTTAAAAAACCAAAGGTAGGGTTTTAAAAACTAAAGGTAGGGTTTAGGGCTTAGGGTACATGAGGGTAAAAGAAAAGTCATAAAATCGAATCCAGAAGTAAAAGCCAGTAAATAGTAACTTTTACTCCAAGAGGCCAAACAGACAAAAAATCATAAAATCCGGACAGTTACTAACTAGGACTGTGACTGTTGTTACCTACAAGATATTACCTACCTACTCACCTGATTCATAGGGGGCGGGCCGGCAACTGCCTTCTTCTTGAGCGGTTTGGATTCAATTAACCGAAGGTTTGACGGTTGGGATGAACCGAGGCAGGCACAAAACGGAATGTCCCCCCTAGTCTGACAGTTTAATGATGTGGGTCCCCAATCGGTACTGCCAGTTCCAAGTCCTGACCTACTCATGATGATCCAGACGGGCAGGACCCACCGAAAACCAAAAATTTCACAACGGGCAGGGCCACGAAAAACCAAAACTTTCACTATGGGCAGGTCCAGTATTGTGCAGTATGGGCTGGGTAACCCGTGCTGGACCACACAGGTTACCAGACATCATAACGCATCTCTAATGAGGATTCAAGATGCCCTCATTTCATCCATGCAGAGAGCGGTATTACGAAATTTTCATCCGAGCAGCAAAGAAGGGTTACGAAATTATTGTGCCAATGAGAGCCCAATGAGGGTGGAACCTTGTGGTTAACTAGTAAGTACCTAAATTATGGGGCCTCTAGTTTGTAAGGTATTTTGTATTCTCATCTTTTTCTCCCATCTTTTTCAATGATGTGCGAAAACAAAATTTGAACCAATTTTCATAACACGATGTTAAGGAAATTGTGTTGTCTAAGGCGCCCTCAAATTCCACTAGGAAAACCTCTACAAGGTTTGCTCCCCTAAAGTAAGGTCAGGTAAAGGAAAGGAAATGAAAGAAAAGATACAACTCGTAAGGTCAGGTTGGCCAGGGTGAACCAGTACCTACACTGGTGCCTTCACCTCCTTAGAGTGAGTGAGGCCTCTTAAACAGAGAGTGATATATTTGCCCTCGGAAATGTTAAATTTGGACTCAAAGTTGTTTGTTTTGTTGGCCAGGGTGAACCAGCAGCACCCATACTGGTACCTTCACCTTCTTGAGTTAGGGCTTTTTGGTGACCAAGAAGTGTAGTAGCTTGTGCCTTTGGCCCAATTGTGAACACATTGAGGACTCAATTGATTTTTCCTTCCAAATCCATTTTTTGCAATTTGTTTGAATTTTCAGCAACAAAATCCATTCAAAAATCAATATCTTTCACACCTTAGCTCCGAAAATTGTGAAACAAACTTTATTAAATCTGACTTGCTGAGAGCTTTGCAACAACACCCAAGAACACCCCCAAATTCTTATAGAGTTTTCAATTTTGATTTTATTTAATTTTCATTGAGAAAATGGTTCAATAAGCAGTAACTTCCACACCATAGCTTCAAACAGGCTCAAACCAAATCAGTGCAACCCTGCTACAACTCATCAAGAGCTTTCTGAAGATACCAAGAGTGTGGCATGAAGTGCTGTTGGTTTAGGAGATCTGAGCGTGACAATAACAAAACAAATTTATTAATTCATTAATATTAAACAAATTACCTTGCTTCATAGATACATATTTATATTTTAAGCCAGGAAAAGGTTAAATTTGGATTCAGAGACAGTAATTCAGGATTTTGACCATGGTACCATTGTGGGTGCTAGTTCACCCAAGGCGGTTTTGTCTAAGGACAGTCAGTCTATAATGTTTTTAAGCTGCCCCCAAAAACTTTGGGATTTTCACCATGGTCCCAGTGTACTAGTAGTTGCCGGTTCACCCAATGCAGGTCAGGTCGGGTCAGGTCCGATCAGGTCAGGTCAGGTCAGGTCAGTTCTGGTCAGTTCAGGTCAGGTAACAGGTTAGGTGAGGTATATTCCTACTCTAGAGCGAGTGGAGGACGGCTTACTTACGGGGTGGGAGAGTTTTCCCCCCTGCTTTCGAGGTCCCAAAAGCAGGTGCCCTTACGAAAGGGAAAGCAAAGGGAGCAGGAGGGGGAGGGGGGAGGGGGTAGTCTTTTTTCTACTGCCAATGTATAGCCAAAATGCTAGATTAAAAATTTAAAAGAGCGACAGTCATATGCTTTTAGAGATTTTCGATAGACAAAATAAGACAAAAATTCAAGAAAAATCGCCAGATTTCTATACATGGTTCAAGTAGGTAGCCACCAAAAAAAAAAACAAAACAAAACAAAATAACAAAAAACATAGAAGGATGTCTTTAAAAACACTTACTTTCATATTTAGCCTGCAACCAAATCTGGCTAAACTCTTCTATGGATCATCGCCACTTTGGCTATAACACATCGTAATTGCCAAAAGAAAGACTCCGGGGGTGGGGGTGGGGGCCACGGCATTTGAGTAGTTATTTGAAGTGATAAATGAGAGGCGGAGATTCCTGTCACCTGGCACGACGCCTCTTCTGTCTGAGCGTCTGAACTCCTGAGCGCCTGAACGTCGTCTCCTGTTTTGTCTGCGCAGGGGCTTCGTCTTCTGCTGCTGCGTCTGTGCTGTCGCTCGCTCGCTTGTGGCCTCTCTCTCTGGCGCCGGCGCTGGCTCGCATACATGGTTGGTTTGTGTGGGCATTAGTGTGAATCTACGTAAATGGATTGGATTGTCAGTATGCAAATCCATGATGCGCTGCAGCAACAGCACAGTGCAGAGCGCACGAATTAGCAGAGCGATTAGCGCTAGCAGCTGTGATGAGCAGCTGCAGTGTCTATCTGAGCCGCAGAGCAGTGGACTAGTACTACGACTTGTTGTTTGTAGCGGGTGTGGTGCAGGAGACAGCTGAACAACAAGAGCATCGTCGTCTTCGCACCGGGCGGCGTTGCTGCATCAGCAGCTTACTGGCTGCTGCATATGATGTGGTGTTTAGTAGTAGTAGTAGCAGTAGTAGTGCTCAACATCAAGTTGCTGCTTACGACGCACCACATGAATCTTCTTCTTCTTGCATGATTTGGAGGGCAGGAGGGAGGTTTGGATCATGCAGGGGGAGGTGGAAGCAGGACGGGGGAGGAGACTCTGTCCGGAGGGTGAAGCTCATGTGGTGCAGGGTAAGAGTAGTAAGAACAGTAGGAAGCAGCATGGAGGAGGAGGAGGAAGAGCTGGGCAGTCGCTGCAACAAGGGCGGAAACTGGTGGTGGGGATGAAGCTGACGCCGTCTTCTCGGGAGTTGTTGGCTTGGGTCATCGCCAAACTTGCGCAGTCTGGGGATCACATTCTTGCAGTCCATGTTTCCGCGTTCTCTGCTCGTCACGCTGGTATATATTGTGTGCGCGTGTTTTTTGGGGTCTTTTTCTGTTTTCCCTTTTTTCTGGGGAAGAATAAGATGAAGAGGAATTGGGGGGGAGGAAAAAGGTGGTGAGTTCAAGAACAAGGGGTGGTAATCTGGGGATTGAAGAATTTGGGGTTGAGAGAGGTCGTTGTTGAGAAGAAGAAGAGTCTTGAGTCCATTTCTTGCTTTTTACGTATCCCCTCTTCTTCTTCTTCTTCTTCTTCTTCTTCTTCTTGTGGACTAGTTTTGGAACTGGAATACTGCTGCTGCCTGAGAAATGGTACCCAGATGGGCTTTGTTGGATCCCCCTTTACAATTGGAGCATTCATTCCTTCCTTCCTTCAGGGGGCAATGCTCAAGTGCAGCAGCTTTACTTGAGCTCTTAGATGATCAGTGAAGAGATGGAAAAACGGGGGCTGTCTGTCAGGCAGGCAGGATTTTCAATGGTAGCTATGACATGAAATATTGACATGGGCAATTTGTTGGGGCATGGATGGGTGCTGGGGAAACAGAGAAGGAAGGAGATGTTCACATGCAGCAGCTTGGCAATAGCTTGAAAGGAGTGCTGTCTGTTTATGAAGGCCTCTGCAATCTGAAGCGAGTAAGCTTCTCCCCCCATCTCACACATATCTTATGTCCATCTTGTCAGACTCTCTATCTTGCTTCCTGTGAACTGCGTTGTTTCTGCCTCGAAGGTCCTAGGATTGGGTTGAACGTTGCCTCAGTAGATTTGGGTTGAAACGTTTTTGGGATTGATATACACACACCTGACAACAAAAAACAACAGCAGTAGTAGCAGCATATACATGGAATATCTCCAAAGGTTTTGGTTTCCATTTTTTGTGATTTGTTTGGAGGTTCATTTCTCCAGTTTTCCAACTACTCAAAAGGGGATATAAGGAACTACTAGTGACAGTCCTTCGAAAAGGAATACAATGTTGCTGCCTGCAACTTTCTTGTACTCTTGGACATTGTAGGGACTTTTGCTCAACAAGATATCCATTGTACCATGTGTGGGGCACGGGGTGGGTTGTAGGTCAAGCTTCAGTTGGAGATTGTTAGAGGAAGTAAGGCCAAAAAAGCATTGGTGGAGGTTGCTGGGAAGCAAGTAGCTTCCAAGCTTGTTCTAGGCAGCAACAAGCACTTCAGCAGTGGGTAAAGTTCCCATTCCCTCTCTCCCCCCCCACATGACGCACATGGCCTTTGTGTTTTTTTTCCCCAATAAATCTCTGGAAAGCTGAATTTACATGGATGGGTCCCTCAGAGTTATGCAGTTTTGGGCAATTCTTGAGTGTTGGTCTTAAGTTTTTGGCCGCACTGTGACAAATGTAAAGAATCTAATAATGTCATCCTATCTAATTGGATCAGACACTTGTACTTTGTTGGTTTTGGCATCAAGAGCAATATTGGGTTATGTCCTTCTGAAGCAGGGCCTGTGGGGGTTGAATGCACTGTAGATATTTTTTAATGCAAATACTGATGTTACTTGCGTTCATTGAATGAGTGCAATGCATGATTGTGCGGTTGGCAGGCACAGCACTGAATTAGGAACATACTGTTTGAAGCGATTGCCTAGCACTTGCACTGTGATTATTGTCGAGCACAGCCTCATTGTCTTCGACAAACAAGGCTGTTTAGAGAATGAAGCACCAAGTAAGTTGTCTTCCCTTTTGCACTTTCTCCATAACTATCTCATCAAAATTTGTTTGAGATCTCTTTTCTCTGTAGCAGTGAATTTTATTATGATCCATGTTCTCCACATCCACAATGACAAACTTTTTCTGTGTCTATAAAGTCAGTCAGTTGCAGCTCAGTAGTCAACTCATTGTTCTGGCTGTAAAAACCACCATTTTGAGTACCTTTGAGAACTTGTTGCCCAGTAGGAGGAATATAAGTGAGCAGAAGCTTTCTGTTATATGTCAGTGGCAGAACAGTTCTCGAAGACTACTCTTGGCCTCCAATGTTTGAATCTCTAGCTTGCCTATAAACTGTGCAACCTATTTTGAGAGATGATGAATTTCTATATGTCCATACCACAGAAAGGGTTTTTGAAGACTGTTGGGTGATGTTGTGGATTGTGAGATGTTTGTGCAGGGTCAGGTATGCTGAAGGTTTTGAGTCGGAATATGAGGAGTTTTAGAAGGCACAAGGTCACAAGTGGAGGCATGGACGAGTTATCAGATGACGCATCTTTTCCCCCAAATTTGACACCCTCTCATAATAATCCCATGAAAGGGCTTAGCAGTGATGAGGAAAAATCTGGGCACAGTGGTGAATTGGAAATGGTTGGAAGCTCACCATCCTCGCTGCAGAATGATGACTCTTTGAGCTCACCCACAAGTGTTCTCCCTTCAGCCCAGCAGGTAGTCACATCAGGGGTGGAAGAATTTCGGATCTCCTTCTCAAAGAGACACAAACAAGGAGCACAGAGGGATTCAAGCTCTATGAGGTTTGGGTTTCTCCTCACAGACCAATCAGATGATGAGCCTGCTGTTTTCTCACAACGGACTTTGTCACAACGCGAAACTTCCTTCTCCCTATTCATGAAGAAGCTTCCTGGAGACAAAACTAGCAGAATTAGAGAATCTCTTGCCTCAAATGCCAAAGAGAATTCAGGGCTAACCCCGGGTTGGCCACTAATGCACAATGCAATTGGCTTTGATAGAAAGCCTGTCTTAGCTCCAGGAATAGAGCGAAGTATGTCAGTTGTGAACTGGGCTTTGCAACTGCCAGGAAGATCAAGACACAAAGGGTCACTGACTTTGCCTCGAGGTGCAGTCGAAGCTCAATGTGATAAATTACTGGGAGAGCTATCATCAAAAGCTTTCACAACCAGTATGCGGTCATCAAGAAACGTGGGATTTGCAAGGACCTTACAAGAAAATATTTCAACTCTGGCACAGCAAGTGGAGTGTCTCTGTCTAGAACGACCATGCATGTGGTTTTCATATGATCAGCTCAAAGCAGCAACTTCCAATTTCTCACCAAGTGAGTAGTGTGTTTTCTTCTTCCCTGATCTTCTGCTGCCCTTGTACATGTAATTTCTCTCTTATGGATGTGTCCAGTGACATAATACTATTGTGCTGAAATTGGCATACATTGTCAGACCATGTTTTCTTGTCATTTTGAAATGGGATGGACTTTAGGTCACAAGATCCAAATCCATTTTTAAAGAAATTCTGCCCATGTTTGGGACAGCATTTTCAAGAAAAGAATTTTGTTGCATCTTTCAGATCTGGTTCTATAAGAAAAAAGTTCATATGGAAATTTCTCAATTGTTTGTTTTTTTTTTTTCCTGTTTTTATCTGGGGGTGCTTTGAGTCAATTCAAAACGATATTTATTTTGGTGGCATTACATACTTTTTCCGTACATTTGTGTGAAAGAGATGAGCCAATTGGTACATTTGGAGAAGTTGGAAATGACAATGAATGGGTTGAATGAAATATGCAGGCAAAATAATAGGAAGAGGAGGAGCAAGCCAAGTTTACAAAGGACAGACCGAGGATGGCAAGCTAGTGGCAGTAAAGTGCTTAAACCAAGGAGGGCGCCAAGCAGAAGAAGAGCTTCTAACTGACATCCAGATCACATGCTCCCTATCACATGTTAATATTGTCACACTGCTTGGCTACTGTGTTGACACCCCACACATGATCCTTGTCTACGATTACATTGCACGAGGGAGCTTGGATGATCATCTCCATGGTAAGGCCATTGCCAGAGTCAAGCACGCAAAAAAAGTTCAGATCACACTCTCCTCCTTAAAAATCTAGCTCATATGTGCAGATGATCTGATTCTGGATTCACCACAGATCGTCAAAGCAAGAGGAAAAAAAAAACACATTTCTGGTCTCACAATAGGTAGTGTGTGTCAGTCATTTACTGTGATTTTCCTGACAATCTTGTGATGGGCATGTTTGATTTGTGGACAGGAAGGGATGAGGAGGCACCATTGCCATGGAATGTTCGACACCAAGTGGCAGTAGGTGTAGCAGAAGCATTGGACTATATCCAGAGTGGCTGTCCCCGCCCTGTCATTCACAGAGATGTGAAGGCATCAAACATCCTTCTCACTGAGGATTTTGAGCCTCGGGTAAGGTATCTGACCCCTCCATTGCTTGTCCATTTACGAAGTGGCCACAATGTTGAAGAGGTGCCGTAAGAATTTTTCCAAAGCAAACCTTATTACTGCTGTTAGTATGATCTAGAATAGAGCTGAACTCTGTGCATCTTTTATGCTCTGTGCCTGGAAGGTTTTGTATCTTCTATTCTGAGGGTTTGAAGGTGGTAAATCTTGCAGTTGTCAGATTTTGGACTTGCAAAGTGGGGTCCCACAAATGCACCACACATCCCATGCAATGACGTTGTTGGCACTTTTGGGTAAACTGACCAATTCCGTTATTTCTTCTTCCCACACTTTGAACTCAGGGGGTGAAAAATCAACTTTTTGGACAGTATATTTACAATGATACCCTAAACCCATGAACCCTTAAATGCAGTATCAGGAATATGAGCAGTGTGAATTGGCAGGTATCTGGCACCCGAGTATTTCATGTATGGAAAAGTGAACGACAAAACAGATGTGTATTCATTTGGTGTGGTGCTTCTTGAGCTCATCACTGGCCGCACTCCAATTGACACTTCCAGGCCTAAAGGCCAAGAAAATCTTGTGACTTGGGTAAATCTATTTCCCGCCTCAAAGTGATTGATGACATGACTTGATTCATTGTTCATTTTATGTTCAATTTCATTCTACTACCTCTGTTTGCTAATTTCAATCCCATTGACCGTACATTTGGATTGATTGTCTTTGGGTTTGCTGCTCTTGGGAACAGGCCAGTCCATTGCTGGAGGAGAGAAATTTGGAGAAGTTAGTGGATCCACAGTTGAAAGCAGTGGGCATGTATGATTTGAATGAAATGGAGAGCATGGTGTTGGCAGCTTCATTATGTGTCCAACAATCAGCTCCTCGCAGGCCCAGCATGAGCCAGGTATAGGGTTTAGGGTTTAGGGCCTTTTCTGTGCCTGAATCCCTGCAGGAATCTTGCTTGCAGCACACAATTAATTCATACTTGATCTCTTTGTTGCTTTGATTTAATTGAGAACATGATGTTATTCCAGACTATGAGTGATTTTGAAAATTGCCTTTTTCAGGTGTTGAAAATCCTTTGTGGTGATCAAAGTGAGGATCTTTCAATTTTCCAAAGGCAAGAGGCAAGATTATCTGTAGATCTTGACGACACAGGATGCACATTGGATGATGAGGATGGTAAAGTGGACATACAAACACACATGGCACTCGCCATGCTTGGAGTTGATGATGATGATGATGATGATGATGTCACATCACAATGCAGCACTGATCTGGCTCACTCTAATGTGTTCCTGGAAGAATATTTGGAAGGTCGTTTCACTCGGTCCTCTAGTTTTGACAATTAATGCAGAGTCGTTATAGTAGTAGTGGTAGTTGTAGTCATTGTCTTTCTGCATGTTGTAGGGTTAGTCAATTGGTGTAATATATGCCCCAGCCATTTACACTTATCAGATTGCACTTTAGCTCAAAAATCTTAGAAGTGTAAATCTTGGAAGGTGGGTTCTCTCAGATCATTCTGTGAAAGTTGTTAGAAATGCAGTTTGCACCCAAGTCTGTAACATAGTTTTTTAGTGTCCCACATAAATTTTTATTACAAGTGCACTTTACCTTTTTTGGCTCGAAAGAGATTAGCTCTTCTCCACCATCTCTTATTTTGGTAACAAGTCAGAGAAAGAGTGGGAGCCAAACTACAGGTAAAAAAATTGAGCACTGGACATTTTCCCCTGACTTTTTTTAAACTTTTAAAGGGCTTTTGCATTTTGAGATTATACTGAATTCTCTTATGGACTTCCATCTGAATACAGTGATTTTTGCCTAAACTCTAAACCCGAAACACTATTTAGCATGAGCAGACTTTCTTCTTGTGAGATTGTGATAGGAAGTACTTCCAGTATGTCTATTTGTGAATGTAAATTTGCAGTAGCAATATCACTTGGTAATCCAGTGTGATCCCCTACACTAGGCACTTGTGATACAGTTGAGTAAAGAGAGCCTGATCAATTACAAAGGCTATAAGCTGGACAAGCAAGCAAAGTGAGCCCCTGTTCTTTAGGATGGAGTCCAGAAGCTGTAGGTGCAGCCAGATTGTGATTCTGCAAATTGGGTGATCTTTATGATGGAGGCTAAAGCTGCAGGCACGGGCAGTGCTTTTCCAAGTTGGGTGATCTTTATGATGGAGTCCAAAAGCCACACAAGTGCAGGCAGATTGTGCTTCTGCAAATTGGGTGTTCCTCTAACTTCTGGATAGATAACTGGGACTTCATAAACTGCAGAAGAACTGTTGTCCAAAATTCTTTGCAGTGGATAATACAAGTATCCACAAAATTGATCGTCCAGTTGCAGAACCCAAATGGAAATAGTGCTTCTATTTAGGTACAGACAGTTTGAAATTGTCATTTGGTCTGGAATAGCAAGTGAACATATTTGATGGAGTTCAGCTCTGAAGGTGTGCTGTGTGTGGAATCTGACACTATACTAGACATGTTGGGTATCCAGGTAGCTGTAGATTGTCCCTTGTGCTCACTTGGGCAATGTTCCAGGTCACGCTCAACAAATCATGTTTGATTGAGGAGCTTGACAAAGTCTTAAAAGCTTTTGATTAGGGCTATAAAAATAGTTGTCATTGTTGAATTCATATCAGATCAACCCTCATGATTTTACCCCATTACCCCCCAAAAAAACAAATGTTAGAAATCCTTTTCCTGCAAATTTCTTGAAGGATTTCAATCTTCAAACCTTACCATGTTGCATTGATGCCAAATTTTATCAAAGGGTTTAGTCCCAAAAAAGAGACAACTCGTATATTTTGTAGCTTTATTATGATCATGTACTACAAATCCATTTGAGCATGAAAATGTAATAACCACACTGGATGTTTATGTTTTGTTTAATTGCATGAGATTACTTACTATATAAAATTAGTGATTCTGAATTTAATGTTTTTATAATATCACTACCATCAAACAAAACAAGAAGCTCTAAATTCTCAAGAGCTTCTTTCTAATTCATTCAACCCAAAGAAGTGATTTGACTCCCCTTATTACATAACAAATCCAAATGTACTTCACAAATGAAATTTCTGTTGCAATTCCAAGAGTGCTCGAATCTAGCATACTGGTTAAATCTATTTTGTGAAATTGTGAATGACAATAAACTTAGGTAAATCTTCTTTTTTTGAAGAATTGGACCAGAAACCAGATCCTGGTTCCATTTATGTGTGGAACCGGAACATTTCTTTTCTTTTTTTTTGGAACTGCAACTGTAAGTTGTTCATAAAAGTAAAGAACCACCTAACATGGGGTTGAACTTCACACTAAAACTTCCACTACTGGATGTAGATTTTCTCATCTAGATGCATACACTTTTATGGAACATGCCCACCCATCATGTGCACAAGTAGTACTCTCGACTTCACTCACACATTGTGTCAAGATGGGGCCAAAAATTTATGCCCCAGCATTGCAGACTGTTGAGTGTTTGAGTGGTAGTGATTGATGGTGAAATATCCACTTAAACATTGAACTTCGTCCTTCATCAAACTATTAAATTGAACTCCAACAAACTACATGTCAAGCTTCGAAAACTTGCAAAGACCTTGCACAGAAGCAAGGTACAAATCACCCACATCACTTTCATATCCTATTGTGCCATCTTGGAGATAAGCATTAACCCACAAAGAAACAAGTAGTTCATTGTGTAATGGTTTTGCCCTCATGGCAAGTTCAAACACATGGGCTTTGTGTTTTATAAAGTATTTTTAATTTTTAAAATGGCATTAAATGAATGGAGATGAAATTGGTTCAATGTTATAGATTGGAAGTGTGTTTGGTAGTTTGAATGCCATATAAATCAATTTGTGAAAATTTGGCTAATATGTTTTTGATACAACTAAGTTGCAATCAGTTTCAAGTGCATTTGTTCATATGTGGTTTAATTGTGATCTAGCTTTTGTTTTGATATCTTTGAATTGAGATTTTAATTTTAATCTATTCATAAAATCTATTAATCATTGTTCATTATTCTAATGGTTGTTGACATTTAAAATGTCAATATTAAATCTCCTAAAACAATGACTCCAAGCAATGATTTGGGGATTTTTTAAGCAAGGCTTCTAGTTTGTTGAGGAACATAGAAGTCCAGCAAGAATGACTTTTATAGATACATATTATATGAATTTCTCTTTGAGTATTTATGTTAAATGTAGCTACTATATATTCAAATCCATAAAACATTGTTGTGTTATAAAAATGTAAGAGCATTTGCATGTTGTACATTGTTATCAAACCATGGCCATCATAAATTGAGATATCTGAATATTTTGATGTATTTATGAATTTATGTATGTCATTTGATGATTATATCTTAGTTTCCAAAATATATAAAACATGTGATACTTGTAGGTTGTGGTCATTATTTATATTTTGATAATGTGATCATAAAGAATTTGTATTGAAGGCTTATATAATAACATGTAAATGATTAAAAAATTCAATTGAAGAACAAAGGTTGTTCAATTTGCAAATGTTTTTAAATGTTTTTATTTTTTCAACTATGTGTTGATCAATGTGAAAGTTTTGAAGTTGGATTGAAGTTAATAAACATAATCCTTTTTTTGTTCAAATGCAAAAAAAAGTTGTGTATAATGTTCCATTTTTTAATAATAATTGGATCAAAAGCTAATTCATCCAGGAATAATCCTTGTGATTGATGAATGATTCTTGCTACTACCAGTTAAATTGGAAATTGAATTTTTGTTGTAATCTCATATTGATTTTTGTTGATTTTTATGTCTTTGGTGATGAATTGGTTCAATTGGTGTCATATTTTTTTGAATATAATTGTTTATATAAAGGTGGATGTATTTTTCTCTAACTAACATTCTTATTTTTGGATTTTGAAACAATATCCAAATTATGGTTTTGCTATGTTAGGATGTTGATGTTTTGAATATACCATTAACCTCATTACACAAGGCCATCAAATGCATAATTTTTAGCACATAATTCAACTAGCATATTTTATTTGATATGAATTATAGTATGTAAACATATAGTTTTACCTAGGTTGTCCAAGTGTGTATAGAATGGTGGGTATGAATGGTGATGAATATCTATAGTTTCAATATTGAATGTTGGGTTGTTTGTTTTGTTAGATATTTTATTTTTAATTTTTTTTCACTAGAATATTTGTATAAAAAATAAGTGTGGTATAATTAATATGTTTGGTATTTGTTGACAACAATTTGAATTAAAATAGTGACTGTATTTTTAAGTTTGTGTGCATCTACAAAATTTGTTTAAAGTTTTTATAAATTGTGCAATAATTGGTCACATGATTATTGTCAATATATAACATTTAATGTTTTTTCCAAAAATTTGGTGATAGTGGATTAATATTGTCATTGTAGGATTCAAAAATACACAACCTTTTATGGGAAGTGTTTGGTAAAAGTCACTTGACAAGATGACATCTACACCACTAAAAAAAATGGTTTTGAATATGTTTTATTACCCTTGATTATCTATAACATCATACATTTTAACATGTACAAGAAATATTTCATCCATAACAATTAGTTGTAATTGTTCATATCAACATGTATTATATTTAAAGAATCTAATGATAAACTTTATACATTTTATAATGTTTGTTGGACAAGTATGTTTGAAGTTGAATGTTTTGTTTGACTATCAACATTAAGTGTAATTTTATTTGTAGATGCCATGAGTAAGGTTTTAATTTTTATTAAGTTTGATGATAGGTTTTTATTATATAATCATAATAATCCTTGAATTATTAGTTTTAAAATAAAAGTGTTATCAATTTTAGCACCTCTTATCAAAAATAGATGTATTGGAATATTGGGGGTACAATTTTTTTGTGCATGACATCATAAAATATTAGTCTTTCTTCTTCATTTAGTTGTTTAAACACAATCTTATATTTTGATTCATCCATTATCATAGAATTTAATGACGTTATGAAACCATCATCTTCAAAATTTTGTGTTTTTCAATCAAATGTACTATGTGATTGAATGATGAAATAATTTTTCAATATTTAATGTGTTTGTAATGGGGATTAAAAGGCATGTGTCACCAATGTCATCATCAATATCGTCATTCCAAATCTTCCATGGATGTGAGGATGATGATTCTGACTTGAATATTGGGTTGGAAACTTTTACAAAGAACATTGAGAAGATTATTAAAATCATTGGCTCTTTCCTTTGCTTATTGACAAGATATAATGAAAGAAGAGCCTATAATATGTTAGCCTTGATGTTAGATCCTAGATTAAAAGTTTAAGATTAATATCTTCTTTTATTGGTCATAAGCATAGGGTGTCCATAGCTAAAA
>Ga0116229_10008468_pt1 | contig 15973 bp, 14 predicted proteins | sample S1TSphgellanicum_3_FD_87313 | JGI IMG/M metagenome (GOLD analysis project Ga0116229, IMG submission 87313) | Host-associated microbial communities from peat moss isolated from Minnesota, USA - S1T2_Fc - Sphagnum magellanicum MG | ecosystem: Host-associated > Plants > Peat moss > Unclassified...
GTTCATGTCGCCCGAGCAGCTCGAGGGGCGAACTGTGACGGGTCACTCGGACTTGTTTTCGTTGGGTGTTAGCCTATTTCAATTGTTGACCGGCCAGCTTCCGTTCACCGCTGATTCGATGACCGGACTGATGCAACAAATCGCTGAAGCGCCGCATCCGCCGCTGCGCGCCTTCCGGCCGGATCTGCCCGCCTGCGTCGAGAGCGTGATCGATCGCGCGCTGGCCAAGAATCCCGCAGATCGATATGACTCGGGGGCCCAGATGGCCGCCGCGCTCGAGGATTGCCGGTCACGCATGCCGAGCGGCCTGCCATGATTGGACGAGATTCATGAGTTTGAAGGGGAAAATCGCCAGCGTCGCCCTCACCGATACCGGACGCGTCCGCGAACACAACGAGGACATGATCGGCACCGAAGCCGACATCGGGCTGTTCGTGCTGGCGGACGGCATGGGGGGCTATAACGCGGGTGAGGTCGCGAGCGGCATTGCCGTCAAGACCATCATCAATTTGGTGCGCGACGCCATCGTGCGCGAAGATCTGAGCGTACCAGACCCCGACACGGGGTTGAGCCGCCCCAGCATCATCCTGCGTGACGCGATCCACCGGGCGAACAAGATCATTTATCACACCTCGAAAACCCAGCCGCAATGCGAGGGAATGGGCACGACGGTGGTCGCGTGCTTGTTCCACGACAACAAGATGTCCATCGCCCACGTGGGGGACTCGCGGCTTTACCGTCTGCGGGACAACCGCTTCGAGCAGATGACCCTGGATCATTCCCTGTTGCAGGAACTGGTGGATCGGGGATTTTATTCGCAGCAAGAGGCGCAGCGCGCCACCAACAAGAACTACGTGACTCGGGCCCTCGGCGTGGAACAAAACGTCGAGGTCGAGATTAATGAGCAGCCGGTCCAGAAGAGCGACTACTACGTGCTGTGTTCCGACGGCCTATCGGACATGATTGAAGATGAGGATATTCATTTAACAATCAGTACCTTTAGTGCTAATCTTGATACCGTCGCTAAGCAGTTGATTCAGCTTTCGAACGACAACGGCGGGCGGGACAACGTGTCGGTGATCATGGCGCACGTAATCGAGCCGTTCCCCGCGCACCGGCGTATATTTGACAAAATATTGGGATGGTTCGGCTAGCAACGTTGAGGGATATGGAGTCTAAATGGCACGCCTGATGCTCAGCCTGGACGGTCAAGTCCTCGCGGAATACAACATGAACAAGGAGCGCTACACCATAGGGCGCCTGCCGGACAACGATATCCGTATCGACAATCCGGCCGTGAGCGGCCATCACTCCCTCATCATCAATATCTTGAACGATTCCTTCCTGGAGGATCTGAACAGCACCAACGGCACGTACGTCAACGGCAAGCTGATCAAGAAGCACGCCATGCAGCATGGCGACGTGATCACCGTCGGCCATCATCAATTGCGCTTCGTCGACAGCCAGGACGGCGATGCCGAGCAAGACGAATTCGAAAAGACCATGGTGATCACGTCCTCATCGCAAGGCGAGGATCGCATCCGCAGAGTCGGCGCCGCCGTGGACCAGGCCGCCAAGGCGGTCGCGGCCAAGCGGACCAGCGTGCCCGACAGCGCGACGGCGCTGCCGAAAGCGAAACTCCAGGTGCTGAGCGGCGCCTTCGCCGGCCGCGAGCTCGAGCTGACCAAGGCGCTCACCACTCTCGGCCGCCCCGGGGTGCAGGTCGCGGCCATCACCCGCCGCGCCGAGGGTTATTTCATCGTGCACGTGGACAGCGGCAAGGATAACGATTATCCGCAGGTCAACGGCGTTCCCATCGGGCCCCAGGCGCGGCGCCTCAACGATAATGACGTCGTGCAGCTCGCGGGCGTCAAAATGGGGTTCTTCGAGAGCTAGCCGAGAGTGTTCCTGGGCGAGTCGCGGAAAAATAACGGCTAGGGGTTGATTCCGCGATGCGCGAATGCGTCGGCGATCTCGGGCGACAGTTTCTTCGCCGCCTCGAGGTCGGCCTGCCCCTCCGCAGTTTTCTGCCGCCTGATCTTGGCGATGCCGCGTCCATAGAGGGACCAGTAATTCCCCGGCGCGAGTTTCAGCGAATCGTCGTAGTCCGCGATCGACTTCTCGTAGTCGCCCAAGCGCAATCGCACGAGCCCTCGATGCTCGAGGGTCTGGACGTAGAGCGAACTGCCCTTGGGCGCCAGCTTGAGCGCGGCGCTGCAGTCGCTCTGCGCCTTGGATAGATCCTCGCCCAACAGAGCCTTCGCCCAACAGCGGCCACTCAAGGCCTGACTCAGTCGCGCATCGTCGTGATGAAACTCGATCCAGAGATCGAATTGCGCAATCGATCTTGCGAGCCGGTCGGTGCGGCCGTAATCATCGGCGAGGGACAGCCTGAGGTCCGCTTCCTTCGGCGCAAGCCGGTCGACGGCGTCGAAGTCGGCCATGGCGCCGTCGGTGTCGCCGCGCTCCAGCCGCAGGGCCGCGCGCGCGGCCAAGAACCGCACGTCAGTCGATTTTAGTTCGATCGCCCGATCGAAATCGGTCATCGCGGGTTCAGGTTGCCGGTTTTCGCGATACACCAAACCGCGTTGGTAGAAATACTCGGCGTTGTCGGGTGCCAACTCGCAGGCGTGCGTCAAATCGCGAAGCGCATGCTCAAAATCGCGCCGCCCGGCGAATGCATTGCCGCGTTGGCTGTAGCCCGCGGCGTTGACGGGTTCGTTGGGGTCCGTGTGGTCCTCAGCCGCGGGTTTTGCCGGCGACCGCCGCTCCAGGTCGAACACGGGGCCGCCGTTATAGGTAAAGAAAAGCTCGTGCAGATTGTTCGAGACATAGATTCTATGCGAGAGAAAGAAATCCGCGCCCAACAGCATCTCCGCGTTGTCGAGACCAATGTCGCCGAAACGCAACTGGGCGTTGCGGATTTCCTCATCGCCAATCTTGAAGCTCGAAAAACGTCCGAGATAGGTTTTGACCGCGCTGCGCCCGATGCCGGTGTTGTAGCCCGCATCGACGACACCCGCACTATCGGGCTTGATGCCGGCGCGCTCGGCGGCTCTCAGCGACAGCACCGAAGTCTCCGCACCCGTGTCGAACATGACTCGGATCTTGGCGCCGTTGAGGAACGCCGTCCCGATGGTATGCGGCGCGAGCGCGGTGGTTCGATCGATGTCAATCAGGGAATAGGGCAGCGGCTCCTTGGCCCAATACGCCAGCAGCGTGTGCTCGCATTTCTCCGAGCGCCACAAGCGGATCGCGCCCTTGGCGAGATCATACTCGACGTCTGCGAGGCGCAGAAAGTTTTGGCCGAGCAGCCCAACGCTGCCTCTGCCGACCTCGCCACCGCCGACCAGGAACTGCACGTTGGGTATGGGCACCCCGGCAAAGGTCAACACCTTGACGGTTGCGATCGAGGCGTCGGTACGTCCACCGACGCCGGACAGGTAGAAACCAAAGGGCGCCGGCGACAGCCGGAGCCTTAGTTGTGCGGCGCTGGCGGGGCTGATCGAGCTGTAAAAGGCGCCGCTGTCGATCGTGAATTGAACGTCTTCATCATTGATTTTCGCGTTGACGAGCGGCCGCGTGCCCTCCATGGTGACGGGTATGTCCACCAATTTCCTCAGATTGCAGGTCGCCGGTGCGGGCGCCGCGAGGCAGGGCAGCCCCATCACCACGAGTACCGCGAAGCAGAGGCGCGGGCAGAGCGTGTGCCGGCCGCGGTTGAATGACTTCCCTGTTTCTGATTTCACCGCCAAGAGTCTGCGCCCAGTCATCCGGGGGGTCAAAGACTAGCGCAGCGTCACCGCTACACGCTGGCTGATTCCGCACAATAATTCATAGGGTATGGTACCGGCCCACACGGCGATCTCCTCGACCGGCAGCCCCTCCCCCCACAGAACCACGGGGTCGCCCATTGCCGCGCGCCGCCGCAGATCGGTCACGTCGATGGCGATCATGTCCATCGACACTCTGCCCGCCAGGCTCGCGCGTTCGCCATTGACCAGCACCGGCGCGCCCGACGGCAGGGCGCGCGGATACCCGTCTCCGTAACCCACTGCCACGATTGCCAAACGCGTGGGCCGGGCCGCGGTCCAATCCCCGCCGTAACCGACCCGCTCGCCGGGCACCAGGTCTTTTCTCGCGATCACATGCGAGTGCAGGGTCATGACCGGCCGCAGCCCATAGTCGGCACCGATCGAGCCGGCGACGGGCGAGACGCCGTACAAGAGCAGGCCAGGGCGTACCCAGTCGGCCTGGGCATCCGCAAAACTCAGCATGCCGGCGGAGTTCGCGATGCTGCGTTCACCCGCGAGGCCACGGGTCGCCGCGGCGAAGCGTGCGAGCTGTTCGGCGGTCGTCGAGAGCTCCGGTTCATCGGCCGAGGCCAAGTGAGTGAACAGGTTGACCGGCGACCGCACCGCGGCGAGCGCGGCGAGTGCCGCATGCGCCTCGTCGAACGCCACCCCCTTGAAGCCGAGCCGATTCATGCCGCTGTCGAGCTTGAGCCACACTTTGAAACTCATGCCGGGTGGGGCCGCGCGCAAAAGTTCGATCTGTTCCGCGGTGTGAACGACGAGCTCGAATCCCGCCCCGGCCGCCGCCTCGAGTTGTTCGCGGTCGAATACGCCCTCGAGCAACACCGTGGGTGCATCGATACCGGCCTGCCGCAGGCAGAGCCCCTCGTCGACTCGCGCAACCGCGAATGCATCGGCGGATTCGAGCGCGCGCGCCACCGCGACCAGCCCATGGCCGTAGGCGTTGGCCTTGATGACCGCCATCACGCGCGACTTGGGGGCAGCGCGCCGCACGACGTCCATATTGTGGCGCAGCGCGCCGCCGTCGATCGTCGCGCTCACCATGGGCGTCACGTGTGCCTCGCCATGGACCTACCGGAAGACGCCTTCGGCGTACGATTCCGGTGCGTAATTCTCGAACTTCGTATACTCCCCCAGAAAGGTGAGCTGAAAATCGCCGGTTGGACCGTTACGCTGCTTGGCGATGATGATGTCGGCGATGCCCTTGCGGGTGGTGTTCTTCTCGTACACCTCTTCCCGATAGATCAACAGAATGAGGTCGCTGTCCTGTTCGATGGCGCCGCTTTCGCGCAGGTCCGACATCACCGGCCTCTTCTCCACCCGCTGCTCGACACCTCGATTGAGCTGCGACAGCGCGATCACCGGCACTTTGAGTTCCTTCGCGAGTGCCTTCAAGGAGCGCGAAATCTCGGAAATCTCGGTGGCGCGATTCTCCTTGGTGCCGGCGACCTGCATCAATTGCAGGTAATCGACCACGATCAAATCGAGCCCGCGCTCGCGCTTCAAGCGCCGGGCTCGCGCACGGATTTCCGTCGGCGTGAGCGCCGGGGTCTCATCGACGAAGATGCTGGCGCCGCCGAGTTGAGTCATCGCGGAATCGATTCGCGGCCAATCGTCCTCGCTCAAGCGGCCGGAGCGCAGGTTGCTCTGATTGATGCGGCCGAGGGAGGAGATCATGCGCAGAGTCAGGGATTCAGCCGACATCTCCATGCTGAAGATCGCCGCCGACTTGCCCGAACCGAGGGCGGCATTTTCGGCGATGTTCACCGCCAGGGTGGTCTTGCCCATGGAGGGCCGTCCCGCCACGATGATCAAGTCTCCCGGCTGCAAACCCGACGTCATCTCATCGAGCTGCTTGAAGCCGGTCGAAATTCCGGTCATCTTGCCGTCGGAGTGATACAGCTCGTCGATTCTATTGACGACGTCCGGCAGGATACTCTTGACCGTTCTGAAACCCACTTTGCCGCGCGAGCCACGCTCGGCAATCTCGAATACCGCGCGTTCGGCATCGTCGACGATTTCGCGCGCTTCCCGCCCTTCGGGTTCGAGCGCACTGCCGGCAATGAGATTGCCCGCGGTAATGAGCTGGCGGAGCACCGAACGCTCACGCACGATGTCCGCATAAGCGCGAATGTTGGCGGCGGTGGGTGTATCGCGCGCCAGAGATCCCAGGTACGCGAGGCCGCCGACCTGGTCCAGCAATCCCTGGCTCTCCAGATGCCCGGAGAGCGTCACGGCATCACAGGGTTGATTGCGCTCGATCAGCCCGCCGGCGGCTTCGAAGATCAACCGATGATCGTTGCGGTAAAAATCCTCGGCGAGGACGCGATCGGCGATCTGGTCCCATGCCGCGGCGTCGAGCATCAAGCCGCCGAGCACGGATTGCTCGGCTTCGACCGAATGTGGCGGCAGCCGCAGACCGTCGCCGGCGGCCATGCGCAATCCCTGAGCGCTACTCTTCTGCAACGATGCTGACCGCCAGGGTCACATCGACGTCGGTATGGAGGTGCAGTTGCACCTGATGGTCGCCCGTAACGCGCAGCGGTCCGGTGGGCATCCGCACTTCGCTGCGGCTGATCGGCTGGCCCGCCTTGACGGCCGCTTCGGCGATATCCGCGGTGCCGATGGACCCGAACAGTTTGCCCTCGGCGCCCGCCTTGGCCTTGAGCTCGAGTTTGAAGTTCTCGAACCTGACGGCGCGCGCCTGGGCCGCGGCGAGCTCTTCGTTCGCCTTCGCCTCGAGTTCATGCCGCTGCGCTTCGAACTTGGCGATATTCGCCGCGGTCGCCATCGTGGCCCGCCCGGTCGGCACCAAGAAATTCCGCGCGTAACCCGACTTGACCTTGACGCGATCGCCGATCTGGCCGAGGTTCGCAACCTTCTGCAACAAAATGATATCCATGTGCTGGGCCGCCGTGGTCTAGTGCTGATCGGTGTACGGCAGGAGCGCCAGAAACCGTGCCCGCCGTATGGCGAGTTGTAGCTGGCGCTGGTAATGAGCGCGCGTGCCGGTGATGCGGCTCGGAACGATCTTGCCGGTCTCGGTGATGTAGCTCTTGAGCGTCGTCAAATCCTTGTAATCGATCTGCTTGACGTCATCGGCCGTGAATCGGCAGAACTTCTTGCGGCGAAAAAAACGTGCCATGCGGGTCTCCTAAAATTTGCCTAACGAGGGTCAGCGCGCGCCCATGGGCAGGTCGTCATCGTCACCGTCGTCGCCGAAGTCGTCATGGCGCCGGGCATTCTCATCCGGAGCGCGGGCCATGGGGGAGGCCTCGGTCACCGCCTCGTCCATCTTCACCACCAGGTGGCGCAGCACCGCGTCGCTGAAGCGAAAGGAGCCGGTGAGTTCGGTGAGCGTCTTTTGATCGCACTCGATGTTGAGCAGCATGTAATGCGCTTTGTGAACTTTGGAGATCGGAAACGTCAGCTGGCGCCGGCCCCAATCCTCGAACCGATGGACCGCTCCGCCGCCGGCGCTGATCATGCCCTTGTAGCGATCGACCATCGCAGGAACTTGCTCGCTCTGGTCCGGATGGACCAAGAGCACTATCTCGTAATGCCGCATTGTAGGCTCCCTACGGTTTGAGCCTCCCGTTGCGAGCGGTGAGGCAAGGAGTAAAGCCGGTCGGCCGGCGAAAAAGAGGGCGAAGGATACGCGTTTGAGGGCGCACCGGTCAACTCGCCTCAATGCCCCGAACGAGGCCTCAAGTCCGCGGACCAGGCCTCAAGTCCGACCGACTCCCAGGCGCTGCCTGCGCGCCTCGAACAGGACGACGCCCGCCGCCACCGACACATTCAGGGACTCCATGCGTCCGGCCATCGGAATGCTCATCAAGAAATCGCACTTCTCCCGGGTCAGGCGCCGCATACCGCTTCCCTCGGCTCCCAGAACCAGAGCCAGGGGACGGTCGAGGTCCGCGGCATACAGGGATTGCGGTGCCTCACCGTCGGTACCCGCCACCCAGATGCCGCGTTCCTTGAGCAAATCCAGGGTTCGCGCCAAATTGGTGACCGTCGCCACGGGAACGAATTCGGCGGCGCCCGCCGCCACCTTGCGCACCACCGCATCCACCGCCGCGGCTCGATCGCGCGGAATGATCACCCCATGAGCGCCCGCGCCGTCCGCGGTCCGCAGACAGGCGCCCAGGTTATGCGCATCGGTAACCCCGTCCAGGACCAGCAACAGAGGCGCCTCGCGCAGTTGACTTAACGCATCGAGGAGCCCGCTCTCGTCCCAGGGCTTCAAGGGTCGCACGGCGGCGACCGCGCCCTGATGCACCACGTCGCCCACGAGTTTGGCCAGCGCGGCGCCGTCCACCGTTTGCACGTGCACGCCGGCCTGCACGGCCCGTTCCCTCAAGTTCCGGCTGCGCGCATCGGCGCGCGGCTGCGCCATCCAAAGTTCCAGCACTCGTTCCGGGGCTCGCTCCAGGACCGCGTTGATCGCATGCAAACCGTAAACGAAGTTACGTTTGGACTCAGCCACGCCCGCCGCGTCCACCGCGCCCGCCACGCCCACTGCGCGACGGCCCGGAGCCGCCACGCGAAGACCCGCCACCGCCCCCGCGCCGCGCGCCGCCGTCGCCACCACCGCGGCGCGGCGCCCGGACCGTACCGGAACCCACCGCTCCATCCGCATCGATCAAGTCGAAGTCGATCTGGCGCTGGGTGAGATCGACGCGGCTCAATCGGACGCGCACCGCATCTCCCATTTGCCATCGCCTCCCGGTCCGCTGGCCGACGAGACCCATGCCCCCGGTCTCCAACTCCCAATAGTCGCCGGGAATCGCGGAGATATGGACCAAGCCGTCGATCGGCATGTCCTTCAGCTGCACGAACAATCCGAACTCGAGGGCACTCGTGATGGTGGCATCGAAGGTCTCGCCGACGCGCGGTTGTAAGTACAGGCACTTGAGATAGCCCATCACATCGCGCGACGCATCGTCGGCACGCCGCTCGCGCTGCGAACTCTCCGCGCCCAGCGTTTGCAATTCCGCGGTCGAGTAGCGGCGGCCGGACGGTGAATTCGGCAGTACCGCGGCCTTGATCGCGCGGTGCACCAGCAGATCCGGATAGCGGCGGATGGGTGAGGTGAAGTGGGCGTATTCCTCGAGCGCGAGACCGAAGTGTCCGATATTCGTTTGCTGGTACACGGCCTGGGCCAAGGAGCGGATGACCAGACTTTCGAGCAGTAAGCCGTCCGGTCTTGCGGCCAGCCGCTCGACCAATTGACGAAACTCGCGGGGCGTCGGCTTCTCCGAAAACGCGGCGCCCACCTGCAACGCATTCAACACCTTCTGCAACTCGGTGACGCGTTTGTCCTCCGGTTGACCGTGCACGCGATACAGGCTGCCGGCTTTGGCGAGCCTAAGCGCCACCGCCGCTTCCACGTTGGCGGCAATCATGCATTCCTCGATCAAGCGGTGCGCGTCGTTGCGCGTCACGGCGTAAAAGCCCTCGATTTCGCCGTTGCCGCCGATCCGCGCCTTGGTCTCGCCGCCGCGAAAATCGAGCGCGCCGCGCGCATCGCGTGCCGTCTTGAGCGCACCGTACACCGCGTGCAGCATGTCCAATGAGGTGCGGATGGCGGGCGTCAAGTCCTCGTCGGTCGACTCACGCGGGTTCTGCAGGTAGCGCCACGCCCGATCGTACGTGAGGCGCGCGTGCGAGCGGATCACCGCCTCGTAAAACACGCTCTTACCGGGCTTGCCCGCCTTGCTGATCCGCATGTCGCATACGAACGCCAGCCGTTCGACCCGCGGCATGAGTGAACACAGATTATTGGAAAGGTGTTCGGGCAGCATCGGAATGACGCGATCCGGAAAATACACGGACGTCGCGCGCGCGCGCGCTTCGATGTCGAGTTCGCTGCCAAAGCGCACGTAGTTGCTGACGTCGGCAATGGCGACGACGAGCCGCCAGCCGCCGCCGCGGAGGGCCTCGGCGTACACGGCATCGTCGAAGTCTTTCGCGTCTTCCCCGTCGATGGTGATCAACGGTGTAGCGCGCAGATCCTCGCGGCCGCGGTAATCGTCAGGCTGCACATCGGGCGCAAACCGGTTTGCGGCTTGCACCACGGCGGGCGGGAATTCCTCCGGCAGGTCGTGTCGTAGGATGGCGAACCGGGCGGCCAGATCGGACGCACGCAAGTTACGCAGCACTTCGACGATGCGGCCGCGAGCCGGGGTATCCCCCTGCGGCCGCTTGGTCACTTCGACCACGACGTTGTCGCCGTCCTCGGCGCCGTTACGATCCTCGGCGGCGACCTCCACGGAATACCAATGGCCGGGATCCTCCGGTGCGACCGTGCCGCGTCCGTGACCGGCGCGCCACACGCCGCCGATGAGCACCGGCGCATCGCCGACCCGACGGATCAGGCGCGCGATGCGGCGGCCGCGTTCATTCATACCGACCGCCAACACTTCGACCCGGTCGCCGTGCATCACGGTGGCCGTGTCGGCCCGGGCCAGAACCAGCGGTGCCGAACCGTCATCCGGCATCACCAGCACATCGCCATTCGCGCGGCCGCGAACCCGCCCGGCCACGCGCTCACCCTCCCCGGCCGTCGCGAAACCGTTCGGTCCTTCGATTGCCTGCCCGTCGCGCACCATCGCCGCGAGCCGTTTCGCCAATGCGTCGCGCTGGGGGGCCGTGTCCAACCCCAAGCGTTTCGCAAGCCGCGCCGCCGTGAGGGGCTCCGGCGCTTCCGCCAGATGCTTGAGCAGCAACTCGCGGCTCGCGATGGGATCCGCGTAGCGGGCCTTCTCAAATTCCAGGTTCGGGTCTAGGGCGCGCCAATCGGCGCCGGCGCTCGCCGCCGGTGCCTCTTTGGGTCGCCGCGAGCCCCTGGGTCCACGTCGTGTCATGGTTTATTGTGTCACGTTTCCAGGCCGGCGGCGTCGAGGAGCGCGCGCAGCGGCGCGAGTTGCCGTTCGTAATGCCGCCACTGGGACACCGAAGAGTCATACAGGGGCCTGCGCACTTGGGCTGCGCTGGCGGTGGTCGTAGCCGACGGATTGCGATGAAACATGCCGCAGTCCTCCTCCCACTCCAGAGCGCAAAACTCCAGCAACTTGCGCGTTTCACCGGCTTGATCCGCGACCAGCGATTCGTAGCTCAAAGGGTAAATCGCCCCCGGCATGGTCGATCGCCAATGATCCATCAACTTCCGATAGGCGATGTAGTACTGCGCGAGCTCCGCAAGATCGTAGGAAAACGGATAGGCATCTTCGAAAAGCATTTTGTACATCGCATAGCAGGCGGCCATGGGGCGGCGGCTGACGTGGACGATCTTGGCGTTCGGCAAGGCCCTTAAGATCAAGCCGCAGTACAAATAGTTCAACGGCATTTTGTCGGTGAAGCGCGGCTCCTCGGTGGCGCGCCCGTCTTGGCTGGGCCGCCCCTCTGGGGTGACGGGCGGGTGGCGTAGAGTCGACCATGCATGCGCGAGGTAATCGTGCCCCAGTGCCGCGAAATCCAGCTCCGCGGAGCGGGCCACGAGCTCCCGCCGCGACAGCGCGGCGCCGCTCCGCCGCCGCAACGTAGCCACCAGGCTCGAGGCGAAATGATGCATTTCTCCGCCGGCGACGATGCGCGAGTGGCTGCCCAAGATCCTCTCAACGAGCGTCGTGCCGCTGCGCGGCATTCCGACGATGAAAATCGGCGACTGCGCACTGGCTCTTGCATCGGTCCGCGACGGCGCCGCCGGAAACGCTTCGATGATCCAATCGACGGTGGCCACATCCGTGCGCACGTCGTAGCGCATGTGTTCACGCCGGCATTTGGCGCCGCGCGCGAGCTGTTCGAAGGACTCGGTGTAAGACCCGAGATCCTCCAATTCCTTGGCGAGTGCATAGCGCAGCTGCACCTCCGCGCGCCAGTCGGGCAGCTCGCCCGCGAGCAATGCCTCGAGCTCAGCGACGTGGTTGCGCGCCGCGGTCTGCGGGCGCAAGTCCGAGCGATTGCGGTAGGCCTCGAAATCCGTCGGCTTGAGGGCGATAACCCGGTCGTAATCGATTTCCGCCGCGTCGATCTGCCCGAGAAACCGCCGCGTCGCCGCGCGGTTGTAAATGAAATGCGGATTGTCGGGCGCGAGTGCAACCGCCGCATCGAAGGCGGCCAGTGCCCGCGCTTGATCGTTGGCCTTGCTGAAAATTCCGCCGATCGCATCCAGCAGCACCGGATCCCCCGCGGCCCGCCGCTGCGCGGCGGCGGCGGCCTCGAGGGCGGCCGGCACATCGCCTTGCGCCAGCAAGCAGGCCGCGCGCTGCACTTGAAACCTCGGATTCTCAGGCTCCATGGAGAGCGCCTGCGCATTGCGGGCGGCGGCCTCGGACACGCGCCCGAGACCCATCGCCACCTGACTCGCCGCATGCCAGCCGGCGGCTATCAGCGGGTGCTCGCGATTGAACCGCGCACAGGCGGCCTCCGCCGTGCGCCAGTCGCGCGCCCGGATCAGGCGCATGAGTTCCGCGTACGAAGAAGGCTGCACGGCTCGAGTCAGCGCCCCTTGCGCCGCGGCGACGCCGCGCCGTGCGCCATGCCGGGGATATAGGCGTCGGAAATGAGTTCCTGGCAGTGGCGCGCGAACGCGTCCACCAGCCGCGTCTTCTTCAATTGCGTCAACGTGGCAATGCCGAGGCGCGTCGGCGGCGGGTCGCCGCCCAATGGCACCTGGCAGACACGGCGGCCATCGAGCGCCAGGTCGGATTTCGGCCGCACATTGACCAGCGAATAGCCGAGGCCATTCGCCACCATGGAGCGAACGACTTCTTGTTGTGCGGAAGACCAGAAGATCGTCGGCTCCAATCGCTCGCGGATGAAAAGTGCCAGAAAATATTCCCGGCTCATGGGCAAATCGAGCAGCACCATCGGCAGGGCCGCGAGTTGACTCAATCGAACGCTGCGCTCCCGGGCCAGCGGATGCGATGCGCCGAACAGTGCGTACGGCGGCAAGCTGGCGAGGGGCAAGAATGTCATGTCCTCGCTGATCTGTAAATCGTAAGTGATCGCCATTTCGATTTCGGCGGCGCGCAGACTCCGTAGCAGGCCCTCTTGATGACTCTCGAACGGACGGATATGAGTGCCGGGAAAAGCCTTGTGGAAGCTGCGCACCGCCTCCGGCATGACGATCGGCGCCAACGTCGTGAACCAACCGACGGAGAGTTCGCCGCGCATTTGCTGACTGATGTCCGCGGCCGCGGAATATAGACCGTCGGCCTGTTTCAGCAATTGCTTGGCTTCACGCAGCAAGGCACGGCCGGCCGGCGTGAGCGACAAACCCTGCGCATGATGGCGCAGGAAGAGTTGCACCTCCAATTCGCGCTCGATGTGCGAGATGGCCGTCGATATCGCCGGCTGGGAAATATTCGCCCGTTTCGAGGCCAGGGTGATGCTGCCGGTCTCCGCGGCCGCGATGAAATACCCCAATTGCCGAAAGGTGAATTTCATCCCGCCGCGGGCCGGCTCACAAGTCGCCCGGAACCCCGAACGCCGGAGCCGCGCCGGGACGGAGCGCCCGCTGCACGTAGTCTTCGATTTGCGGGGCGTAAATGCGCCAAATCGCGTCGAGCGCGGCGATCGGATCAGCTTCACTCCAATCGACGCGCAAGTCGACGATGGGCCAGGAGACCTCACGCACGATCAGCAGCCCCGCGGAGCGCACCGGGCCCGCCTCCCCGCCCTGGGCCAAGGCCGCCCGCAAGGCATCGAGCAAACGCTCGCCGAAATGCCCGCGCGCCGACTCGAAGGCGTCCACCATGGCGGCCGGAATCTCGCCGCGCGCCAATAGATTTCCCGCCGCCGCGCAATCTCCGCCGCAGGCTGAGGCCGCTTTTCCGAGTGCGTGCACTCCGGTGTGAACGGCCGGTGCGCCGCCCGGACCGATCGCCAGCACTTGGCGATAGTCCGCGAAGGCCGTGGCGCGCAGTGCTTGTCCAAGCGCGACGGCGGCGGGCGCACCGTCGCCCAGCGAGGCGAGGATTTTGGGACCCAGCGCGGGATCGGTGATGTTTTGCGTCGCCACCGCGCCCGTCCCCGCGCGCGCATGCGCGCAGCGCGCTGCCACCGCCGGCGAGGAAGAGGCGATGGCCACGCCCAACATGGGCGGATCGAAGCATCGGCCGACGATCGAAAACGTCATCGTTCAATCTCCGTCGGGGACCACCGCGATCACGTCCACTTCGACCAGCCATTCGGGCCGGGCGAGGCCCGCCACCACGATTCCGGTGGACACGGGATAGACTCCCTGCAGCCGGCGTCCGATGGTGCGGTACACGGCCTCGCGATAGCGCGGATCGGTCAGATAGATCGTCACCTTGCAAATATGCTCGAGCCCCGCACCCGCCTCGCTCAACAGTTGTTCGATATTGGACATCGCTTGCTCGGCCTGGGCGCCGGCATCCCCGACTCCCACATTGACGGCGGTGTCCAAGTCCTGGCCGACCTGGCCGCGCACGAACACGGTTCGGCCGCGCGCCACGACGACCTGGCACAGGTCATTGTCGAGTTTCTGCTCCGGGTAGGTGTCGCGGGTGTTGAACTTACGGATTCGAGTGTGCATGGTTGACTCCGAACAGGGAACGGGCGGCCTCGGTCGCTCGAGCCGCGCCGACGGCAGCTGATGCGCCCACGGCGGGTACGTCCACCCCGGGTGCGACCACGCCCGGCGCTGCGTCCAAGGAACGCGCTTGCGACGCGAACCAGTGGCTGACCGCCGCATCGCCGGCGGCGCGCTCGGATGGCGCGAGCACGCGCGGCGAAAGATCCGCGGCCTTGCGGACGAATTCCAGCGGTCCCTCCCAATCGAAATTCCGGTACACCGCATTGAGATGGGCGAACGGCGGCGATTGGGCAAACAGCTGGAAGGTCAGGCGATGGCCCGCGTAGTCGGAGTTCAGCAAGTCGCGCGCGAGCGCCAGCAGCTTGCGCCGGTCGTCGGCCACCCAATTCTCATTGACCGAATAGAACTTCTCCAACCATGGCTTGGTCTCGGGTGCATCGAACGCCGCCTTGTCGGGCGTGACGCAGATCTGTCCGCCGCACAGCTCGCGCGCAATGTGCATCATTTGATGCATCTGCGAGCAGGCGTGCACGCGTCCACAGTACAGCAGGGATTGATTCGGCATGAGCAGTCCCGCCGGGCTCTGCTCCGCCAGGGTGATCGCCGCGGTCAGATGCGCATTGATGCCTTCGCGGTACACCGCGAGCTCGGCCAATTTCTCCTGCACCGCTTGCTGCTTGTCGAGCCCGGTCTGGCGGGCATTGAACAGCGCCGCGCCGATCAACATGTCGGCCCACTTGAGAGTGCGCTGCACGAAGGCAAACGCCGAATAGCGATGCAGGGTGGCACGAATGAACGTCGCCGCCTTGGTGTGCCGATAAAAGAGCACGTTCTCCCACGGAATGTGCACGTCGTCGAAAATGACGAGCGCGTCGACCTCATCGAAGCGCGCCGCCAGCGGATAGTCCGCGGCGGGAGCCCGGCCGGCGAAACCCGTGCGGCAGATGTACTTGAGGTTGGGCGATCCCAGATCGCAAATGAAGCCGACCGCGTAGTCCGACAACGCCGCGTTGCCCCAATTGGCGATGGTCGGTTTGGTGAATGCCTGATTGGCATAGGCCGCGGCCGTTTCGTATTTCGCGCCGCGCACGACGATCCCTGAATCCGTTTCCTTGACCACGTGCAAGAGCATGTCGGGGTCCTGGTCCTGCGGCGGCTTGGACCGGTCGCCCTTGGGATCGGTGTTCGCGGACACGTGAAACGGATCGGTGCACAGGACCGACTGGATGTGGCGGCGGATATTGGCCGAGAATTGCGAATCGACCTCGTTGAGCACGTCCTGGCCGTCGTACAGCGACCACATTTCACCGACCGTCTCATCGCCGACCCGGGTCACCACTCCGCCGACCGCTTCGAGCACGGTGTCGGTGGCGCGGCGCTTGTCCCACCAGTCCTGCTGCGTGCGCGGCAATTTGTTGGCGACGGCGTTGTACTCGCCGTCCGCGCGGTACGCGAGGATGTCGCGCGTCGCCTTCTCGTGCTGCATATCGTAGATGCGGGCGCGGATGTCGATCAGCGGTTTGAGCATGGGATTCCGCGTGACGTCGTTGACCCGCTCGCCGTTGATGTACACCTCGCGAGAGTCGCGAATGGA
>Ga0116229_10008472_pt1 | contig 15968 bp, 10 predicted proteins | sample S1TSphgellanicum_3_FD_87313 | JGI IMG/M metagenome (GOLD analysis project Ga0116229, IMG submission 87313) | Host-associated microbial communities from peat moss isolated from Minnesota, USA - S1T2_Fc - Sphagnum magellanicum MG | ecosystem: Host-associated > Plants > Peat moss > Unclassified...
CACACTCCCATGTGAGAGACTTTTTACTTAAAGATAAATTTGTTAAGATTCCTTAATAGCCTCAAGAAGAAACACACAAAACAGAACTAAACTTCAAACCTATAGAAAGAAAGACAAATTAAATTAGGCCTTCAAAAAATTGTCTAGGTCCCTCAACATTTACACAATCACAGCCCAGGTTAATAAAAACTTTAGAAATTGGAAGCACTCAAAATTATCCAGACGTCCAAAAGGCTTGAGACCATTGCGATATCTCTGTAGTCAAGGGATTTGGAGCTAAAGATTCAGCATATTTCCCCAGCTATTAAGTGAGGAAACCAAAAACTTGTGAATATTGATAACACTCCATGAGAGAAGCCAGGTAAAGAGTAGACAGGAGGAGACAAAGGGAAACCAAAGACTGAAAAGGATAACTTTTTAACCAAAGACCGCAGATTTAGAGGGCTTGGATTGTACATGATGACTTATAACCAGACTCTGACCTTATTACCCAACTTGAGTTGAGGAAGTTTGTTTAGAATGAAGAACATATGAACCAAAATTTTGGACTTAAAGAAAAAAAAGAAAAAGAAAAAAAAAGGTAGCAACACCATAGCCACTTCCCCAACAACCTGCCCTCTACCCTTGCCAACAATTAACAAAGGATCAAGCTAGAGGATGGTAGCCACATGAAGTTGAGATGCAAAACACAAAAATCTAAAAGGTCCAATGAAGGGGCTCAACCAGGCACTGGTGACCTGACACAATGGTGACAAGCACATCAGAAGCTTGTGCGTAGTGAGAATAGATGGTGGCAGCAACTTTCTTGGGCCTGTTCCCCAATTCCATGGATCTAGGAAATTCACCTCAAAGTCATACCTATTGACAGGAATTCCCTGCTCATTGAGCACAAAAACCAGCATTGCTAGAGATGTACCTAGTGTTTGACATGCATCAGACCACCAGGAACAAAAGTTTCAGTAAGAACCAAAAGATGTTGTGAACAGTGAGTAGGATCTGGACATGTTGTGAACCCAATGCATTCCAAAGACTCATGCCACACAGATGAACGTACAATCACCCATTTCCACACTTAAACTAGTGCTTGAAATTGCATTCACAGTATCAGTCTATGTCAGACTAATCCCACTCCGCCTCTATCAGGTCTCCTTCATCTAGATGAACCATGAACTGTAGCTAGAACTAGGAATGCTATTCAGAAACAATTACACATGGGCAAACCTGTCACAAGTACTACCACCCTCAAAAATGTGGGGCCTGTCAAGGAAAAACTCACTTTGTCAATGTCCACTTGATGAGGATTGTCATTGTCAACCATGCAAATGGGCTACACTGCATCTATGCTTCAGAACCTTAGACCACCTAAATGAAGGCCACAACTACTACTATTTGTCAACAGCATCCCAAGAACTGTCCTGATAACTTCCTTGAGAATTGGAGAAGCAGCGATTCATGATGCTAGGGACTCTGCAAGATCAACAACAGAGAAATTAATTGGTCAAGAGCTAGCACATCAATCACAGTTTTTACCTACATAAGTACTCTGAGAACTTCTTGAAACTAATGATTTGAAGCCAACATTGATTAGAGATGAAAGAGAATGATCTTTTTCGGACAAAACTAAAAGTCCGCTACCTTAGGAAGTGCCAAGTGCCAGGATGAAATGGAGTACATCATTCAAAGCTGTGATGTATTCTTACATCTAAGAATCTATTTGTGAATTTTCCCTTGTTTGTCCACTGACAGTCATCTAACTCAGTGTGGCACCCATTAAACCAGTTCCTTCTTCACTTACCAGGGAAAAGAATACTCCAAAAACTCAAACATGAGAATATCAACTCACACAAGGTATATCCTCAACACAGGGTTTAGCCATGGATAGATGGACATGAGTTAGCAACTGAACTACAGATCTGCTAATGGAAGACCTCTAAAGACCACCTGAATGAAAAGCTATAATATAGCATGTGAAGGAAAAAACAAGATGACTGTGGAGGCTGGACAAAACTTACAGTCGTATTCTAAGAGAACCCAGATCCAGCACCACATTTACATTCCAGGCTGACTCTCTTTGTCTCTCCGTGTTGCACTCCACAGATTGTACACCAAAATTGACACCCATAGACCCGCCCATTCATAACTTGTTCTCTTGCCATTTCCCTGCCACTTTAATGTGTCACAACATTAGCAAAAAGGCAGGGCATAGAGGAGAGGATCTCAAGGAGTGCTGGCAATCCCATCCACCAAACCAGTTCACTGACAAGAAATGAGTGTTTCTCAGAGCAGATCAAGTACAACTAATGAGAACTATTCATGCAACTAACCCCAAGAAGGATTCAAGTCAAAAGCAATGAATGCCTGAAGAGGATTCCAAGGTGTGCTTGTATCTGTCAGACTGCAGAGAAAACTCCTAACTAAGATTTTGAAGGTAACCATTATGTCAGTTCCAGCAAAAACTAACACGACAAGAAAGAGTATGGTCATCACCTTATGAGCATCACTCATGAAGTGTATGATCATCACCTTCCCTGGTATGCTGCACAAACAGGACAATAAGTCATGTCCAGGAACAGATGTCCATGTGTGTGTTACCAACATACATATCTATCAGATCGCAAAGAAAACTCAAGAATTACACATTGAAGGTAAACATTGTTTCAGTTCTGGCAAAGTCAAAACCATAAGCATGTGAGTGTCACTAACAAAGTATCAGATCATCACCTTCACCATGAATGTAAGTGATGAGTGATCCCCACTAACTTCATCATCTCCCAAATACAACATAACCTCAATGGAGTACTCATCAAGTAAATGGCATTGAAACTGTGACAAAATGCTGGAACATGTGCTGAAAGAGCAGAATAATCAAGGCAGACTCATGCAAAGCTGAAGCCAGTAATTGGTTGAGAATATTGGCTATTCTCCTGGGTTTATGGGTCACCAATTATGACATATCCATTATGTAAACGTATCTAAGATATTGCAGAGAAAACTCCATAACAATGGGAAGGCTTGGTCATGAGTCTGGAAGAGACGAGGGAACATGTCCCCACATACAAATAGGGCAGGTCAACACAGGGACTTTTGCTCCAGAAGTTCATAGCACTGCACTTCCAGAGTTTATCTAATAAGCCCTCAATTCAATCATCTAAGTAAGAAAACTGAGGAAATGTCTGACCTCCAGATTTTTGCAAAGATCGATATTGCAAGCGTACACTCTCTCCATTGTCCAAGGTTCGAACCAGGTACCTGTCAAAGGACCACCCTCAAACAGAGAAGAGGACAGTAAGGTAAGTATTAAAAGACCAAGCTACAAAGGACAAAGAAACAGATGTAGTAGGATTCCTGTCAGCTTGGAGAGCCAGTGGGCATGAAAGCAGAGATGTTTAACACAAAGATGATAACAGAAAACACTAGGTAGACAACAGACAAGGAGATTACTCATGAGACTCTGCTTGCTGTATCTTTTTGATCTTACTGTCTTTGCTATATCTTTGTAGGGCATTTCAGATGATATGAAGATATACAAAGAGCCTATTGATAATGTGAGCCATCTAGGACCTATGCAATTGAGGATTAAAATCTTTTTAAGCATACCCAGGTGAAAGCTAACCTTGGAAATAGCAATCAACTTTCTACAACTCAACCCTGATCTTCTACTTGAGGGAGAAACAATTTTTTCCACAATTGCATAAGGAATGAGGGGTGCAGAGGAAGAGGGAGAGAAAGATACCAGCCATTAAGACATTGAGTAGTAATTACCGCTTCTCGACCAACAAATCGCTCTGGTGTACGTTTGTTTCCCTGAGGGCACACAAGAGGAACACCTCCAAATATTATACTTCCAGAATCTTCCACTCAGTCCTTGAACAAGTATAGTACAGCCAATGATAAAAAATGCAAAGAATGGATGGGGGCGTCTTTCCATAGAACAGTTCAAATGCATAAATAAGTGTCACTATATATGAGGCTGCCAAACTCTGTTGTAAACAGGCCTACCATAATCATGACATGGTCATTGACAGCAAATGGAAACTGAACCCCCTTCATTCTTGTGGAGTTGGATCCAGGCTGGGCAGCAAATGGAAGCTGAACCTCCTTTGTTCTGGGAGTGTTGGACACAGGCTCAGCAGCAAATGGAAACTGAACCCCCTTCATCCTTGTGGGGTTTGATACAGGCTGGTCTATATTTGCAAGGTTGTCCTGCAACAGTTCTCATTGCCAATAGTTGACTTTGAAGATTTGAATTTAATAAGAAGATAGGATTCCAGTAAAAAACTGTTCCTCTACAAAAGTGAACACAAACAGTCAAATATAGAGAAGAATAAGCTGGATTCCTGGCTGCAAATAAAGGATACTGACTTCCCGACATGTGTGCTTTATCAGGTAAACAAATTATCATAACCATGGGTACCTGAGCTGGTTCTCTTCTTCTCTTGACTGATTTCACCCCAATATTTCCTGCCAATTCTTCCTCTTGCTTATATGCTTGTACAGCGGACTGAAGTGCTGCCACCAGCCCAGACTGCAATCAGCATTTCTAACATCCTATAACTACTCCATACTACTCTCCTGCCCCAATTTGGCAACCATCCCCATCAAGGTAGATGCTGTAAACCAGATGCACATTGAGGTTAGTGATATAAACAGTTTATCCCATTAGCATTTGGATTCATAAACATGGACCTCAAAGGCTCTCGACAGTTGGCACTCAAAATCACTTCCTATGATAGACATGTGGCACAACCCTTGTCAGTAGCTCAGCAGTTCAACATTCAGCTAAGTGCACTCAGATGCATTTCCCTTACAAATCCTGAGCAGCATTTGAGAAACCAAAATATGATAACTATTCCAGAGAATAACAAATTCATTACCATAGTTTGGAGTCATTGTCTCTGTCAGCACTGAAGCCCCACATGTGATGCAAACATTCTGCCAAACAAGTCCTTGTATGTCATACATATGATGTACCATTCTATCCTGCATTTTTCTTGGTCTTTCCAAATTACACAGCTCAAACATGTCCACAAGATAATCTAAGAAAATTTCCAGTTTTGAAACAAATCCTGATGCAGGTACAAACATGATGAAGAAGCTTGCCAGGACAGAACTGCAAGGAGCAGGTAAGACATGTACCGTTTCCATCACCCGTCTGAGTCCTCCCTTGCCAACTGAGTGCCCACATGATAAGAGCATGGCATCATCCATAAGTTCCCCCCTGGAAATGTAGGACCAGATCTGTATACAATTAAGATACTACACTGGGAATTGAAGAAAGAACAGAAAAGCAGAAGAGAGAAGTAGAGAGAAGCTTGAACAGAGCTCCTCAGAGGAACATGAAACAAGATGAGTTAACTATGCAACTTCCTACAGAACATCAAAACCTTGAAATCCTTATATCCTCACAAGTCCTAAGAATTTCTTCATAATTACAGTTTAAGTGAACCTTGACAGAATTGAGAGATTACCCTAATACTAGGCTTACAGAGATAAAAGCTGATTGTGCTGCATTATAAAAAAAAAGAAACAACAGATTTCAGAGCGAAAAGTACGTCACAGGGTCGGCAAGGATGACCCGCAGAGGTGGTTCAGCTGCTGAAGCTTGAGACTCCATAGTGCGCCGCTTGCTGCCATGAGAGTCATGTGCAGTATCTGTTGCATTCTTGAGGCCATCATGATGGGCATGGAGCTGTGAGTTCAAGAGGTTGGTGTAGTAGTTATCTGCATCAGTTGTGCTGTGAAGTTGTTCATGTAATGGGCCAGAAACAATCCTGGCCTGTTCATGAAGAGATCCCACCACTGCACCACCATCTCCAAACTCCTGACCTGAAGCTCCTCGAGAAGAAGCTCCGTCATCTCTAAGTACAGCCTCCCCAGACAGCACATAAGCAGCCCCATTTTGTCGATTTTGAGCAGCCCCTTGGCTCTCTGCTAGCTGGGCGGCATTCGAGGGGGAGAAAGACACAAATGGCAGAGTGGACGGAGAAGGAGAGTGAGAAACAACAACAATACCGAGAGGCAAGTTCGTCCCTGCATTATTCCCTCCGACAGCAGCACCTTTCAACACCGCTCTATCCCTCTCCGCACCGTTTTCCACTTTGGACGACACGGCAGCACTCTCCTGCTGGCGCTCCAAACCGTCCCTGACACCCTGGTCATCATCGACTTCTTCCCCTTCTCCTCTTCCCTCGTCATCTCCATCGTCATCCTCCACTTCTCTCTCCCCCTCCTCTTCTTCCTCTTCCTCCGTGACTTCTCCTTCACCTCCCAAATCCTGCTGCTGCTGCTGTTCTTGGCCACTTGCCCTTCTATACGCCCCTTGTTCTCCTCCGTCTCCCCTCTCTTCCTCTTCTTCTCTCTGCTGCTCCATCGTTTTCGCCCGCTCCCTCGTCTCCTCTCTCTCTCTCTCTCCCGCTCCGCGACCCAAATGTAACCCTAAGGTCTTCTCCACTATTTTAGGGTTTCAAGAAAACCTCACCTCTGTTGCTGCCACAGGCACCCAGTCGTCCCGGCGATGTGAATCCCTGTTTCCTTGCTCGCAATTGTTTATTTCGTTGCAGGATCACGTACGTTGTCTGGAGCCAAGCCATTCATTTCCTTTCGAAGTTGTGGAGTGCGTCCTTTCTCGCCTCCTGATGCAAGTGTGGCAAGCTCCGAGACAAAGGAAGCACAGTGACGAGATGGAGAAGAAAGCTTGAGAAGAAACAAAACTGCAGCAAAAGTTGAAAAATAAAACAATATGTGTTAAACATCTGTGTGAAGTCCCGCGATTAGGAGGCGAGAACTGCCAGTTTCGGCATATTAGGGCATCAAACGTGTAATTGGGAATGAAAGTTTTACAAAAGGAAATAACTGGGACCCAAACTAGTTTTTCCACCAATTTTGGTGGTAAACTGAGTTTCAACCTGTCTTTCCTTTTCCATGAGCGCCTCCACTGCTGCTACATATATTTTCACTGCTTCTACCTGTACAACTACTATAATTACTCTCGAATCTTGCGCATTAAATGCTGAGTTTCAGCATTTCGTACTGTGATTTTTAATAAAATTTTCTTACTTTGCGGATACCACTTAAAGAGGGGATAGGGGTAACAATCAGGCCCAAAGACAGGGTGACTTTAGGGGTAACTCTAAATGTGTTCTTGAAGACCTCTTCGTTTCTTTGTTTTCTAGAGTACCTATTATTAGATGGATGGGACTTTGATATTTTTTGTGCAGTATGGATTCAACTTGCTATATTTCTCATTGGGTTTACTTACTTGTTTTTAATTTTATATCTGAATAAATTGCACTACTTAGAAATTAATGTATCAGAAACCCTTGTAGTATGAGGTGGAGGTTGCAAGGTTGAACATGCAAGTAAAAGCATGTAAGAAAATTCATGTTGGAAACAAGAATGTCCCTCAATTCCAACAAGGAAAAGGTTACAAGTTCAAACATGCAAGCATAGAATGCAAGTAGATTCTTATTTATAGGAAAAAATGCATTTAAGCTTTAATTCAGACCAGAGTGGGGTGGGTATATTGATGGAACCTTGATATAGAGATTGATATTGGTCTTGGTATCAGAAAGTCGACCTTGCGCATAGGGACCTGTGCAATCAATGGCTTACATTAGTACTTATTTGATATGCATTTTTTTAAAGTACTTGATACAAGTATTCAATATGATTTTTTTTATTAAAAACCTATTCTAACTTTGTGTTAAGGTTAGACAAATTTCAATATTAGATGTATATCAGTGTTAGGCAAGTATGTGAAAGAAAGGAAAGAAGACTTACTTAGGTGACCTTTTGTTCACCCATATCATAGCAATGTCAATGTTTAGACGACCTTCACATTGGTCAAGACTCGTGAAATACACAAGTGAAGAGGGTGTCAATTGTTGCTTCCATCAATAAGAGCATTAGTTGTATTAAGGTTGAATTTAGAGGGATCATTTGAGTGTGCATTGCAAAGAAAATGAACATTCATCAACCATCATGTTGTAAGGGGACGAGAAAGAAGGAAGGGTGACTTGGTTTGATGATTTTTTTTGGTTGTGTTATCACATGCATGAATCGATGCATTTTGTCACATTTGTGTTTTCATATAAGGAACATTCACGATTGAAGGAAGATTTAAGCACCTTTTTTATTGTGTTTTCAATTCATTCTTTATGTTTTGTGTTTGGTACGAGAAAATGAGGCTACATTTTGTTGATGTACTATATTTTCCATCAATCCTTCATGAAATTTTTCATCATTTTTCTATTAGATTTTTTGTGCCTACCATCATTCTTTTACTAGTTTTTGTTTTGTTATGTTGTTGTGCTTATTATTCCACTTACTATCATTTTTTTTTGTTACATTTATTGTGTTTACCATTGTTCAACCTCTATTACGTGAGGTTTGAAAAGCATAATCAATTCTAATTTTTTTTATTGCATTACTAGCACCTACCATCACTTCTATGTTGTAATTCTTACACATGCCATTACTCATATGCTACAATTCTTGTGCATGCCATTGCTCCTATGTTTTAATTTTTGTGTTTGCTAGCATTCCTTTTGTTACATTTCTTACACTTGCCATTATTCAGCCTCTATTGTGTGGCATTCAAAAAAAAAGAATTTATTTTTATTTTTATTTCATTATGTTGTTGGCACCTATCATAGCTTTTTGTTCTTATATCCTAAACCCTAACCTTTTCCAAGTTATTTTGTCATTATTATGTTGTTATAAAATGGACTTCAATTGGGATGTTGCAAATATTGTGAGAGAAAAAAAATTTCAAAGTTTTTTCAATCGATTTTCAATTATAATGATCCAAATGTTATTGAAAAAGTGGTTGGGAATGGTGATGGTGGGGTTATATCTAACTTTAGGGCATCTACAACTTTTTGAACATACCTTCTTGGACCAAGATTTGACAATCTTGTAAAGAACTTAGCCTCTCACATATAAGACCATGATGCATATGATGTACAATTTTTACATTTTTTTCTTTATCATATATTGATTTCATCTATGGTATCAATTCTTGAAGGAATTTTCCTAATTATTTGGAAATACTACCAAAGCTAAGAATAGGTCCGCATAAAATAAAATTGTGTAAATTATAATGTAGACATCCAAGTTGGAACCTATCAATGTTGTGTTTAGTAGATCGACACGGACTTCTTGTTAAGTCTACTAGGTCAATTTGAAACTTCTTGTTAAACTTGTTTAGGGTCCAAAGGGACATCAACTAGGAGGTCCATCACATTATTTTAGTCTTAGAACTAGATTCGAAGGTGCTTTCTATCAATCATATTGTCCAAATGTTGTGACATTGAACCAAATGGTGTTCCATTTCAGCCTCCCATATAGGCATGACAAGTTTATGTTCACATTATGCTCATGTTTTTTTTATAAAAGAACATTGCATTAATCTTACCCCATATGTAGCCCACAGGGTTTGCATGCAACACATTTCATCATCCTATGCCCATGTTTCCTTATACCATAATTTTATGTTTTTTTGGACTTGTTGTTTGCAATTAAAAATGTTGTTTTCAACTATTTTAGTTGAATTTACAATTATTTTACAACTAAAATAGTTATAAACAACATTTTTAATTGCAAATCACAAGTCAAAAAAGAATTTTTTTCTTCTAGACTGCCCACTCTATCTTGATGGATGTTTAACTATTTTAGATGAAGACCTTTTCCAAACCTAAAATTATTGATGATTTTCAAAACTATTGGACATGGATCTTTAAGTTCCAATGTTTTTAATGAGCTTTTAAAGCATGTTGCCATTTTGATTAACCCAAACTCAGGCCTTCCTAACTTTCTTTAAGAAAAAACTTCCAAAAAAACACAATTTATGGTATGGGCCTCTCAAGTTTTCCCTCTAGCATAGAAGTTCACAAATAACCAAAATCCAACCATAAATTTTCTAAAATAATAGTCAAGATGCTAGTCATTATTTTTAGGGCCTTAAATGCACTTTTTTTTTGCAAGTCCTCATTAAGCTAACTCTTGAATTGTCCTAATGCACCATATGAACAACAAATTGTTTCACAAGTCTTACCATGTATTTATCAATGCCGTAATTATGTTGGATGGCACATATCTTTCAAAATAATTTGCTCCAAGTCCCATAAGTAAGTCACAAAGTTTACATAATGTACCTAGCTCAAAGAGCTTTAAATGTGCATTGAAAGGAAAACAAATTCTTTGAGAACTATGAGGAGAAAAATATATAGTGGGGAGGAGTGAGCAAAAACAAATAAAGGGAAAGGATAAATGGTTCATCATCCAGACAAAAAAACCTTTGTGAATTGTGATAATGCTTGATTGATAACAATCATACTTTATGCACCCACAAACCATTTTTTTGTTTTGAAAAACTTTAGTTCAAACCAAGTTTAATGATTCGTCAAACATAGTATGGACAATGGGTAATCCATAAAGTTATTTTTTGATGAAGGTTATGACATGTCAAGTGAAAAAAAATGGTGAGCATATGATTTTACAAAATGTCATAGGATAGGTTAATTTTTGGTAATTGTTTTTTGGATGGGTTTGGGCAAATTGTTCTAGTTTTCTTGACATGCGCATGTTTTTTTTAATGTAGATTTGACATGTGACAAACATTGAAAATGCAAAAATAAATTTTACACATGATCACTTTTTTGTTGGTTTGTTGTTATGTATTGTTGGAAGGAATTTTGGAGCATGTACAAATCTATGTTTTTGCAAAGAAATTGTAAAAATATGAGTGTAGAAGATGACAAGTGATTCTAAATTTGTTGGGATGACTAGTTTTTAGGATTTACTATCACCTTTTAGAGCTTTCTATTGGTCTTGTTTTGTAACTATTTATGCAACAAAGGTGAAAGTTGATTTCAATTGGTGTAGTGAAGGACCACCGATGTGCAATTGTTTTCTTGTTTGCAAGTAATCCTACTAGCAAGAAAAGCTACCTATGAAGGGGGTAAGAGAAAAATTAGAGGAAATCAATTATGGTTATTTTGTTGGAGTTTTAATGGGAACAATATAATGCATTTTGTAGTTGTTGGAAATCACATTTTAGTTCCATTTGACTTGCTTTGCTTCTTGTGTTTTTATAAATCAATGGAATCTTAAGGTGCTAGTCTTTTATGATGGCAAAAAATGATAACCTATTTAGTGGTTTCTGTATCTTGGAATACCCATGGGTTAGTTACAAAATGAAAGCCATAATTGGGAAAGAAGTAGCATTAATGGGTCCACATATCTTGTATTTTATATAATCGTCAATTAGGGGATAACTACATCCATAATTCAAAACTTTAAACATGTGGTGCTTCTTAGTATCTCTAACAAATATTTGATAATATTTAGTAAGGCATAAGGAAAATATCACATAGAAGTCAATACATAGAAGTCAACAAATTGGTCAATATGCCATTTGATCATTAAAAAAATTACTTGAAAACGTAATAGGCCATGAGTACAAAATCATTTTGAATAGATAGAAAGGTGACACAATGTCTTTGACTTTAAGAAAAGTGTATTTTGAAAGGTGGACAATTTTTTCAATTTAGTCAAGTTCCAAACATCCTAGTGGGTTGTTGTTATTTTTATTTGGGCCAATGCACATATCAAAAGATGCACATATATGTTACTTATCCATGGCCTAATTTGATGCACAAAATGGTTTATATAACATAATATTTTCATGTGATGCAATGAAGGTGTGTTGTTTTGGACAAAAATAAAATACCTATAAAATAACATGTAGAACCAATTTCATTTAATCCACCTTTTGAAATTATGATTTTGTTATTGTTCTTAAGAACACTTTCCATTTAGAACAATGTTATAATCATTTTGGAATTGTTGTCTATGGTATTTTCCACAAAAAAATTGCAAAAAGTTGCTTAAGACAATTTTTTGGGTCACCCTTACGAACCATCAGCCCTTATTCTTTCAAGATTATGGTATGATGAGTAGATCTAGTTGAGGATTATGAAAACATTTCATGACTACTTAATTAACTTTCCTTTCATCAACTCCATGCGACAATTGTGAAAACATTCCATATTATTTAACTACCTCACTGCTTTCATTAACCCACCTACTAGATATGAAAAGACAAATTAACATGTGCCTTTTCATAAATGAAGTTTCATAATTTGGTTCAAATCAACTTGAAAAAACAATTCAAATCAATTGAAATTTCATTTTTAAAAAAACCACAAAAACAAATGTTCAATTTAATTCACTTCAATTCAATAATTTTAATTCAATTCAATTGAGTGGCATTCAATTCAAGTTGCATTATGAAAATTCATTTAATATTAAATCATTCAAATGGAACTTAATTTTTACAAAATAATTCATCCTTTTCAACAATTCATCATCATTGGTAATATGTAGTAATGCAAAGCCCAAGTGAACTATAACCAAACATGGAGGAACACAAAGTGAAGGATTCCTTCACACCATTGACATGCAAATCATTTTGAAAAACTTACATTTTAAATGTTTGTTTTTCACCTCTCAATCATTTAGTTGGAAGATATGTTAGTTTGTCACGTCCCATTTATTTTTTAGGGGACACCATGTGTTAACCCATCCACATTTTGCAATAGAGTGTAAGCGATGTATGTTGCCATGTGATCCTAATCATTTGAGCATATCAATCCACAACTCTAGAATCCACTAGATAATTATTTGATGCATTACACCCAAAAAGATGAGTGGATTGCATAGTGGCTAACATCATGTGTTTTGACATTGAAATGGATTAGTTTGCCAATTTAGAAATTAACTACCTAATTGTATGTCTTAAACCTGTCAATTGTTGGTTTTCACACTACAAGCAAGATACTTCTTCACCCATCTCTTTGCATTTGTTGGTTTTGATTTTTGTTTTGTTCTTTTGGTTTTGTGATCATTAGAAGGGGCTTTATTCCAGGTCTATTGTATCCATATGCATCCATGTACCCTTTCCTTGAGGTGTAGGGTTTGATTCCCTACAAACTCCACTTGCTATTAATTTAGGCTCCTTTTTTATTATTGCTGTGCTCAACATTTTGTGTAAAATTGAGACATACACCCCTATCTACTTCATCAAGGACAAGATTAGATCATTATGCATCCAATTGAATCATTTTGTTGGAGACAATGTGGAGTATGACATGAGTTTATGGGAAGAATTCAAGAAAGCTCATAGACACCTTGCTTCTTCCGGTAAAGGAAAACTGGGTTTTAAAGGTCTGATCAAAATATCAAGTTATACACATGTCAAAATGATCCTCAAGTTGTTCAAAAACTACAAGAGGTGACCTTGAAGAATTCAATGCATAGACTGATGAAAACATCCTTCCTTGCTACACAGAAAGGGAAATTGTTAGAGCACTATTGGCAAAAAGAAAACATGGGTGATTTACATAACTAGAGTGCCATCCAAATATTAGCATTGAAGAATTAAAGAACCTCTGGTTGAAGAAGCTCCAATGTTTTGAACCCCAACTCCTTTACAAGCAATTGCAACAGGCTTTTACTTTCCGAGCATGAAGTAACATGACTTATTGCACTGCCAACATGGGTTGTGGTCCAGTATTTTCCTTTGTAATCGGCCTCCCAGCTAAACAGCCACTTCTTAGTTATTCAATTGTGACACCCAGCAAAAAAATAATCTAAAGAAATGTATGTACATTGATGTTCCATGAAGGTTTTCGAAATCAATTTCCCCTGGAGAAAAAACTCTTCAAGAAAGAATTGGAAGATAGAGCATTGAGCAAAATAGGGCGGATATGCCACCCTTGACAAAACCACAATTCTCTACCCTTCCCAAAAAAACCTGTCAATCCTACAAAAATATTTGCTCTTGAGCACTTGCTTTGCTTGTGCAAGTCTGGCACAATAGTCTCTGGCGCTTCTCCCTTGAAACCTCCTAAGACCTAATCTGCAATAACACAGTAAAAAAAAAACCACCCATGCTCAAAGAACAGAGCAATTTGCACTTTTGAATCATCATCGAGCTGGTGATGCTCGCAAACTTGAGCTGCCTAATGTAAGCTCCAACTCATCGGGGACCTTTCTTGACATGCCCAATACCATATTCTCATGTGCATTCCATGAGAGGTCCTGTACATGCGTGCTCTCAAGATCAATACCAAATTTGTCTGCTGCCGTTCTAGAAGGATTTAGCAGCCTTGGTGCAGTTAGAGGGCCAGTACAAGGCATGCTTGATGCAAATTGCATCAGGCCACCACCGCTGCCTCTGCTGCCATGCCAAGGATTGCAATATGGTGTCTCTTGAGCTGCTTCAGTTTGGGCAGAGGTTGGGAAGGGACCCAAGCCCATGCCTCCAAGTATCATGTGGCATGAAGAAGCTGCTCCTGCTGCTGCTGCCCCAGTTGTTGATAACCCTAGGGCAGACCCAACTGGGCCTGTATGCACTCGGATCCCATTAGCCCACTTGGTGAAGCTCGAACTGCCCATATTTGCAAACTCGAGAGCTGCATCAGTGGCCACCAGAGAGAAGCCTGATTCCACTTCTGCATCTGCCACTGGTGTGTGGCAACCATCTGGGGTATCACAAAGGCTCACTGGGGTGCGCTGCTGCTGCTGCAGATGTGAAGTCTGTTGGTTTGATGCTGCATGGATTGCAGCTGCTGCAAGGAAGCTTGGATGATGCTGGTGTGCAGACCAAGCATTGACAGCTTGGGAGAAAGCATGTGTTGGACATGGCTCAGGGGCGGGAGGAACACCATCTTTTGCTATTGCATCCCAATCAGGTTTCACAGCAGGGAGAGTACCTCTGGTAGTTGGAGAGCTCAGAGGTGGTGTAACTGGTGCACTGGAGGAGTTTCCATATTGCATCACATGCAATGGCGGCAGACCTGCACTGCTGCTTGTGCTTGCAGTCCCACTACCACCACCACCACCACCACCACCACCTGTACCTGCTGCAGCTGAGGACAAGCCCTTGAGCCATGGGATGAGCGATGTGCCATCTCCAGCTCCTGGATATGAGGATGCTGGACTCACAGATGGTGATGGCGAGACCTCCATCTGGTGATGATCTAGAGCTCCTGCTGCTGCTGCTGCTGCTGTTGCTGTTGGTGGCTTTGTTCCCTGCAACCAGCAGATCCCCCAAATCTTTATTTGTTAGGAAATGCGAATGTGGGAAGGAGAAGAAGAAGCAGGGGGGAGAGAGGAAGGGTTTTCATCATCATGCCTTGCGGTAGGTGCTACCGTCCTCGTCCACGATCCAACCAGCTTCTGCACAGAGCGCCTTGAGCACTTCGTTGTTGTCGCAATGCTTAGGTAGCTTGTAGTTGCCGTAAGTACGCAGTCCCGCGAAGATCTTGGCGGCGATAGCTCGCCGACGCCGTTCCCTTCTCTTATTGTTCTCTCTCTCCTTCCAAGTGGGCAGCCGCGTTCCAGACGTCATTTGTTGTCGTCCTCCTTCCCAGTTGGTTTTCGCAGCTGCTGCTGCTGCTGCTTTTCAGGCCTAGCTAGCTATCCAATCGATCACAGCTTTGAACTCTTTTCGATCTAGTCTTCTAGTCACATTCGTAACTCATGTCTTCCGACTTTTCTTCAACCCTGGCCTAGTGCTGCAGCTCCTCCGACTTGCATCCTAATTACGAGCACTACTGTCATGTGTATGCACCGGCAGCTTCTTATCACATTCCTGCGCCTGAGCTTGCTTGCTTGCTTGCTTCAACACTTCACTGGCAGCAACAGCGTTCCGCTAAGGAGAACAAGACTCAGTGAAAGAATACTGTCGAGAACTGAACTGTTCCGTCAGTCAGATGTGAGATGGAGGAGAGAGAGACACAGAGAGAGAGGAGAAAGTTCTTCCACGGTTTCTAGCTTGGTTAAGCCTGACGAAGGCTTGAGGCGGGGGAGATACGAAACCTGACAACCAACACCCCCAAGTACAAAGACGTTGTGATAATATTGTCCCGGGGCACGGCCAGGCCGAGAGAGAGAGAGAGAGA